>JACCDZ010592122.1_pt1 | contig 18972 bp, 19 predicted proteins | sample 7449551 | NCBI WGS metagenome assembly JACCDZ01 (sample SAMN15323452, study PRJNA562643) | freshwater metagenome | isolation source: river surface water | place: USA:Blue River Watershed | collected 2017-08-18
ACGGCTGGATTATTTCAATTAATCAAAGCAAGCACTACAAGATTGCGATTGAGAAAAATAAATTTAAAAGAACAATTGTTGTATCAAGCTCTGCTTCAGATGTGAATGCTATTAAAAGCATCATTAAGGATTTTAGAAATGCTGTAAGACAAGCTGGCTACAACATATTAGATAGCTATAACAGTTACCTAATCACTGAAGTTGAATTTGATGACATTCTCAGTTCAGTAGTGGAGCGTATTAATAACATTGCTGACAATGATGGTCTCTATGAAGAGGCTGTTGGAAACACAGCAATATTAGAGACTCTATTAAGTTGTGCACACGATGATTACTTCAGTAACGATATTGAAGCAATCAATGAGTGGGAAAACTTTAGAAAGCAGTTGTCAAAATGAGTACTGAGCTACGCGACAACTTTCCAGTAGAAATTTGTTATGGACTTTTAAGGTGTTTAGGACTTCCAAACAATATCGCTTATGTTGCAGCTGAAGTAAGTCACTTCTTTTCTTATCAAACAAATTTAATTAAAAATAATATGGAGTGTGAACCGTGTGTGATTATTGTGAGAGAGTCACAGTGCACAAACACACTCTTTAAGATTGACTGCAGCGACAGTCAAAAAGACTATGTGACAAAACACATTACTGCTGCAGAGTTATACATAGATGACGGTAAGTCAATGTTTAAGAACTGGCAAATGAAATTAGAGATACAAACTAATACAGCCAGTTTTGATTTAAACGTTTATTTTGATGTAGACATTAAATCAAAAGAAATACACATAACTAGAAGTGAATATGTGGCGAATGAAGAGATTGGACGTTATATGACTAGTATGGCATTGACGCTACCGTAATAAAAACACTAAAAATGGAGCTTTTAGAGGCATATAAACAGTGGGTTTTGGTAAATGCAGACTTTTTATAGCTGTTTTGGTGCTGTAAACACGTGGTTTTGGTAAGTGCAGCTTTTTTGACAGTAAAAGAAAGAGCACAAAAGAACAGAAGAGCGAAAAGAGCAGTGAAAAGAGCAGAAAGAACAAAAGAGCAGTAAAAAACTGCATTTACAAAAACCTATCGTTTCTTACTCTTCTTTTCAGCTTCTTCAGTCTCTTTCAATAGTTCTAGCTGTTCACGCTCTTCTTTGGTCATTCCATCTAGTATTCTTTTCCTTAACTCTTCTTCTACTTGACGTACTTCTCTGTCACGTCTACTCATACTATTCACACGACGGTCAATTGGACGAAAACCAGCTCGTTGTATTGCAATATTTGCTTTAGACATTGCATTTTGATTATTTTCTTTTGCTTCACAATAAGCGTCCATAAAAACACGTGCAGCTTTGACTTCTCTTTGATGCTGTAATTCTTCTAGTTCATTTAAAAGATTGTCGTCAATTTGATTAATGGCATCTTTTAATACAGTGATGCGAAAGTCTCTCTTAGTCTTCCATTCTTCTTTTTTATATGTTTTGTTCTTTCGTTTCGCTTGTTCGTCTTTCCATAAATCTTTTAATCTTTGTTCTTGTTCATCTGACAAAAGATTATTAATGTCACGTATGTCCACTTCTTCGTCTCGTTCTATTTGTGCGAGACGCTCTTTTAATCTGTCTAGTCTGTGAACGTTGTTAATTTTCGGCATAGTCAGTAGTCCATTTATCTTCTACTGTGTAGCATACCAACATTCATCTCTGCACGCAGCTCACTGGCATAAAATTTATCAACCATTTCCAAACTGGTGCGTGCATTACGTGCCAGTGTCAGCAAATCAATTCCTTGTCCATACAACAACCTAAACGTGATTGCAGAGTGTCGTAGTGAATACAACGTGCGTCGCTGTCCTTGTGTGCCATAACGTAAATCAGTTGTGATGAGTAAGTGCCTAAAGTACTTCTCCATTAAAGTAATAGCAGCTAGTCTATCTTTCACAGTTGGCAGAAATAAGTAGTCGTCTGGTTTTGCCAACTGCTGCTTGTCAAAGTGTGCACGCAGTTGATCGTAGATATGCACAGCTGCTGGCAGTGTGATGACTTGTGCTTTGTGCAGCTTTGTTTCTGGCAAACTCAATCTCAAATAACAGTGCTCTCCACGTATGACTTCTACGTGTTGATGCTGAATGATTTTTATATCAACTGGTCTCACAAAGCTATTGACCATAAATCTAATCAACCACGCAAACTCAAACGGCACGCTGTCTGTTGCTGTGTATATGCCACCGTGCGTATTACGGTGAGTGACTTTATTGGGTTTGTCTTTAATCTTACGCAGTTGCTTTGCACAGCGTATCAGTCTCAGATACTCACTAACACTAAAGTTGCCACGTGCAGTACTGGTCATCTTTATTTTAGGAAACTGCGGTACTTGCTCAATCCATCTATTGGCTTGTGCAGTATTCAGTACTTTACGCAGTGCCATTAAGTACTGCGACACAGTCATTGACTTGTAATTCTTTTTAGATAAGAAGTTTAAAAACTCTTCTATGTTTTTGTAATGAATGTCTTCTACTGCCATATCTGCAAAGTACGGTAGTACGTGTTTGCGTAAACGACTTTTGAGCATCTCGTAGCTTTGCAGTGCCATTTCTTTTCTGTCAACACGTGATTGCTCAGTCTGAAGCATCAAAGTAGATACTTGCTCAATGCTGTGTGTGACTGGTTTGAAGATGTCTTCTGCACCTACGTTATAGCCACGCTTGATTAATTCATTGTTGTAAAACTCTTTTGCTAAACGTACTGCATCACGCTTACTAGTCGTGCGTGTGCTGCGTATTTTTGTTTTGCCATTAAAGAAAACACGCACTTGCCAAAACCGTGATGAGTTTGTGCGAAAGATTGACAGCGTACTTGGATAGTTTGGTATGTGAGTAATGCTTTTAACAATTGGCAGAGTACGACAGCGTGCTTTGCTGTAGAGCTCGTCGTTACTGGCTTGTAAGGTATGCATTCGCTAACTGTACTGTCGCACACCAAGTTGAGCGACCAGTTTATGCAAATGCAGTTTTTTTCATACGCAACTTCTTCCAATGCTCGCTCACTCACTCGCCATACAAATTCTCATTCGTAAATCTAAAAAATTCAGTGATTTGTCGCACAGTGATTGGTGTGCGAAAAATTTACGAATGAGAATGGAAAATTTATGGTGATGTAGTGGAGCTCTTCTAAATGTAAGTGAACGTTGGCTAACATTGGTTGGAGATTTACGAATGAAAAAATCATTAATCGCATTAGCTGCTTTGTCAGCATTTGCAACAGCAGCGCAAGCTCAGTCAACAGTGACTGTTTACGGTAACTTGGACGTTGCTTATTCACAAGCTGATAACAAAGTTACTGCTGCTGACGGTTCCGTAACATCAGATCGTAAGATCAAAAACACAGGTAACGGAGACGGTGCATTGTCAACTTCAGTTATCGGTTTCCGAGGTGTTGAAGATCTTGGTGGTGGTACAAAAGCTCACTTCCATTTAGAGTACGACTTGGTTGACGTTGGTGTTGGTGCAGTTGGTACTCAACCAACATCTAATACAGCTGCTGAGTCTGCTACTAATACAAGCGCTGCTGGTACTGGTTTTGGTGCTCGCTTGTCATACATTGGTATCGATTCATCAATGGGTACACTTCGTTTAGGTCGTCAAGCTCAGTCAGTACACAATGTAATCGTTGCTGGTTTAGCTGGTGGTGGCAACAACGTTGCTGGTCAAGCTTATTCAGCAGGTATGAATGGTAATTTGAACTCAGCAGGTATTCGTGCACAAGATGTTTACGTTAACCGCGCTATCACTTATATCTCCCCAACATTCAATGGCGTTACTGTTGAAGTACAAACAGCCTCTCATACTCACAGTGGTGCTGGAGAGAGAACAACTGAAGCCAAACAAACAGGTGGTGCATTGTCATATAAAGCAGGTAATTTGACTGCTGCTTATGGTTTTGCTAACACAGATACAGATGCTGGTTCTTCTGCAGTTGGGGAAAGAAAAGTTCAAGGTTTCTCAGCAACTTATGACTTTGGTGTTGTTAAAGCATTTGCAATGCGTCAAGAACAGGAAATTCGTGACGTTGATGCAGGTACATTGACAACAGATACCGTAGCAAATCAAGTAGGCTTGAGCAAAGCATTTGGTAAAACTACTGTGTGGGCTTCCTACTTTGATGGTACACAAGAGGCAGGAAATGCACGTACTAAGAGCGATGTAGGCGGTTACCAGGTTGGCGCAGTTTATTCACTAAGCAAGCGCACATCAGCTTATGCTATCTACGGTAAACAAGATATCAAAGCTACAACAACTTCTGCTAAAACAGAAACAACACAGACGTCAGTTGGTCTACGTCACTCATTCTAATTCGTCGCTGGCCTAGCCAGTTAGAGTTAGTTTGATCTAAAACCCACTCTTCGGAGTGGGTTTTTTATTAAAAAGTTCAGTTTTTTAAAAGATATAAGCAGGCAAAAAATACAAGTGAGCCAAAGTAAATGAAGTTAAATGATTTCAATAAAAATTTTTTCTCATACTTTCAGCTAGGTTTAAATTCTGCGAAAGTGAAAATGTATGCTGAATCAATTAATTATTTTGAAAAATCAGTAGAGTTAAATCCTGAGTCAGTAGAAGCATTGACTAATCTGGCTGCCTCATACTCAGAAATTGGTGAGAACATTAAAGCTGAGAGATGTCTTATGCTCGCGCTTGCTAAAAAACCAAATAATCAGGATGTGCTAATAAATTTAGCTAAAGTACTTCAATTTCAGGGAAAATACAAAGAAGCTGTCGAATATTTTTATCAGCTAACAACCTCTCATCCATTATCAAAAAAAACTTGGCAGAGTTTTGGAGATTTTTTGAGATTTGTAGGTAAAAATGAGGCTTCGATAAAGTGTTACAAAAAAATAATTTCAATTGATGCTAACGATGTTGATGCTTATGTTTCACTCGTTAGTGCATATAAGTCACTGCGTAACTATGAAGCTGTTGTAGAGACCTACAAACTTTTAAAAAGTATCAATCCTAATCTTCCATTTATAGAAGGCTATCTATTTCATTATAAAATGATGGCTTGTGACTGGACTAACTATGATCAGCACATTAAATTAATTAGAGATGGTATAGCAAATTTACTGCCTGTAGCTGAGCCATTCGGTAGCCAAGCATTCTTATTTTCAGAGATTGAGCTAAGAGAGGTTGCAAAAATATTTTGCGCGAAAACTCACCCGATCATAAGTTATGAGGGTAATAAGAAAAATAAATCTAACAAAAAAATTAAGGTAGCTTACTTGTGTGGAGAGTTTCGTTATCAAGCAACATCTATACTTTTAGTAGGTGTCATCGAGAGTCATAACAAGGACTTATTTGAGGTGATAGCGTTAGATAATGGCTATGATGATAGGTCTGATATTAGGAGTAGATTAAATAAATCATTTGATGAAATAGTCGATATTTCAAAAAAAGGAGATTATGAAATTGCAGAAATAATTAAGAAAAAAAATGTCGATATTCTAATTAATTTGAATGGATACTTTGGCCTTGGTAGGCCAAACGTGTTTGCAATGAAACCAGCGCCTATTCAGATTAACTTTTTAGGATTTCCTGGGACCATTGGCGCTGATTACATTGACTACATAATAGCTGATGAAATTACAATACCAGAAAGTAGTAAGAAAAATTATTGCGAAAAAGTTTTGTATTTAAATAGGCCATATCAATGTAACGATAATAAAAGGAAAAAACCAGAGAGAAAATTTGTGAGGAGAGATTTAGGGTTGCCAGAAAATAGTTTTGTTTATTGCTGTTTTAATAATAATTATAAAATAACTCCATCAATGTTTGATTTGTGGTTAAAAATATTAATTAGAGTTCCAGATAGTGTTTTATGGTTAATAGAAGATAACCACTCGGCTTCAAAAAACTTGAGAAATTATGCAAAGAGTAAAAATTTTGATGATTCTCGCTTGATTTTTGCGCCACGTTTCAACTTAGATGATCATTTATCACGTCATAGTTGTGCGGACTTATTTCTCGATACCTCACCATACAATGCACATACGACAGCATCTGATGCACTTTGGGCGGGGCTTCCAATACTAACTCTTCGTGGTACCACTTTCCCAGGAAGGGTGAGTGAAAGTTTGTTAAATTCATTAGGTCTATCTGAATTAGTTGTTGAGTCTCCAGACGACTATATTCAAAAAGCTGTATATTTTGCCCAAAATAAAAATATTCTTGATAATTTAAAAAAGAAGCTAAGCCTAAGTTTTAATACTTCTAAGCTCTATGATACTGAGGGCTTCACCAAAGAATATGAGGCGTTATTAAAAGAAATTGTGACCTCACAATCCTAATTATTAATTAAAAAGTATCAGTTAAAACCCACTCTTAGGAGTGGGTTTTTCTTTTGAATTGTTTTTTCTTCCTTTTTACTTTGATTTGCACTCTGCTCCAAAGTCGATCTTATATGGCTCAATAGGGTTTTATCCCCTTCTTGCCTGGCACTTAATGTATTTCTTCTACCTTTTAATTGATTAATCTGCTAAAAACTATAAGTTCGATTTTACTTGTTTGAGTTTGTTTTAATTAGGTTTAATAACAATAGAGGAGCGGTCATGAAAAAGAATCTTTTAGTTGCAGCATTATTGGGTATTGGTGTGATTGCCTCAGCTCAGGCTGATACTTTGGCAAAGATTAAATCTTCTGGTGCGGTCACCATGGGGGTGCGTGAATCTTCTGGCGCCTTGTCATACACAGTGGGTGATGGCAAATATGCTGGTTACCATGTGGAGATCTGTCAACGTGTTCTGGGTGACGTGCAGAAACAGTTGAAATTAAATAAATTAGATATCAAATATCAGGCAGTGACTTCACAAAATCGTATGCCCTTGGTGACCAATGGCACAGTTGATATTGAGTGCGGATCAACAACGAATAACGCGACACGTCAAAAAGACGTTGCTTTTGCTGTGACAACCTATGTTGAAGAAGTTCGTATTGCGGTTAAAGCAAACTCAAATATCACCACCTTAAATCAATTGGCCGGCAAGAAAGTGGCGACAACAACAGGCACAACATCTGTTCAGTTATTGCGCAAGCATGAGCGTGCAGCAAACGTGAACTTTGATGAAGTATTTGGCAAAGACCATGCAGACAGCTTCTTGTTGCTCGAATCTGGTCGTGCTGATGCCTTCGTGATGGATGGTTCGATCTTGGCCGGCAACATTGCCAATGCCAAGAACCCAGCTGACTTCAAAATCGTGGGTGAAGTGATTGCGGTTGAGCCAATTGCCATCATGATGCGTAAAGACGACCCAGCTTTCAAAAAGGCTGTGGATGACAGTATCAAGAAAATGATGAAAGACGGTTCATTGGCCAAATTGTGGGACAAGTGGTTCTTGCGACCAATTCCACCAAAGGGTAATAAAGTTGGTTTAGCTTTGTCTGCAAGCACAAAAGACGCTTGGGCTAATCCAAACGACAAACCCGCTGAAGAGTATGCCAAGAAGTAAAGATACCAGAAGTAACATTCCAACCAAGCAATCAGTAATGGAAAGAAATTATTAGATGTCTTGGAATTGGGAAGTATTTTGTAAAAGTACTATAGAAGAAGATTTCTCTCCCGTGTGCTTTGGTACTGGGGGAGAAATCACTTATTTAGACTGGATGTTATCGGCTTGGGGTTGGACCTTATCGGTCTCAGCCCTTGGTCTGATTGTGGCTGTGATTTTTGGTGTTCTGATGGGCACCTTAAGAACTCTGCCCCCAGATAATTTGCTGACTCGATCACTCACTCTAGTGGGCACTATTTGGGTTGAGTTATTCAGAAATATCCCAGTATTGGTTCAGATATTTCTTTGGTATCACGTGATACCCGCTTTATTTCCTGTGATGAAGGCATTTCCTTCATTCGTATTGGTCAGCTTAGCCCTGGGCTTCTTTACTTCTGCCCGTGTTGCAGAACAAGTCAGAGCCGGCATTGGCTCTCTTCCAAGAGGGCAAACATATGCGGCTCTGGCCGTTGGTTTAACCACCACTCAGTCTTATCGCTATGTGATCTTGCCAATGGCTTTACGCATTGTGATTCCGCCATTGACCTCAGAGTCGATGAACATCATTAAAAACTCTTCTGTGGCTTTTGCTGTTTCAGTTGCAGAACTCACATTGTTTGCGATGCAGGCTCAAGAAGAGACCTCCAGAGGCATTGAGATTTATTTGGGTGTCACAGCCCTGTACATGATCTCTGCTCTGACCGTGAACCGAATAATGGCTTTCATTGAATCAAGAACCAGAGTACCTGGTTTTATTGCCGCTGGCAGCAGCGGCGGTCATTAAGCTAGAGAGAAAAGAAAAAATAAATGAATATTGATCTTTCTTTCTATAGCTGGGAGCTCATCAGAAGTTATGTCTTGAGTGGCTTCATCTTCAGTATCCAGTTAACTGTAATTGCAACGGTGGGTGGCATCTTCTTTGGCACACTGTTGGCCTTGATGCGTTTGTCAGGTAACAAGTGGTTAGAAATACCGGCAGCCGCTTATGTGAACACTATGCGCTCAATTCCATTGGTGATGGTGATCCTCTGGTTCTTCTTATTAATGCCAGCCATTTTAGGGAAACCAATTGGGGCTGAGTTATCAGCCATCATCACTTTTATTGCTTTTGAGGCAGCCTTCTTCTGCGAGATCATGCGCTCAGGCATTCAGTCAATCCCCAGAGGGCAAATCCATGCTGGTCAAGCAATGGGCATGACCTATTCACAAAACATGCGCTTAATCATTTTGCCGCAAGCCTTCAGAAATATGATTCCGGTATTGCTTACTCAAACCATCATTTTGTTTCAGGACACGTCCTTGGTTTACGCCATTGGCGCCTATGACATGCTCAAAGGCTTTGAAGTGGCTGGTAAAAACTTTGGTCGCCCAATTGAAACCTATTTGGCTGCTGCTGTAATTTATTTCTTGATCTGCTTTAGCTTATCAAGGCTTGTCAGAAAATTACAGCAACGTGTGGCGATCATTCGTTAGAGCAAAAGAAATTTATTGATAAATTAATACAAACAAAAATAGTCAAGCCAAGTTAATTAAACCTTTTAAAAAACAAAGAAAAATAAGAGATCCCTATGATCGAAATGAAGAACGTCTCCAAGTGGTATGGCAACTTTCAGGTACTGACTGATTGCACTACCAACATTCAAAAAGGTGAAGTGGTTGTGGTTTGTGGCCCTTCTGGTTCAGGTAAATCAACCTTGATCAAGACCATCAATGCATTAGAGCCATTTCAGCAAGGCGAAATCACTGTTGATGGCATCGCTGTTCATGACCCAAAAACCAATTTACCTAAATTGCGCTCAAGAGTCGGTATGGTCTTTCAACACTTTGAGTTATTTCCTCATTTATCCGTCACTGAAAACTTGACCTTGGCTCAAATCAAGGTGCTTGGTCGTAGCCCCAGTGACGCATTGGCTCATGGTTTGAAATACTTAGACCGTGTTGGCCTATCAGAACAAAAAGATAAATTTCCAGGACAACTATCTGGTGGCCAACAACAACGTGTGGCCATTGCCAGGGCTCTGAGCATGGATCCGATTGTGATGCTATTTGACGAGCCCACATCCGCTCTAGACCCTGAGATGGTGGGTGAGGTACTGGATGTGATGGTTCAGCTCGCCAATGAAGGTATGACCATGATGTGCGTCACTCATGAAATGGGTTTTGCTAGAAAAGTCAGCAACCGCGTGATCTTCATGGATCAGGGGAAGATTGTGGAAGACTGCCCCAAAGATGACTTCTTTAACAAGCCTGAAGAAAGATCACCAAGAGCAAAAGATTTTTTATCCAAGATCTTGGCGCATTAAATCCCTAACTGAACAAAAATTGCTGTATTACTTTTTTAATCAACGCCTACTCTGCAATAAAGCAATGTTCATTTCGGGTGTGAGCTGGCTTGCGTAAAAGCGCTCAATCATTTCTACGGATGTTCTGGCATTTCTTGCAAGGGTCAACAAATCAATGCCTTTGCCATACAAGAGTCTAAAAGTAATTGCTGTGTGTCTTAGGCTGTAGAAGGTTTTATTCTGATCTAAATGACCTTTGCGAAGACCTGTACCAATCAACACCTTTCTAAAATCCCTGGTAATCAAATAGCTTGCAGCTTCTCGATCTGATATCTCCAAAGACTACGAATGAGAAGTTGATTTAGACTAAATCAAGCAGTTGAAATGATTATTTCCGTGACCTTTTTGAGTTGATGAATAGTTGACTAGGGTTAACCCCATAGACATACGTTCAGCTCTGGAAGAAGATTGTTTCGTAAATGTAAATAGTTTGTTTACGATTTAATCGATTTGGAGAAGAGCATGCAAAAATCTTTGCATATCAACGCAGATAAATGCACTGGGTGTTTGCAGTGCGAGATGGCCTGTAGTTTTGAGAACTACGGCATTTTTAATACGGCTCAGTCACGCATCAAGGTGTTTGATTTTCATGAGACCGGTAAAAAAGTTCCTTACACCTGCACACAGTGTGCCGAAGCTTGGTGTTTGCAAGCTTGCCCAGTCGATGCGATTCGTGTAGATACCACCACAGGTGCCAAGGTTGTGAATGATGATGTGTGTGTGGGTTGCAAAGTCTGCACCATCTCTTGCCCATTTGGCACGATCAATTACGTTCAAGAAACAGGCAAAGTTCAGAAGTGTGATTTGTGCGATGGCAATCCTGCTTGCGCAGACGCATGCCCAACCGGTGCGATCACGTATGTGGATGCGAATTGGACTGGTTTAGACAAAATGCGCGAGTGGGCCAATAAAGTTGGCAACCAAGCCGGCGCATAAAACAAACATCATTGGAGAATCATTATGTCCTGGACTGGAAAACTATTACGCGTTAATTTAAGTACCGGTGAGTGCAAGTCTGAAGCGTTGAACATGACTTGGGCCAAAGATTATTTGGGCTCACGTGGCTTGGCTACAAAGTACTTTACTGAAGAGGTGGATGCCAAGGTTGATCCACTGTCGGTTGATAACAAAATCATTTGGGCCACAGGTCCACTCACAGGAACCATGGCATCCACAGGTGGACGCTATACGGTGGTGACCAAAGGCCCATTGACCGGTGCGATTGCTTGTTCAAACTCTGGCGGTTATTGGGGTGCTGAGTTGAAGTTTGCTGGTTGGGACATGGTGATTTTTGAAGGCAAATCTCCAAAGCCTGTGTATCTGATGATTGAAAATGAGCGTGCTCAGTTATTGGACGCGTCTGATATTTGGGGTAAGACTGTTTGGGAAACAGAGCCAGCGATCAAGACCAAACATCAAGACCCAATGATTCGTGTGTCATCGATTGGCCGCTCTGGTGAGAATGGTGTCTTGTATTCAGCGATTGTGAATGATTTGCACCGCGCTGCTGGTAGGTCTGGTGTGGGCGCAGTGATGGGCAGTAAGAATTTAAAAGCGATTGCTGTACGTGGTACGCAAGGTGTGAGCACCGTGAAGAATCCAAAAGCGTTTATGGCTGCAACAAAAGAAGCCAAGAAAGTGCTTGCGGGCAATGCGGTGACGGGTCAAGGTTTGCCAACCTATGGCACTCAGGTGTTGATGAATGTGATCAATGAGGTGGGTGCATTGCCAACTCGCAATCACCGTGATGTGCAGTTTGAGGGCGCCAAAGATATTTCTGCAGAAGCCATGGCAACACCTAGGGCCACTGATGGCAAAGCGCATTTGGTGACGAACCAAGCGTGTTTTGGTTGCACGATTGCTTGCGGTCGAATTTCTAAAATTGATGAAACTCACTTTACGGTTCAAAATCGTCCGCAGTATTGGGGTGCCAATGGTGGTCTTGAGTATGAGGCAGCATGGGCGCTCGGAGCTGCCAACGGCGTGAACGATTTAGAAGCCTTGCAGTTTGCTAATTTGATTTGCAATGAGGATGGTATTGACCCCATCACTTTTGGCGCCACGGTGGGTGCTGTGATGGAGTTGTATGAGATGGGTGTGTTGACCAAGGAGCAAATTGGTATTGAAGCTCCGTTTGGTTCTGCCAAGGCTTTGTGTCATTTGGCTGAGATCACGGCTCGCAGCGAAGGTTTTGGTAAAGACATGGGCTTGGGTTCTAAGCGTTTGACTGAGAAGTATGGTCATCCAGAGTTATCGATGTCGGTGAAAGGACAAGAGTTCCCGGCCTATGATGGTCGTGTGATTCAGGGCATTGGTTTGGGCTATGCCACATCGAATCGTGGTGCTTGCCATTTGCGTGGTTACACCATTGCTTCAGAAGTCTTGGGCATTCCAGTGAAGACCGAGCCAACTGATACAGATGGCAAGCCAGAATTGTTAAAAGCGTTCCAAGATGCCACAGCAGCGTTTGATGCAGCTGGTATTTGTATTTTTACAAGTTTCGCTTGGACTTTGAATGATGTGGCGCCTCAAGTCCAAGCAGCTTGTGGTGATGAGTTCACGGTTGAGAATCTGACTTTGATAGGCGAGCGTATTTGGAATATGGAAAAAGATTTCAATTTGCGCGCAGGCTTTACGCGCAAGGATGATGCTTTGCCAAAACGTTTGATGACTGAGGCTGCTAAAACTGGACCAGCCAAAGGTGTGGTGAGTGGTTTAGACAAGATGTTGCCGATTTATTACCAGGTGCGTGGTTGGGATGAAGAAGGTCGCATCAAGCCAGAGACTCGCAAGCGTTTAGGTCTTTGAATCTTTAAAAAAATAGAAAGCGGCTACTGAAGTTTGAAGGTGGCCGCTTTTTAAATGGAGTTTTTGATGAAGCACGTGATTTTAGGAAATGGCCCAGCGGGCGTGATTGCGGCAGAAACCATTCGCCAACATCAACCGAACGATGAAATTATTTTGTTGGGTGCTGAGCCAGAACCACCTTACTCAAGAATGGCCATCCCTTATCTGTTGGTGGGTGACATCAAAGAAGAGGGTACGTATCTTAGAAAAACCAAATCATATTTTAAGAATTTGAATATTCAAGAAGTACATGGCTGTGCTCAACATGTGAACGGTGCCAAAAAAGAAGTGACTTTGGCAGACGGTAAAAAGCTTGGCTTTGATCGCCTCTTGATTGCCACAGGATCTCATCCAGTGAAACCAAATATTGTGGGCATGGATTTACCAGGTGTTCATTCTTGTTGGACCTTAGAAGATGCTCGCGCTATTTTGCAGTTAGCAAAACCTGGCGCCAGAGTTTTGCAAATGGGCGCTGGATTCATTGGCTGCATTATTTTGGAAGCGCTGGCGAGTCGTGGGGTGAATTTGACCGTTGTTGAAATGGGTAATCGCATGGTTCCTCGAATGATGACCGAAGGGGCGGGCGCCATGATCAAGGAGTGGGTGCAGTCCAAAGGGGTGGCTGTGCACACCGATACAAGAGTTGAAGCCATTGCTTTGAGCAATGGCTCTTCTTCAGCATCTAAGGCATCACCATTGAAGGTCACGCTTTCTAATGGAACTGTGATTGAAGTTGATTTGGTTATTTCTGCCACAGGTGTCAAACCAAATATTGAGTTCTTGAAAGATTCTGGTATTGAAATGAACAAAGGGGTCTTGGTTGATCAGCAGATGCAAACTTCTGTTTCTGGAATTTACGCTGCTGGAGATGTGACTGAGAGCGTCGACTTTTCAACTGGGCAACGCATTGTGAATGCGATTCAGCCCAATGCTGCTGAGCAAGCCAAGATTGCTGGCGCAAACATGGCCGGAGCGCAGGCGGAGAGTCAGGGCGCATTGCAGATCAACGTCTTGGATACCTTGGGTTTGATTTCATCATCATTTGGTCAATGGTGGGGCATCGAAGGTCAAGATCATGTGGAGTTGAAAGATGCTAAAAACTTCAAATATATGCGCTTGGAGTTTCATGATGATGTTTTGATTGGTGCTACCAGTTGTGGCTTGACTGAACACGTGGGTGCATTGAGAGGTTTGATTCAAACGCGTGCTCATTTGGGTTCTTGGAAAGAGCAGTTGATGAAAGACCCAAGCAAAATCATGCAAGCTTATTTGGCGAAAGCTCAAGCAAGAGCTGAGTGGATGGGTTAAATTGTTTGAATGAAAATCACATTCAAACTTTTTGCCACCTTATCTGATTATTTGCCACCGCAGAAGCAAGGCAATATTGTTGAGTTAGATGTGCCTGACGGCAGCACGATTGCTGATCTGGTGAAGCAGTTCAATTTGCCGATGCAATTGGTGCATCTTGTATTGGTGAATGGCAAGTACATCAAACCAGAAGATCGCAACACTCACCGCCTCATTGAAAATGATGTGTTGGCCATTTGGCCTCCAGTGGCTGGGGGTTGATTTACTCAACGCTTGTGATGTCTGAAAATAATTCTTCTGGCAATTCACTTGCTGATTCTGTTGTGATTCCTTTGATGATGGGTTGTACCAAGGACGAGTTCATCGCTTGGTTACCAGCCGCCTGTCATTTTCGATCTTTTCAAATCGATGTGAATGGATCTACGACCAAGATTCATTTTTCATCAGATGCTTTTTTGATTGAACTCACACCCAAAGAGAGTCGCAAGATTGCTCTTTTAGAGATTCCTGTTTTAGAGGTGGTCTTTAAGTTTGAGAAAACATGGACCTCAGAGTCGATTGATCAATTCATGGTTCGTTTCAAGCAATACACCCAGCGAGGTGGTGGGTGATTTGGCTAAGAGCTGACTTATTTTCTTTTGGGCCCAGGGCGTTTGCCGACTTGTATCTCTAGTTCTAAGTTTTTACCTTTGCGATTGATCGTGGCTTTGATCTTGTCGCCGGGCGGTACTTCAGATATCTGCTTGAGTAATTGAGTGATGTTGTTGACCGGTTTGTTGTTGACTGTTTTTAAAACATCGCCAGGCTGAACACCTGCTTTATCCGCTGGGCCACCTTTGAGTGTGCCGTTGATCAGTACACCTTCAGCATTGATTTTGAGTGTGTCTGCCATCTCTGCAGAGATGTTCATTGGTTCAACGCCAATCCAACCCCTGACAACACTGCCGTTTTTGATGATGGATTCCATCACGTCTCTGGCGGTGTTAACTGGGATCGCAAAACCAATACCCATCGAGCCACCGCTTCGTGAGTAGATGGCTGTGTTGATACCGATCAGATGTCCTCGTGTATCGACCAAGGCGCCACCCGAATTACCTGGGTTGATCGCGGCATCTGTTTGAATAAAGTTTTCAAAGGTGTTGATGCCTAGATGATCTCTGCCTAATGCAGAGACGATTCCGGATGTGACAGTTTGACCAACACCGAATGGATTGCCAATCGCAAGAACCACATCACCTACTTTGACGGATTCTATTTTTCCAAAGGTGATGGGTTTCGGTAGGTTGGGCATTTGCACTCGAAGAACCGCGAGGTCTGTGTCTGGGTCACTGCCAATCAGAGTCGCAGTGGTTTTTCTGCCATCAGCTAAAGCGACTTCAATGACATCGGCACCTTCGATGACATGTTCATTGGTGAGTATCAATCCTTCTGTGCTGACGATCACGCCTGAGCCTAGATTGGGGTTGAAGTCTTCAGGGTTGGGTATTTGCGGATGCTGTGGTGGCAGCGCTTTTGCTTTGGGTTTTTTATTAGAATTATTTTTGCTGATAAAAATGTTTACCACTGCAGGCATGGAGCTTTTAACGGCTTCATGATGAGACCCTGGGTTAGGGGTGCTGGGGTCAATGCTTGATTCTTTGAGTGTGATGGTTGAGATTGAATCACCAAAGTATTTAAAAGGACTACCATCTAACCATTGCGGTTTGAATGTGCCCAAAATAAATAGAATAGCCAACAATCCTGTGACTATTTGAGCGAAGAGTAACCAGAGATGTTTGAACATGTTGTTAGATTAATCTATTTGCATTGCAGACGAGAAAAAAATTAACAGAAATAAAAAAGATCATGACTAAGAAAATTCAGCCAAGTAAGAAATCTGTGAAATCTTTGAAAACTCAAAAAGCCAAAGTTGCTCATTCTGTCGATCGTGATGAGTTATCTCTGTATTTGGATGATCATTTGCAGGTGGCTCGCATCAAGGATTACTGTCCCAATGGTTTGCAGGTTCAGGGTAAGCCCATCATCAAGACTTTGGTCAGTGGTGTGACTGCCAGCATGGCTTTGATTGAAGAAGCCATTGCATTGAAAGCGGACGCCATCATGGTTCACCATGGCTGGTTTTGGAAAAACGACGATGCTCGGGTGATTGGGCAATTACACAGTCGCCTAAAGTTGCTGATGGACCATGAAATCAATTTGTTTGCTTATCACTTGCCTTTGGATGTGCACCCAGTCTTGGGTAATAACGCCCAATTGGCCAAAGTGATGGGTTGGAAGCCTCTTACGGGCTCTAAGAGGGCTTCTTTGGGCTCTGCCTCAGTCATGGATGGTCTGATTTGGGAAGGGCGTCCTGAGGCTTCTCAAAAGACCCTGGGGCAATTGGCTAGGAGTATCTCTGGGCGCTTAGGACGGGACCCCTTGGTAATTGGTGATCTGAATAAGCCCATCAAGCGGATTGCCTGGTGCACCGGTGGTGCTCAAGGCTATATAAATGAAGCTGTTTCAATGAAAGTGGACGCTTACATCAGTGGTGAGGTTTCTGAGCAGACCTTCCACGCGGCACAAGAATCAGGCGTGGCTTATATTGCTGCTGGCCATCATGCGACGGAGCGTTATGGCATTGGGGCGCTTGGGGAGTTTGTGGCCCAAAAATACAAGCTCAAGCATCATTTTGTGGATATCCCGAACCCGGTTTGAGTGATTGGTCCAAATCAAGGGTTTGAGTTACTTCAGGCTTACATCTTTGTAAGTTAATGAATTTTTCACTGTTTTTACTGTCTTTTTGATCTGATGGGGTTTAAATCAGAGGGGCGGATTCGCTATAATCTGAAGTTGACGTCAAATATATGCCTTTCTAGAGGAAATTCAGTAATGAGTGAACAAAGCATGGACAAGAGCCGTCGTAAATGGCTTATTGCAACATCAGTTGCGGGTGGAGTTGGTACGGCAGCCGTAGCGTTGCCATTGGTGAGCACATTTGCTCCCTCAGAAAAGGCCAAAGCAGCAGGCGCTCCAGTTGAAATGGATATCGGTGGTATGCAGCCAGGCGAAATGCGCACGGTTGAGTGGCGCGGTAAGCCAGTATGGGTTGTGCGCCGCACACCAGAGATGTTGGCGTCTTTGGCAAAAGTTGAAGGCGATTTGGCTGATCCAAAGTCAGAGCGCAATCCAAAAGATTTGACACCTGCTTATGCACAAAATCAACACCGTTCGATCAAGCCAGAGTACTTGGTAGCCGTTGGTATTTGTTCACACTTGGGTTGTTCACCAATCACTAAATTTGAAACAGGCGCTCAGCCATCATTGCCAGATAACTGGACAGGTGGTTTCTTGTGTCCATGCCACGGTTCAACATTTGACTTGGCAGGCCGCGTGTTCAAGAACAAACCTGCACCAGACAACTTAGAAGTGCCGCCACACATGTATGTGAGCGACACAAAGTTGATCATTGGTGAAGACAAGAAAGCGTAAGGGGTAGACCATGGCATTTCATGAAAAAGAAGTTCCAGCAAATGCATCACGCGGAACAAAATTATTGGCTTGGGTGGATTCACGTTTTCCACTCACAGCAACTATCGAAGGTCACTTAACCAAATACTACGCACCAAAGAACTTTAATTTTTGGTATTTCTTTGGTTCATTGGCAATTCTAGTATTGGCTTTGCAAATCATCACCGGTATTTTCTTGGTGATGCATTACAAGCCAGATGCTGAAAAAGCTTTCCAATCTGTTGAATACATCATGCGCGAAGTGCCATGGGGTTGGTTGGTGCGTTACTTGCACTCAACGGGCGCCTCGATGTTCTTCGTGGTGGTTTATTTGCACATGTTCCGCGGCATGATTTACGGTTCATACCGTAAGCCACGTGAATTGGTGTGGATTTTTGGTTGTGCGATTTTCTTGTGCTTGATGGCTGAAGCGTTCATGGGTTATTTGTTGCCATGGGGTCAGATGTCCTATTGGGGCGCTCAAGTGATCGTTAACTTGTTTGCTGCAATTCCATTGGTTGGTCCTGATCTTTCATTGTGGATCCGTGGTGACTATGTGGTGGGTGATGCGACGTTGAACCGTTTCTTCTCATTCCACGTAATCGCTGTGCCATTGGTATTGATTGGTTTGGTTGTTGCTCACATCATCGCATTGCATGAAGTGGGTTCAAACAATCCTGATGGTATTGAAATCAAAGAAAACTTAGATGCTAATGGCGTGCCATTGGATGGTATTCCATTCCATCCATACTACTCAGTGCATGACATCATGGGTGTTGGCGTGTTCTTGATGATCTTTGCTTTCATCGTGTTCTTTGCTCCTGAAATGGGCGGCTACTTCTTGGAGTTCAATAACTTCATTCCTGCTGATCCATTGAAGACGCCGCCGCACATTGCACCGGTTTGGTATTTCACACCGTTCTACTCTATGTTGCGTGCTGTGACTGGTGAGTTCTTGATCCCAATGTGGTTATTTGCTGCTACCTTATTAGGTCTTGTGATCCGTGGCACAAAAGATAAAAAAGTACAGGGCATTTGCGCTGGTATTTTGGTAGCTCTTGCAGCTGGCTTCTTCTTGTTTGATGCCAAGTTCTGGGGTGTGATGGTGATGGGTGGTTCAGTGGTAATTTTCTTCTTCTTGCCATGGTTGGACAACTCACCAGTTAAATCAATTCGTTATCGTCCACAAGGCCAAAAATATATTTATGGCTTATTTGTGGTGACGTTTGTTGTGTTGGGTTACTTGGGTATTCAGCCACCATCACCAATCGGTGAGAAGGTGTCTCAATTGGGTACATTGATTTATTTTGGTTTCTTCTTGGCGATGCCATGGTGGAGCAAGATGGGTCAATTCAAGCCAGTGCCAAGTCGCGTTAATTTTGTTGCGCATTGATCGCGAGCACCCAAAAGGAAAAATGAAAATGAAAAAAATCATCTGGAAAATGTTTGGCGGTGTTGCTG
>JACCDZ010932832.1_pt1 | contig 18962 bp, 18 predicted proteins | sample 7449551 | NCBI WGS metagenome assembly JACCDZ01 (sample SAMN15323452, study PRJNA562643) | freshwater metagenome | isolation source: river surface water | place: USA:Blue River Watershed | collected 2017-08-18
ATCATGACAGAGAAAAATAAAAAATCAGAAACTCCATCAGGCTATTACAGTGAAGAAGAGATCGCGAAATTTCTTGGAAAAACTATTGCTACCCTACGTGCAGATCATTGTCATAGAAGAAATCGTGTTCCTCCAAAAACAAAACTTGGTAGAATTATTATCTACTCTAAAGTTTCCTTCGAAGAGTGGTTAAAATCAAAAGAGGTTAAACCTTTTGATCATAGGACAAGATGTGAAAGAAAAATTGTAAGATAGTTCAAATTTTCAGATCCAAAGCAGCAAATAAAATTGGCAAAAAATATCTCAAAAAACCAAGAGATTTTTGACCAATTATCTCATCAAAATGACATCAATTTTTATTAAAAAAGACTATTTCAAATAAAATAGGGTAGAATTACCGTGGTTACGCTATTTTAGGCTTCAAGAAAGGTAAAAGTATTTTTTTCTAAAAGCGTCCGCAAAACGACCGCAAGAAACTTACTTAAATTTCCCAAAACCTGTGAGCCCTTGGTAGGATTGGTGGAGCTAACGAGAGTCGAACTCGTGACCTCTTGCATGCCATGCAAGCGCGCTACCAACTGCGCTATAGCCCCTTAAAAAAACTCTAAAGCTTCGTTGCTTTTCTCGCCTTCGGCTCGAAGACAACTTGCGACTGGGATTGCGTCGTGCCTTCGCACTCCTGATCCCGTTCTCGCTAAAATCGACAGTTTGTGTCGATTTTAAATGCTCGAACCTGCGCTATAGCCCCTTAAAAAAACTCTAAAGCTTCGTTGCTTTTCTCGCCTTCGGCTCGAAGAAAAAGCTAAAAAATGTAAAAATAAACAACTTATCGGCCTAAAAAGGGGCGCGAATTGTTTTTATTGGATTTAATTTTTCAAACCTTTTTTCTGGTTTATTAATTAACTTAAGATCTTGCCAGAGCTAAGAATATTGATGCTTTACCTTCTTTTTACGAAAAACTTTTGCCATGGAATTTGCCAAAATAATCAGATTTTTTCTAATATTTGGACAATCAATTTGATTAAATGCTCGAATTAACGGGATCAAATTTTTATCAATTTGTTTTGCATCTAATTTTTGAGACAATTCAGAACTCAAAAAATCATAATTATAATAAGAGCGATCCGACTTCATTCCTTCAAAAAAGCTTGTGATCGGTTTTTGTAAAATTTGTGCAAACTCAAAAAGCTTGCTAGCGCTAATTCTATTTTGCGCCTTTTCATATTTTTGAATTTGCTGCGCGGTCACTCCCGTTAATTCACCTAATTTTTCCTGACTCATCGCCTTAAAAATCCTAAATTCTCGAAGTTTTAATGCCAAATGCTCATCTATTGGACTTATTTTTTCTGACATTTGATGAATATTTTGTTATTACCAAAAATAAAAATACCGACATCAAAGCTAGAGCCAATGGCCTCCAAGAATATTTCGAATATAATGTTGGCTCAAGCGATTTAACTAAATTTGCATCAAAAAATCCTTCTTGGTTTAGATCAATTTTTTGCAAAATTTTACCAAAAGGATCAACAAAAACACTAACTCCACTATTAGCAACCCTTGCCAATGGAATGCCATATTCGATAGCGCGCATTCTGGCCATATTTAAATGCTGATAAGGCCCAGAACTATTTCCAAACCATGCATCATTAGTTAAATTAACCAAAAGCTGTGGCCGATTTTTACGATCAATTATTTTGTCAGAAAAAATAATTTCATAACAAATCAAGGGGCTAAATGAAAAAGCGGCATTTTGTAAAGTTTTATTACCCTCGCCTTCGCTAAAACCAACAGCTCCATCAGTTATTTTGCTGATAAATGGCAAATATTTTTCAAGCGGAACATATTCACCAAAAGGCACGAGATGACTTTTATCGTAAAACTCGAAGCCATTTCGACTAATCGAAAATATTGAATTCCAAACTTGACTCAGTTGGGTTTTGGCATAATCAAAATAACTCAAACGCAAGCCACCAGTAATCAAAACCCCTTGCGGCGGAACTGCTTTTTGCAATTCAATCATTAATTCTTGGCTATCATTAATTGGATAAGGAACCGAGGTTTCCGACCACAAAACTGCAGCAATTTCAGACAAATCTTTCTGATTTGTGAGATTTATATGCTTTAATAAATTTTGATATTTTTGCTGCGGATCCCATTTCATTTCTTGCCTTATGTTTCCTTGCACCAAGCGTATTTTTGTATCAAGATTTTGATTTGGATTTTGTGAAATTCTCCACAGTCCAAAACAAAAATTTGTCAAAAAAAGTAACAACAAAAATCCAGCAAAAAATTTATCAGATAAATTCAGCTTCTGAGATCGCAAAAAAAATAACGGAAATAATGAAAATAAAACCGCAACGAAGCTTAAGCCATAAACGCCAAAAAAAGCCGCAGCCTGTGCAAAATTAATATTAAATAGCCAAATATAACCCAATAAATTCCACGGAAAACCGCTAAATAAAACGCTTCGCAATATTTCAAAAACTAGCCAAGAAAAAGCAAAAATGACAATTTTATGCCATAAAAATTCGATCTTAAAATAACGCGAAACAAATTTATAAAATAACGCGAAACCAGCGATATAAATGGCCAAAGCCGCCGGAATTAAAGTTAAAGCGAAAGGAATTAGCCAAGCAAAACTAGCGGCATCAACTAAAAGAGAAATTGCAATCCAATAAACTCCGAACAAAAAATGGCCAAAACCGAATGCAAATCCAAGCCAAAATATTTCTTTTTTCTGCAATTTTTTTTCGAGCAATAAAAAAAATACACTCAGAGAAAAAAAGGTAATAATGAAAAAATTAAAAGGCGCAAAAGCCAAGTTCAGCAAAGATCCAGAACAAAATGCCTGAAAAAATTTATTATTTAAAATCTGATTTTTTTTCATGAATTTTACACTTTTAAAAACATCGAAAATATTTTTGCGAAACAACAAAGCGCCTGAATTTTATCTTTAAATTTTGGAAAAGATGGGCGGGAAATGCGACCTTAATTTAAGGCGATTATGACAAGGATATTTGGCTCTAAAACCTAAAAATTAGAGCGGTTTTTTAGGTGCTGGCTACAATTTATTTTTGAGCACTTATTTCATTCATAAGCTGCAAAACTAACTGAAACTCTTCATTTATTTTATTGAGCAGGTTAGATTTTTTTACCGAATCCTCTTCTGGATTTCTTTGTGCATATTCAAGAATATTTGCCAATTCAAAGGCTCCTATAGAAGCAGAAGCGCCTTTAAAAGCATGTGAAGCCATATACCAAGAATTATTATCTAAAGCTAAATTTGCTTCGTTCATTTTCTGAATATTTCGTTTTGCATTATCGATAAAAATGGCAAAAAGCTCTTGTTCAAAATTCTTATCACCATCAACGATTGAGCTGAGAAAATCGATATCAATAGCCTGTTTTGAATTATTTTCCATAAAACCCTTAATTAATGATTAAGCCAGATAACAAAGAACTAATTTTAACATTTGAATCTTTTAAAACTTTTTGATTCGAAATAATCTCAAAGTTTCTCCTGCCAATTTGAACCTGAAACATTCCGCCAATTTCAGTAAATCCATCAAAAACAGCGATGGTCATAATTTTTGCATTATTAAATTTAGCAATTTCAAGCTTTAAGCTTTTTTCTGAACCTCTGGCAATATAAATGGCTTTACAAGAGTTAAATTTATCCAAATTTTTGGTAATATCTAAAATTTTTCTATCCTTCATCATCAAAACGCTTGATATCTCATCACTACCAAGAACGCAAAAAGATCCGCTTTTTTGAATAACAGAAGTTTTCACCAATCCACTGATAAAGTCAGTGAAGGCAAAAACCTCAGCATCATCCATTGAATAAGACGAGACCGAAAGTCCAAAGAAAAATATAAGAAATGCTATGGTATTTTTAAACCATTTGGGCTTCATTTTGGTAATTTTAATACTGCCAAACAACCTTACAGAAATAGGTTCTTCCGATTTCGGCGTTTGTGTTATAAAGAGCTGAATAATATTCGGCGTGACGATCATCAAACAAATTTCTTACCCCAACACTCAGATCGAGATTTCTATTGGGCAAATATCCAATTCTTGTATCAAATCTAGTATATGCGGAAACGCCGCTTGGATCGCTAGTATAAAGCTTTGCCGAAGGTAAGCTATCAACATAATAAAACATGTTATCTAGCTCAATCTTTGGAGTTATGTTAAAATAAGATCTAAAGCGAAATTGATTTTTTGGAGAACGATTTTGCGAAAGTCTAAGCGCATCAGAAGATGCTAAAATAGAAATGTTGTCCGTTGAGTTGCCATTAACACCAAGATCCATCTTTAAAAAATCATAACTTGCTTCAAGTTTTAAGCGATCATTAACCTGCCATTTACCCAAAATTTCACCGCCAAAAGAACTTCCTTTACCTTTATTTGCAGCGATCGGGGTTCCTGTCGATGTTCCATCAATACTTTCGTAAGTTCTTAGCTTTGAATAATCATTATAAAATGCTGTTACATCAATAATGGTTTTGGTTGTTGGCTTAATTCTATAACCCAATTCGTAAGCCACTAAAACTTCCGATTTAGCATTAACATTTCCCAAACTAACCGTTGAGCCATTATATTCTTCTTTGATATCAAAACTAACCTCAGCTCTAGTTGGCATTCTAATAGCGCGAGAAACAGAACCCCACAAAGTTTGATTGCGATCTGGATAATAAGTTATTCTGGCATTTGGTTGATGCTCAAATCCGGTAAAATCATTATGTAAAAATTTCGATCCAACTGTTAGATATAATTTATCTGCGATTAACCCAAACTTATCTTGAATGAAGGCGCTGAAAATTTCGTCATTTCTTTTATTTGGAGTATAATTAATTGGGATGAATTTAGTATTTGAGCCATTTGTAGTAACAGCCTCTCCTTCTTTTATATCATCAATAATTTGACGATAACCAAAGCCCCAAGTGAAGTTATTGTTATTTGAAAAATTGTAAAAATGCTGAAAATCAACATCGATAGTTTTTTGATTTCTGGTTAAAACAGGAATCCTAAATTCTTCATAGTCAAAATAAGTATTTAACGAGAAGCTTGATTGATTAGAAATCTTCTTATCCCAGTTTAGAATTATATCAGCGCCGGAAGAATCTTTATTATTTTTTTCAGTTTGTTCCAAGGTTGTAAAATAATTTGAAGCTTTTCCATCAAAAGCATCGCCTATCACGCTAATAGAGCTTCCTTCAATTGAATTAATATCATATCTAAAACCAGCCCTTGATTGTCTATTGCCGTCATCTTTTTTACCGCCACCTGAATTATAAGAACCACCACGAATGGTATTTTTAGCGTATAGCTTGTAGTAATCACCATCTCCTATTTTTCCACCATATCTCGCTTCCGTAATTGATTTATCAGCATTTCCAACCACTTGAGAGAGATAAGAACCTTGAGTTTGTACAGCGTTCTTTGTGATGATATTTATGATTCCGTTAACGGCATTTGCCCCCCAAATTGTGCCGCCAGGGCCGCGAACAACTTCAATTTTTTCAATATCTTCCAAAACATAGTCGTGAATATCCCAAACAGTACCAGAAAACAAAGGAGTGTAAACCGTTCTGCCATCAATCATCACTAATAATTTATTAGAAAATTGATGATCAAAACCACGAATCGAAATTGCCCATTTATTGCCATCAATGCGCGAAACTTGCATACCAGGAACCATTCTTAAAGCCTCTGGTATGTAAGTTGCTCCTGATCTTCTAATATCTTCCGAAGTTAAAACATAAGTTGCTGATGCGGCATCAAAAGAATTTTCCTTTTTTTTCGAAAGTGAGTAAATATCAAAATTAAATATTGATGTACTTGCCTTAGACTCTCTTTTGCCTTCAACCAACTCAGCAGCCTGAGAATTGAAAGGTACAAAAAGGGTTAAAACCATCATCAAAAAACCTAGGTTTTGTAAATTCATGCGCCCAACAATTGCTTTAAATAACTAATTATAATTTAGTTATAATGGGATATCTTTCCTCGTAGCCATGATTTTTTTGCTTAATCCATGGATAATCAAAGTGAATATCAACCTTATAACCTAAACTTGCAAACAGCAGCTTATCATTTCTGCATGCGGAATGAATAGCAACTCCAAACATATAATCGCAACAAGAATTAATCGCTTCATCAATCATAATTCTAAACATATTTTTGATTAAGAGGCGATTTCTGAAACTTTTATCAATTACTATGTCTTCAATTTCACAATATTTAGCTTCAGAATTATAGCCTTTCGCCTCTAAAAATTTTCTAATTGTAAAATTATTCCAAGGCTCCTCATTTCCAGTGAAAGGAATTGATGTAGAAAGAAGAAATCTAGCGCCAGCAACAACTCTACCATTCTCAACTGCAACTAAAATTTTCCCGCGACGATCATCTTCAGTTTCTGACCCATCATAATCTTGCCAATCTAAACAATTTTCTGGAAATTTTGCACGATACTCCTCATCAACCTCAGTAAAGCAATTGTGCCGCAATTCATAATATTGATTTTTTAAAAATTCATCATCAGCAAAAAAAATTTCCATCACCGAATTATTGATTACAATTTGCTTATTTTTTTTATCTAATTCGGATTCATTTTTAATTTCATTTATTGCAATTGAATTACTCGGCATTGATTTTTTACCTAGATTGGAATTTTTTTTATTAAATAATTTTGACATGTGATTAAGTCTTAATTTTTAACTACTCTTTTACTGGATAAGAGAATTTAATCAGGAAAATATTGACTAAGACACCCATTAAAACGAAAAGCTTACATCAGATAAGTTTTTGCAAACGGTTCTCATTTGCCAAATTCATAAAAATCATCGTCTCACAAAAAACAATTTTCTAATCTAAATTCATCAGAACAAAAAATATTTGTACCAAAAAGAGATCAACAACAACACAAGTCTTGAGAAAATATCCCCGCAAATAAGACATGATTAAAGTTAGAACCAAAATTCAAAAAAATGGCGCCAGCAACAAAAGAAAAAATTTTCAAAACGAATGAAAGCCATCATTGAAAAGCTGAAAAATAGCAAATTCGCTTACCATATTTATTTGTTATCCTTTTTTTTTAGCGGACACAAACAACTTAGAACAAAAATCAAAGACAAAATCACTAAAAACCCTTTATACCAAAAGCAATTTCTAAAAGTTTACGCCCGTTACCAAGAAAGAAAGAAATCAAAAAAACCAAAAAAATCCAAAAACTTAACCCAATCTTACAATACTTTTTCTTACTTATTATTTGGCCTAATTAGCATTTGGCTTGTGATGAACCTTTATCTTTCTTATTCAAATTTTTGGCGAGAAAAAGAAAAGGAAATAACTTTTCAAAACCATGTTGTTGAAGAGGCCGCTTCTTCATTAATGAGCGGAGCTGAAAATCACATTAATTACATTGGCGACAAACTTTTAGCCCTTTCAAAAGAAACCGATTACCAAGCAATCGCCAACTTCATTAAAAAAACTAATAGTCGCGACTTAATGCAAAAAAACACCTCTTCTTGGATGATGGTCGATTTCATTAACAACAAAAATAAGATCGTAATTACTTCTAGCGGCGAAATTCTTAAAAAACCAATTGACCCACCAAGTCATTTTACAAAACCAATTAAAGAAGCTCTGAATGCAAAAGCTTGGAGACTGAAACTTGGAGCCTTAACCCATATCGAGACCGAATTTTCAAGCTATAACATGCTTCCAATAGTCATGAGAATTGACTATGATGAAGGTTTAAAGCCAATTGGAAGCTTCATATCATCAATTCCAATTGATGTTATACAAAGACAAATTGACTGGGTTTTTGGCAGTAAAGAAATTTGCTACATGCTTCTTGATTCAAAGCTGGAGCTACTGGCATTATCGCAAAATTTCAAATATGAAGACTACAAAAAAAACATTATTCAAAAAAATAACCCTCTTATCAAGATCGTAAACGGCAACAAAGTATCAACGGTAATTCGCATTACAAATCCTCTAAAAATAGGAAAATGCACATTCACACAAGTGCAAAAAACCAACGAATATAACCTAATCACCTTTACCGGATATCACAATACGCTCAGTATAAATCTATATAAACAAATACTGCTTTCTCTAACCCAATCACTATTCGTTGCAGCAATATTCATAGTAACCATAAAAATCTTTCGCAGAAAAAAAATTAACCCTTTCGTTGCCGAATTAATCAGAGCGCGCGAGCAAGCCGAATCAGCAAATATCGCAAAAAGCCAATTCCTTTCAAATATGAGTCACGAACTCAGAACCCCAATGAATGGAATTATTGGAATGAGCCAAGTTTTAAGTGAATCAAATAATTTACAAAATGATGAACGCGATCAAGTTAACACCATTTATCGTTCAGCTGATGCGCTCCTTCTGATTTTGAATGACATTCTTAATTTTTCAAAAATTGAAGCGAGAAAAATCGAGCTAGAACAAATTGTTTTTAATATACGCGATTTAATCGAAGATGTTGCCAATTTATTAGCAGCAAGCGCAACAAATAAGGGCTTAGAAATTATCACCGACATTTCTCCTCAAATTCCAGAATCTTTAATTGCTGACCAAGGAAGAATAAGGCAAGTAATCACAAATTTAGTTAATAATGCCATAAAATTTACTCATTATGGCGAAATAATCATTGGCTTATCGATAGAAAAAAATGAACACAAAACTCTGTTCATTAAATTCTCAGTTAAAGATAGCGGAATTGGAATTCCTCAAGAAAAACTTGGCTCAATGTTTCGAGTTTTCACCCAAGCTGATATGTCAACAACAAGAAAATATGGCGGCACCGGGCTTGGCCTTTCAATTTGTAAAGAACTTGTGGAAATAATGCATGGCGAGATCGCCGTAAGCAGCGAAAATGGCAAAGGCTCTGATTTTCATTTTACAATTCCAATGCGCCTCGCAGAACCAGAAATTGATGATTATGAAGCGCAAAAAGAGGAAATTATTAACAAAAAAATCGCTTTAATTGATGGAAATGAAGCGGCTTTAAAAATAACCGCCAAAAAACTTGAAGAATTCAAGCTAATAACAATGCCAATTAATGCTTTTGATCACCAAAACAGAATAAATAACGAAGCAATAATTAATAAAATTTCCACAGAAGAAGTTGCGCCAGATGCAATCATAATAAGCCACAACACCCACAATTTGGTTGATGGAATTGAACTAGGAAAACAAATTAAAAATCATCCGAATCTTCAAAATATTCCTCTGATATTACTCGCTTCAGCTCAAGATAAAATCAAATTATCAGCGCAAAATTCCGCCATATTTAGTCGCGTAATAACCAAGCCTTTGAAAAAACATAAATTGATGCTTGGTCTATTTTTTGCGCTAAAAATTACTTACTACGAAGAAGGCGGATCTTTGGTGAAAGAAGGTAAAATTATCAAAAATCAAGATTTACAATCCAACACCTTCAGAGTCTTACTTTGCGAAGATAATGAAGTTAATATGAAAGTTGCCAAAACAATTTTAAAGCGCTTTGGTTTTGATTTGGATTTCGCTGAAAATGGACAAGAAGCGGTAAATAAATTCATGCATGTTCGCTATGATTTAATTTTAATGGATTGCATGATGCCAATAATGGATGGCTTTGAAGCAACCAAAATTATTCGCAATATCGAAAAGGAAAGAGAAATGGATCCATCAATAATACTTGCTCTAACTGCCAATAGCAGCAATGATGATCGCGACAAATGCTTAGAAAGCGGAATGAATGATTTTGTATCAAAACCAATTAGGCGGGATTCAATAGAATCAACTATAAAGCATTGGATTAATATCGGAACTTTGAACAAAATAAAGCCAGCAGAGCCATCAATAAAAAACTAACAAAAAGCCAAATCTAAAAAGAAACTTGCTGCAAATCGGAACTTAAAACATCTCGCGAATCATCTTCTTTTAAATCTTCATCCATCTTTTTGTAACTTGCCAAATAGTATTTTTCTAATTGATCAGCCTCTTTTATTTGGCTTGCAACGGCATAATTATTATCTTGTAAATATTGCGCTGACAAAGCTCTAAGCCGCGAAGGCCTAGTTAAATAAGTCCATTCAACTTCCAAAAGTTGTATCTCATCTTGATAAGTTGCGATTTCACTTTCGGTTTTAGCAATTTCATCTTGCAAAGCTTCAACTCGAAACTGCACAACATAAGTTAGAATAATCGTCAAAACCAAAGCAGCAGCAAAACTGCAATTTGCAAAATATATTTTATCAACTTTTTGCCAAAATTCTTTCATTTTAAATTATATTTTGATTGCGACGCGCATTTTTGCTGAACGCGAACGCACATTAGAAGCAATCTCTTCAGCACTTGGAGAAATTGCTGACTTACTAATTATATGAAAATTTTTACTGATTTCCTCTTGTTCAAAATTGGGCTGATAACGCGAAAAACTTCGATCCAACCCAGCTTCTTTTTTTAAAAAATTTTTAACTATCGAATCCTCTAAAGAGTGAAAAGAAACAACGACCAAACGACCATTTTTGCGCAAAATTTTTTTAGCGGCATTCAAAGCTAATTTTAACTCCTCTAGCTCTTGATTAACAAAAATTCTGATTGCTTGAAAAGTTTTTGTGGCGGGATCATTTCTGAAATAACCGCGATAAAAAAATCTGACAATTTCAGCAAGCTCAAAGCAGCTATTTATTGGCTTTACAGCCCGCGAAGAAATAATTTTTTTAGCAATTTGTTTAGCTTTTGGCTCTTCACCAAAGTCTTTAATAATTCTAGCTAACTCATTTTCGCTAAAATTATTGACGACTTCAAAAGCCGAAATCTCTTGGCTTTGATTCATGCGCATATCGAGACGACTTTGCGAATCAAAGGAAAATCCACGCTCTTTATCATCAAGCTGCATTGAAGAAACTCCAATATCCAAAACCATTCCATCAATTTGCGAAACGCCATTTTGCAATAAAATTTCTTCACATTGCGAAAAACTTCCGGCACAAAAAGTAAAATTTTTTGCAAATTTTTCTGACAAATTCGCCGCAAATTTTTGCGCTAATTCATCACGATCAATTGCATAAACTTTGCAATTCGCAGCCTGCAAAATAGCCGAGCTATAACCTCCGGCACCAAATGTACAATCAAGGTAAATTTCACCATCCTTCGGCGCTAAGTTTTTCAAAACCTCCGCCAACATAACTGGATTGTGATAATTTAGATTATTCATCATTTGCTTAAGCGCACGAGATTGAGTTTTTCTTTCGCCTCTTTGCGAGATTGCTCCATATAGCTTTCGAATTTTTTTGGTTGCCAAATTTCAAAAGTAGCGCCCTTACCAACAAAAACCGCTGAATCTTTAATTTCAGATTTCTTCAATAAATTTTCAGGAATAATGACTCGACCATCAGCATCAATCGCTAATTGAAAAGAAGAGCCAAGCAATGCCGTTGCCAAGGCATCTCGATCCTTTGAAAAAGGATCTAAATTGTCGATTGATTCAGAAATTTGACGAATGCGCTCAATATTGCAGCCCTCAATACAATCATTAACAAATGATTCGTAAATCACGACTCCAGAAAATTCATCACTCACTAAAGAGGCACGAAACTGCGCTGGCACTGAAACGCGACCTTTGCTATCAATCTTATTAGTGAATGTTGAAAGAAATAATGCCATCGCGGCTTTCTATGGAAAAATTTTGGATTTTATGGGATATTATGGAATATTAGAGAAAATTATGGAGAGAAAATCCTTAGTCAACCGCAAAAATCTTTTTTTTCAGAAACATTTTTAAGGTAAAATTTTGATTAATTATTGTGAAAAATGGGCAAAAAAAATTGAAATTTATGTGGCAAAATTCTTAGCCTTTCTTAGCTTGCAAAGCCTTGAAAATCCTAATCAAATTCAAAAAAATGACAATTTACAAAGCCAATAAAAATGGTAAATTTGGTAAGTTTGGCGGCCGCTATGTTGCTGAAACCTTAATGCCGGCAGTTTTGGAGCTAGAAGAAGCCTATAAAATGGCAAAAAAAGATAAAAAATTTTGGTCAGAATTTTCCGAATATCTTCAATATTATGTTGGTCGCCCAAGCCCACTTTATTTTGCAAAAAATCTTAGCGAAAAAATTGGTGGCGCCAAAATTTACTTAAAACGCGATGAACTAAACCACACCGGATCGCACAAAATAAATAACTGCATTGGTCAAATTTTGCTCGCGAAGAGAATGGGCAAAAAACGCATTATTGCTGAAACGGGAGCTGGTCAACATGGCGTCGCAACTGCAACAGTTTGTGCTTTATTTAACTTACCATGCACAATTTACATGGGTGCCAAAGATGTTGAACGCCAAGCGCCAAATGTTTTTCGTATGAAATTATTGGGCGCTGAAGTTATTGCGGTTGAATCTGGTTCAAAAAGTTTGAAAAACGCCATTAACGAAGCAATGCGCGACTGGATTTCAAACGCTCGCGACACTTACTACCTTCTTGGCACAGTTACTGGCCCACACCCTTACCCAACAATGGTTCGCGACTTTCATTCAATAATTGGTAAAGAAGCAAAAAAACAAATTTTAAAAGCTGAAAAAAGACTTCCTGACGCTTTAGTTGCGTGCATTGGAGGCGGATCAAACGCAATTGGCTTATTTCACGAATTTCTAAATGACGAAAATGTAAAAATTTATGGCGTTGAAGCGGCTGGAAAGGGTTTAAACAGCCTTGAACACTCAGCTTCAATATCGGCAGGATCGGTTGCTGTTTTACACGGAAACAAAACTTACTTTTTGCAAGATGACGATGGTCAAATTCAAGATGCACATTCAATCTCTGCTGGACTTGATTACCCAGGAATTGGCCCTGAACACGCTTATTTGCACGATTTAGGCCGCGTCAATTATGTTGGAGTTACTGACGATGAGGCAATGTTGGCTTTTGAAATGCTTTGCAAAAACGAGGGAATAATTCCAGCAATTGAATCTTCGCATGCAATTTTTTATGCCCAAAAAATCGCCAGCAAAATGACCAAAAACCAAATCATTATCTGCAATCTTTCTGGTCGCGGCGATAAAGACATAAACACCGCAGCAAATTATTTTGGAGTCAAATTATGAGCCGAATATCAACAAAATTTCGCGAATTAAAAGCAAAAAATAAAAGTGCTTTTATTGCCTATATTTGCGCCGGAGATCCTAACTATAAAACCTCGCTTGCGATAATGAAAAAAATGCCACAAGCCGGAGTTGATATAATTGAAATTGGCGTTCCTTTTCTTGATCCAGCTGGAGATGGGCCGGTTATTGAAAATGCTGCAAAACGCGCCATCAAAAATGGCATGACCTTAAAAAAAACTTTGGCAATGATCGCAGAATTTCGTCAAGAAAACTTAGAAACGCCAATCGTTTTAATGACTTACTATAACCCACTTTTGCGCTACCAAATTAACAAAATTTTTGAAGATGCAAAATCATCCGGAGTTGATGGAATTTTAATCGTCGACCTTCCTTTGGAAGAAGAAAAGGAAGCGCTTCCAGCAATCAAAAAAGCAAAACTTGATTTTATTCAACTAGTTTCTCCAACCACATCGAAAGATCGCGCCAAAAAAATCGTTAAAAATGCCAGCGGCTTTATTTATTTAATATCAATGCTTGGAATTACCGGCACAAAATCAGCAAAAGTTGAAGATAATATCCACAATTTAGCCATGCTTCGTGAAATAACTAACCTTCCAGTTGCAATTGGTTTTGGCATTCAAAATCCAGATCAAGCGCAAAAATTTCGTGATTTAAGTTTTGATGGAATCGTTGTTGGCTCTAGCTTCGTCAAAGAAATTAATAACAATTTTACTGCCAATAAAACAACTGAAGAAATTGTTAATTTAGTAACAAAAAAAATTGAGGAATTTTCAAATGATTAAAGGCTTAAAAATTTTCACCACAAATTGCGGCATAAAATATAAAAACCGCGACGACTTACTAGTTATAACCTTTGATAAAGCAGCAAATGTTGCGGGAGTTTTAACAAGCTCGTCAATGCCGGCCTCGCCCGTTATTTGGTGCAAAAAAAATCTGCGCCAAGGAGTTGCGCGCGCTTTAGTTGTAAATGCTGGAAATGCTAATGCTTTTACTGGAAAATTTGGCGACGAAACTGTTCTTAAAACAGCACAAACAATTGCTGCCGAAACTAATTGCAAAGAAAGCGAAATATTTATTTCTTCAACGGGCGTAATTGGTGAAATTTTAAAATACGAACTAATCACCAACGCAATTCCATCAATGCTCAAAACCCAAATTAGCGCTGAATTAGATTGGGAAAAGGCTTCAAAAGCCATTATGACAACTGATACTAAACCAAAATTAGTCAAAAAATTTACCGAAATTTCTGGCAAAAAAATTGAAATAGTTGGCTTTGCCAAAGGATCAGGAATGATCGCGCCAAATATGGCCACAATGCTTGGATACATTTTTACCGATGCCAATATTTCCTCAAAAATCTTACAAGAATTATTAACCGAAATTACTAACGAAACATTCAACTCAATCACGGTAGATTCAGATCAATCCACAAATGATACCGTTTTACTTTTTGCTACCAAAACAGCCGAAAATATCGAAATTTCCAACGCAAATTCCGCTGATTTAGAAAACTTCAAAACAGCACTACATGAAGTTGCCTTAGAATTAGCCAAAATGATCGTTATCGATGGCGAAGGCGCAAAAAAATTGATCGAAGTTGAGGTTGAGGGCGCGCAAAATAAAGAACAGGCAAAATTAGTAGCATTTTCAATTGCCAATTCACCACTTGTCAAAACCGCAATCGCCGGCTGCGATCCAAATTGGGGAAGGATAGTTATGGCCGTTGGAAAATCTTGCGCAGAAACTTCGCCTGAAAAAATAATCGTAAAAATTGGCAATCACATTCTAACTCAAAACGGCGCAAAACACCCTGAATATGAAGAAAAATTAGTACACGAATATTTAAAAAATTCTGAAGTAAAAATTTTAGTAAATTTAGGAATTGGGAGTTCGTCAAATAAGGTTTGGACCTGCGATTTGAACGAGGAATATATTAAAATAAATAAAGATTATCGTAGCTAAATGATTGCCAAAAAATCGGAAATTCGCTTTAATGCCGCACGCTCTAAATTAGCCTTAGCGTTACAAAATTTAGAAGACACAATCAAAGAAAAAATTCACGAAGAAGCAATTCAAAGCCGCTTAATTGAAATAAGCGCAAATGATGCAGCACAAAATCAAGCAAAACTAATTGAGCAAAACAACATCATTCAAAGTCTAAATCACGAAATTAACGAACTGCAAAAAAATCTAAATGAACTCAGTCAAGAAAATGAATTTTTAAACGAAAAAATGCGCGCTCTTGGGCATAAAATGCAATCTTTTCAAAATGCCAAAAAATCATTGATTGAGGCCATCGAAATGGACTTAACAGCAATTGAGCATCTAATAAATAGCGAAGAAAAATGACCGCAGAAATCAAAATTGGAGGCACAAATTACAACATTTTTTGCCCAGAAAATGAAATTAAAGAATTACAAAAAATTGGCGCAAACTTGAACCAAAAATTTCACCAAATTGCCGATGAAATTAAAAATTATGACGAAAAAACAATTTTAGTTTACCTCGCTTTAACCCTTGAAATTGAGGTACAAAAACTAACTCAGGAAATAAAAAAAAGCCCCGAAATTGAAAATGATCTTTACGATGCAGTAAGTGAAAATATCGAAAATATTACCGAGATTATCGCCGCTTTAACAAAAAAAATAGCTCATTATTAAAAATGCTCGAAATCTCAGCGCAAAAAGATGAATTACGAAAATTTTTTAAAAATAAAAGAAACGCGCTTGATCCAGAAATAACAAAAAAATTATCCAGCGAAATTACCCAAAATTTCATCACAAATCTTTTACCAAAAATTAATTTCCAAAAAAACCAAAATTATTTTTCACTTTATTTTGCAGCGAATAATGAGGTTTCAACAAGTGAAATTGCGCAATATTTTTATGCCGAAAAAATAAAATTTTCTTATCCAAAAATTACCAAAAAAAATCATCCTTTATCTTTCGTAGAAGCGGAAATTGGGCAAAAATTCCTCGCAAATAAATTTTACAAAAACATTCAAGAACCAGAATTTGGTAAAGAAGTTTTACCAAATTTTGTAATTTTACCCTTGGTTGCTTTCGACTCAAATTTATCAAGACTTGGAATGGGCGGTGGCTTTTTTGATCGAAGTTTAAAATTCTTAAAAAGCAAAAATTCTAAAATAATTACAATTGGCTTGGCCTATGATTTTCAAAGGTTTGAAGCTGATTTGCCGAGTGATAAAAACGATCAAAGACTTGATTTTATTGTAACGGAAAAGCTCTTATTCACCCCCAAACCAGAGCTGCGTTAATCTGAGACAGTATAAAAATTTACAAATAAATAGTTGCTTTCAAATTTCTAATATTTAGCTTCCGCCGCGCAACTTGATCCTGAAGCCAGTATTCATGCTGCTTGAGGGCATGTTTTGTTTTTAATTATCAATTATTAAAGAGATTCTAACAATGCACAAAACAGATTTAATTAAAGAAATCGCAAATCAAACTGGCCTTTCTCAAAAAGATGCTGGTGCAGCTCTAGAAGCTTTTTTGAAAGCTACTACTAAAGCTCTTAAAAAAGGTGATGTAGTTACCTTGATTGGTTTCGGTACTTTTAAAGTAGTTAAAACTGCTGCTAGAAAAGGTCGCAACCCTCAAACTGGTAAAGAAATCCAAATTAAAGCCTCTAAGCGCGTTAAATTCGCAGCTGGTAAAGCTTTAAAAGATTCTGTAAAATAGTTCTTAAGTAAAACCCCCGCATAATTTATGTGGGGGTTTTATTTTGCGCATTTTGAAATTTGTTAAAATTTAATTTGATTAAAAAAAAAACCTAAAAAGAATGCGCGCCCCTCATCAAAGGTTATTAAAATTTGATGTATCTTTTTAGAAGTAATTGAAATTGGGGGTGTAGCTCAGTTGGTTAGAGCGCATGCCTGTCACGCATGAGGCCGCGGGTTCGAGTCCCGTCACTCCCGCCACTAAAATCACAAAGCTACTTAAGTGATTTTTAACATATCTCAGTAGCGCTTTCTTAAGAGTTTAAGTGGGTGATTAGCTCAGTTGGTAGAGCATCTCCCTTACAAGGAGAGGGTCGGCAGTTCGAGCCTGTCATCACCCACCACTTAAATAACTCTAGCGATCACTCAAAGACACTCGCAACAAATTAAACAATTTCACATCTCCGACAGATTTAATTGGTGACTTCATCACCAAAACGCACTTTCCACCTCTATTTATAGAAATTTATCGCTTTTTAAATCTTGATACTTTCATCCTAATTTTAAAATTCTCTCCCTCTTATCGCGGCGACTTAAATTTAAAAACAGATATATTGCTATTGTATTTTTTGCACTCAAGAAACATCCCAAAGCAAACAAAATAGCGCTAAAAAGTGAATTAAAGATTGGTTTGCCCTAATTAATTTTGTAATTAAATATCATTTAACGCTATGAAAAATTCAAAAATATATCCTGACGAAATTCAAAATTCCAACCCCTCTGACACTACAGAAGGCGAGGTTCCAGAAATAACTACTCCCATTGCGCAGCAAATAGGAGAGCCAGAAACAGCAGAAATGTTGGCAACAGTAACCGCGCCCCCTTCAATTAGAGCAAGAATTATGAGCACTTTCAAGGCTGGTTTTGTTGGATTTGCAACTGGGGCTGCAATTACTACCACAGGAGTATTATTAAATAGTTCGGTAGCAATTATGATTGGCAATTTCCTTTCTTTTGGTAGCGGAATTGCAGCGATTTCCATTTCTGCTGGAATTGTTTGCACAAGAGATGATTTTAGAAGAATTGAAGAGCAGGTGCCTAATAATTTACCAACAGCAACAGCATCTATCGATCAAACACCACAAGCTCAAGTTGTTGCTCTTCATGATGTTGAAAATCAGATAGCTCCCCATGATGCTGGAAATCAAATAACCAATCATATGCCGACAACAGCAATACAGCCAGCATCATCTTCGCAGACCTTTAAAAAAGAGCGCATCTCAATAGAAATATAGGCTAAATCATTCGGCGTAGTAACAGAATTTCAGTTACTTTTATTAATGCTACAACTTCGCGCAATAGACGCGCAGGGTTCGAGAATGGATTTCTGCAACTTCTTATGTCGCAACTTCGTGCATCATAACAATTCTTGGAGCTGGCTTTAGTCAGCAAGTCTTTATCGCGGCGACTTGAATTTAAAAACAGGTATCTTGCATATTTTTACCAAGATTTTGCCTTTTTTTGTTTTTTTAAAAGAAAAGAGGGGGCTCTTGTTAAAACTTTTATGAATCAAGAATTTGAGCCATCTACAAATTTTAAATGCATCATTTGGATTCTTTAGCGCGGAACCAATTCTCGCTAGATGATTTTCTATCACAGAAACATCATAATTTGAGTAAATACCAACAATATCTTTCCAGAAAAAACTTAACTTTTGGTCGTCAAAAATTATAACCTTAGAGCTAATCAAAGATCTTTTTAATAAAGGAAAATTTGCCTTTAATAGACAGAAAAATTTATTACCATGAACATGATTTTGCTTCAGATTATCGAATAAGTCCCCGATTATTTCTTTTTCTCGTGCAACAAAGCCATTATTTTTGATAATTTCACTAATTTCGCTTCTTATTTCATGTGATTTATTTGCGATAAAGGCTTCGATTTTTTCATTTTCATAATATGAAGAAATTACAATTTCATTATTTTGCAAACATCGCGAAAAGCCAACTTCATATTTTTTAATTACCGCATCTTTGCTTTTTTGCTTCTTAATATCATAAAAAAATTGCTTAACTTTTTCATTTGCAAAAGCCTGTTTTCTTAAAACAAAAAAGTAGCTCTGAAGATATTGAAACCCTTTGTAATGATCTGCACACAAT
>JACCDZ010266856.1_pt1 | contig 18954 bp, 18 predicted proteins | sample 7449551 | NCBI WGS metagenome assembly JACCDZ01 (sample SAMN15323452, study PRJNA562643) | freshwater metagenome | isolation source: river surface water | place: USA:Blue River Watershed | collected 2017-08-18
CTGAAGTTGCCCATAATGTTTAAGGCTTGCTCACCCAACAAATTAACCCGCCAACTCAACAATCTTTTTATCAAAATAATGCACTTTAGTATCTTGCAATTGCACCGCTTGTTGTTTGATTAGTGCCAGCAACAAGGTGTCTGCATGTTCCTTCTGCTCGCCAAGTTTAGTTTTAATACTATTTAATATTGAAGTACTTTTTCCTGGTCGATTCTTTTTGTAGGTGACTAGATGAGCGCAGTACATTTTTACCAATGGTGGGATCGGGTCTTTTGGTGCGGGTTCATCGCTGCTAGTTGGTTTTAACAACTTTTGCTCACAGCGCATGCCCAAACGCTCCGCACTGCGCTTCTGGCTTTTTAATAAATTGACCACGTGGTCGAGGTCTTGGTCGTCCGACATAATCACAAAGTGGGCGTTGAGGGGCTGTTCTGACATCAACATACCCGCGTAAAAACTGATGCCAAAATCCGCGGCGTTTTTGCCATTACTGGTCATGCGGAAGATTTTTAATTGCGCTTTATTGATGGTGTCGTTCAACGGCATCAGCCAATCAATTGGGATACGCGCATTCGATTGCGCGTAGCAAATGACCACCAAGTTGTATTCGGTCAAAATGTTGGGTAATTCATTGATTTGACGTGGGTAATTTTCTAAATCAATCAGCAAAATTTTTACTGCGTGTTCTGGCGTGCTTTTGGGGGTGAGTGCTAGGGTAAATTCCATTTTTGCCTCGTTGAACCGGAACAGTTCATTAGTGACTGTCGATTACTGTTGTTAATCTTTTTAGATTGTTTGGCCACCTAAAATCCTATTGAGCCAAACTCGCAAACGACTGAATACGCAGATTATCAATAATTCAGAAAAATCAAAATAATATTCGCGGACATCTCGAATATTAGGTACAAAAACTTCATATCGTTCAAACCTGAAGAACCAGTCTATTTGCAAACGAAGCGCCAAAGGCTGCATTCGTAACTCTCAAAGCTTCATTTGCCGGCGCTATGTCTGCTTTGATGGATTTTGTATTTTCTCGATAAGTAGCGACATTAAAAACGGGCCACCGCGCCGACAAACGCGCCTTTAAATGCCAGTTCAGTGGCTAAGCTGTTTAAGTTTTCGAATTCCATGTTGATGACGCGATAGCCCAAGTTCAGCTTAAATTGTCCCACGCTGCTTCTCAGTAAATCGTAACTAAACCCCACTTGATAGTCGGAAAGGGTGTCGTCAGCCATGACGAGAATATCAGCGTTGGCAAATATGCTAACGTCAGTGAGCGGCAGTTTGATGTTGCTGGCAATATTTAGCATTGGTTTGATTTGATTAGTTTTAATTTGGCCGAGGGAACTGGATGTGTTGTCGTAGCAAGGGAGGTCTGGTGAAGGGTTAGGGTTATTACAGGTGTTATCAGAGGTGTCACTGGCTTTACTGACAGTAACATCACCATTCAAGTCTCGTAAAGTTAAGCCCAACGCAACTGAAGAGATTTTGTCATCATACAGTTCATAGTAAAACGTATAATCGACGTAACTCACCTGAAAACTGGCATCAACGTTATCACCAATTGCAAAGACTTTATTTTTAAAACTAAAGGCTTGCGTGATCGTCGTTTGGCCTGTTGTCGCTAGTGTAGTCCTTGAAATTTTGGCATTCGGCAGCAAAGGATACGGGTGGTTCACGGCCAAAAAGTAGTTGACGTGCTGTTCATTCTTTAAATTAAAATCAATGCGCTGATTGGTGTTACCAAAGTCACCACTAGCGTCACTGCGCCAGGCATGCGCACCCAGATAAAAGCCAATATGTTCACTTGCGGTTGGCATATAACTAACCTGTGCGCTCGCAGAGGTGGTCAACGCAAAAAGTACCGCCAGCGTCGTCATCAAAGCTGATTTAGTCATGGGTTCATATCCTTATTAAACCTGAGTAATCCGTTATCGCGAATTCCCTCTACCCATTCGCGATTGGCATGTAGTATCACCATATCTCGGGCTCGCGGCCGGTATTGCTTAGGCAGCATTCAAAGCTCACCATACCTGCGAACAACAGCCCCAACTGGGTGGTGCGGTTTACAAAAACAACTTGTTAATAACCAAAATAAAACAGCTATTTAAATCCATCAAGCATTTTTTGGGTACATGCAGCAATTCGCATATTCATCCGGCAGACTGCCTATGCCTTAGGTGATCTGGCAAAAAACCTGATTTTGATGATTGGTTACAGCAACCTAGCTACATGGAAGACAACCATAAATCACTGCTGACCATTGAGAAAAAATCGCTGTCCCGAGCTAGGTAGTCCGAGCTAGGCAATTTTGGACAATGGCAATTTCGAAAAGCCATGTCTTTAAATGCTCCAAGGCAATAACGGCTTTAGCGTTGCGTCGTCAGAATCGATATTTTTCTACAGGTCGAAAATTATTCCTTCTTGACCAACTTTCTTTAACCAACCTGCGACAAATATCAGGTTTGCCCAGCATGGTATGCGGCAGGCAAAGTGTTGGGCTTTGTACTTGCAAGGCCGTGATTTTAGATCAGGAGATTTAACGATGCGTTTGAAACACATAGGGATAATACTGTTGCTTGTTGGGGGCTGTTCAACCTTTGTCGCTGAAGCACAGAACGAAAAACAGCGTGAAACCAGTGCTTTATCAATGCATGCAACACACAGTATTAAAAGATACTGGTTTACCGCTGATTCAACGACGGCCGTATTAAATGAATTCAAACAAAGGAACATTCAGCTGTTGGCCCCGCTGAAGCTGCCTGTTGCCAATCAGACGCTGCAAATTACTGGGGTAGGCGCGAGTGGCTACAACAGTCATTTTTTGGTTGAACATGTTGGGAGTCAGTGGCATGTCTATGTGCTGCGCCATAGACCACAACAGCCCGTTGCACCATTTCCTTATCTTGTGCAGGAAGTCGTGTTTGATACCCCAAACCCTGAGGTATCGCCGGTAGGAACTCTGACCTATCCAGCACATGGCGGGCCATTTCCGGCGGTTGTGCTGGTGGCGGGCACCGGTGCACACGACCGAGACAGCAATATTTCCCTGCATAAGTCGATGCTGGTGCTGGCCGATCATCTGACCCAACAGGGGTTTGCAGTGCTGCGTTATGACAAACGAGGTGTTGGTCTGACCGGTGGTGCGGCGCATCCAAATTCAACCACCGACGACTACGCCGCAGATGCTCTTGCCGCGCTACGTTTTTTAAAAATTCAGCCGCAGGTCAATGCGACGAAGGTTGGTCTTGTTGGACACAGTGAAGGAGGCGTCATCGCGGCGATGGTGGCTGCCCAAGCGCCGTCAGAAGTCGCATATATTGCGATGCTGGTAGCCCCGGGCCTGCCGGGTATTCAATTAAAAAGTTTGCAAGATGCTTCTGCACGGCGTGCCGACGGTATGCCGGAGGAGCTGGTACAAGCTAACCAACTGCAGGAGCGCGAATTGTTTGAAATTGCTGCGTCAACGCTGCCAAGAGATCAGGCAATCGCGGCCATGGTTAAAGCCACAAATGCCTTACCTGCACAGACCAAAACGATGTTAGATATCCCGCCTGAAGGCATTCCGGGCGAGGCGTTTGAAGGCTTGCTGACCCCCTGGTTCAGACGGTTTTTACAGCTTGATCCGGCCAAGTACCTTCACAAGGTACGCTGTCCAGTATTGGCGCTGCTTGCTGAGAAAGATCTGCAAGTGCCGGCGACAGAAAATATGGCGGCTCTGGTTACAGGCCTTGCTGATAATCATCAAGCCAAACTGCTGTTGTTACCAGAACTGAACCATTTGCTGCAACAGGCGAAAACCGGTCGACCCCATGAATATTTGTTGATCGAAAACACCCTGGAGCCAACTGCACTTCGTCAGATTTCTGGCTGGATGCAACAAATTGTGGAACAGAAGTAATAGACTGGAAAATTGGTGGTGTTTGGCTCAATGGCGAGCGGCAAGGCGTATGCAGAGCGTGACATCGACTTGTTGGCGAATTTAGTTTTGCGGATGAGGTAACCCCCCTTTATCCGCTGTTACTGCAGCTTGGTAGAGAGATGGATCCGAAGCTAAATTCCAAATCTGCATGGAGCAAAGCGCTGGCTGAGCAATCAGGATTTATTCCTGAGTTGCTGCCCAAACCGCTTCTGATGATTTTCGGGGACCAGGATGACCTTAGACAATCTGATAGGCAAACTACTTGAGGCAATTGCACCCGCCCCAGTGGCCATTCATTGGCGGCGGCTAGATGCTGCAGTGACAGAGCGCATTAAAAAAATAGAAATAATCGCATGAATTTAAACAGAATTTATTAAAAACACAATCAATTGCTTGTTAGCTTTGGTTTGAATTAAACGCAGCTTTACTTTAATGTCAGCGTCAAGACAAAGCCAGATCCACTCAAAGCCAAACGGCCAAATCAAAACGGACATGGCAGATAAAGTGACTATCTAACACGCGCGCAATTGCAAAAGGACTTACAACTCACGATGAAACCTACTTTTTTGCTTAGCCTGTTACTTTTTTCAGCCTCTAGTTTCGCCAGCGAAAACGAGGTAAAGCCTGATGAATGCCCTTCAGCTCAAGCTTGTATTGCCAAGATTTATCAAGTCATCGATAGAAGTGCCAGTCCGGGTCAATATCCCTCAAATCCGGAGCAAGCCATCATTCTCAAGCTGCTGGCGCTTGGCGATGACGCAATGCCACTGATTGTGCAACTGCTGGAAAATGACGATGCGCTGGTGGCCAGAGTTGGTGCTGTTGCTCTGAGTCAGGCCAATAGTATTGACCCGAAGTATTTAGCCAAAATTATCAAAGGTTTGGAAAAAGACGTTAGCTGGTTAGCGCCGGCATTAGCAAACGTGGGCACGCTTGAGGCGGCTGAATTTGCGGTAAAACAATATTTAATGGTCAATAGCTCCCCACACAATCAGGAAGCAGTCGCGCTGCAACTCTTTGGCAGAAAAGCGTTTCCAGCAATTTTGAAGGCTATCAACTGCGAATTTGGTTGTGATGATGACACCTATTACTTGCTCGGGAATGCCATGGCCGAGATGGAAGATGACCGTGCAGAAGCCGCTCAGTTACTTATCAGAATTGTTGAAGACAAAACCCGTGCAGAGTCAGTTAGGCTAGGCGCCCTGCAGATGATTGGCTTCTTGGATACTCCGGGGTTAGTCGTCGAAGCGAACCTGTTAACGTTAAGGGAAACTACTCCGCAATTTGCCGATGTTGCAAACCAAGCACTGATTGGCATCAAATCAAAACACGCAGGTCAAATTTACGCTGACATACTCACTAAAGAATTCGATCAAGCTAAATTGCGAGATGTTGCCGGGCTTGGTAAGGCCGGATATGACGCTGGTGAAATTATTACGCGGCAATTAAATGGGAAGGACTTAGCAACAACTGTGTTAGCCGCGAGAACTTTAGGATTTATCGAGTACACGCCGGCAGCGCAGCGATTAACTCCTTTTTTAACTGCACCAGCCAACGCTCAACTGTCTTGGGTTGCGGCGGAATCCCTCGGCCGGATGAAAGCAGAAGCAGCCATCCCCGCATTAAAAAGTGCCGCCAAAAGCCATTGGTATCCTCCGGTTAGAGAGGCCGCCAAAAAAGCCATTGAGCACATCGAAACCAGCAAAACTTACCAAAGTGAATATCACAAAAATAACTTTGGCTTCGAGTTTTTTGGCTATGAAGCCTTTGGTTTAAAGGCCTGTGAAAATATAACCTTAGCCAAAACAGCAGAACCCAAAGACCGTAAATTGTATGACTCAAATGCCGAACAAGAATTGGCTAACCTTGCTTACCCATCGGTCATTTTAAGTTATGGCGCGAAAGATGAGGCTCAACAAAAAGCAGCAGATCCCGATGGCATCGTTGTGGTAAACGATCAAAACATGGTTGAGCATCGCCAGGAGGTTAAGCAAGTTCCCAGTCTGGCTTTACGGGTCGATGGTGGTTGGTTGGCGGGCAGCAATCGCGGTGAGTGGGGAGGGGAACTGGTGTATGTTGCAGATAATGGTAAGTCGACCCAACTCCTCGATACCAACATTGAGGATATCTACCAGCTTGGTGATCGCTACATAGCGACGGCGGGTTTAGCGCATTTATCTATGAACAACGGGATGATTTATCAGTTAATGCAAACTGAAGATGGCACGTGGCAGGCCAAAGAGTGGTTGATGTTACCTGGCGCGCCCGACTCATCATGGCTTGTCGAAACTGGGGAGCTTTTAATCAATACAATCGGCGGCGGCAGTATTTTATTAGCCAAAAATGGCACGATGCGGATGGCCGAGTGCAAATAGGCTGAGTGCAAATAGCGCACAGTCAACTGGCTAGTTTGATGCAAATTGCATGTAGCCCATGCACGCCATGCTGGCTGCAAGTCAAGGAAATACCATGAAAATTCAACCCTATTGGGTATGTCGAAACACTCAATGCAGTGTATGGGGCCGATACACTGTGCCAGAGGCGGAGTCGCTGAATCACCGCTGTGCCGGATGCCTTGGCTGTCTTGAACCCGACTCAGCACCAACCATGGATACCTGCCCAACGGCATTTCTTGATCGATTTGCTTGGCATTTCGCTGTAAGCATGACTTTGGCTCTTTTGGCATTTCACTATTACCTACGCAAGCTTTCACTCGAGCAAGTGCTAGACCAAGCGCCTTATTCACTGCTGGGCGTTGGTATTGGTAGCTGGGGTTTGAAGAGTATGTACAGCAAAGCCAAAATGGACTTTCGCAGATATTTGTTCAGTGAGCCTGCGCCGCGATTTGAACGCAATGATGCAGCCTGCAAAGGGTTTGTGCTCACTTATGGCTTGATGTTTTTTGTTGGGGTGCTGCAGCCGCTGTGGCTGCGTTAAGGACTTTCTGGGTATACACAAGATAGCGACAACAGAGTTATCTAAGCACACGCAGATCGCCTTGAGCGAAACCCCGGCTTATGACTTAACCTACCGCTGCGAGCGCCGTTTTTTCTTATCCGAAGAAATTGCTGGTTGCCACTTTGAGCATTGCTACGGCGCTAGGAATGCTCAGTTGGCGAGCGATTGGGTGAACTGAGCGCTAATCTGCAGCAGTTGATTAGCTTGCAGTTTATTTAAGTGCTCTTTGAGTTCACTCAGAGATTTATAGCGGTACATGCTAAGCGCCAATTTGCCGTCTGGGTGCGCTGTGGCATCACACAATGCATAGCCATCGACCTGAATATGTTCGACGCGGCTGCTGCCGACACTTAGCAACAGATCGTCACAATCGCCATGTCGCGACTCCAATAGCAGCAAGGGATGGGACAATGCTGAGCCAAGCGAACGAACATCAAATCCGCCGCGCGGTATACCAGCACGCCATTCGCGCCACACCGGCGGCACTGGGTTTGCGAGCACTTGGCGCAAGGGTGTTTGCCAAATTAAAGTCTTCTCAAATTGCGGCATGGATCTGCGGACAACCAAGCTCAGAGTGCCTTGCGATAAGATCGCATGTAGAAGACGAATAGGTTTGTTTGCGGTCAACGCATCGACATTGATACGCGTGCGGTGACAGGTGGCTTTATTCACTAACCAGATATCGTTGGGGTAATCTTGGGCTTGCACTTGAAATATCGCGTAGTCGGACCCCGGCAGATGTTGCCGGAAGCCTCCATAAATCACGGTATCAGGGAATTCCGCAAAACAGCTTTGTATCGATTGACGCAAAGCCTCCGTCAACGCATCCGGTTCTTCAGAAACATCGCGGCCTTTTTCATCGACTAAACGTTGTTCGGGTAGCGAATAGGTCAATTCGGTAGAGGCATCATCCCCATTACTGACAACAAATTGGATATTGTCGCCATGCCATGCAATGCCGCCGATATAAGCGCCATACACCGCAAACTGCTTGGTAAAGTCGGCAGACACTAAGGTTTGTGCAGTAGTTTTTGCAGTGAGCTTCAGTAGTGTCAGTTCGTCAATTGCAATCGGGCCGTCGTGAACGACATCGCCGATTTGTTTGATGTCGACCATTCGACTCCGTGCGAACACCAATGACGATGCATCAGCAGAAAACACAAAGTTTCGGCTGCCAAGGATAGGAAGCGCCAGCTCCACCTGCGCAGGCGGTACAACAACCGCCGAAACACTGTCGAGGGCAACATCCGCGTAAGCACTTGAATAAAAACCGAAAAATAGCGAAAAGCCACAGGCAATTGACCATCGAATGAACATAAATCTGCACCTTGGCGCGCCAAAAACCGCCATGATAAATGCGAAACTAACAACAAACAATCATGGATTTACGAGTAGGCATTGCGCCCGGTAATCAGTGACAAAATGAAAAATGCCTTTAATTTTTTGTGCGAAAATCAAACAAACAACTGAAAGATCGCGTCAACTTACTTTACACAACTGCAATAAAAACTGACATATAAAAAAACAACATTTAATTTCAACAACTTACCTTAATGGTACATTTTGTGCTTAGCTCGGTTCCGATAAAAATAAAATAGGATTAGTAATGAAAAAGTTGTTAGCTGCTGCGCTCTTATCTGGTTTATTTGCAACCAACGCCCAAGCTGGCGTAATTTATGAGCAAGGCATCCAAAACGTTGCCACCGGCCATAATCCGTTTACATACCTTCTTAGTTATGATGATTTCACCTTAAACAGCAATGCTGTCATTAATCGCATTACTGTGAACGCATTTGCTATTTTTGGTGGTTCAGACAACATTGGCAACATGGATTGGGAAATCCGCTCTGTATTGTCGGGCGTGCCGGGCAATCTGCTGTTTAGCGGCAATGTTAGCACAGTGACTAAAACTGATACTGGACTTAATTATTCAAACTGGGACTTGGTTGATTATTCAATTAATGTTGGCAGTGTTGCGTTGACAGCGGGAAGTTATTTCCTTGGCTTAAGAGCAAATGCCGCGCAAAACGTGCACATCACCTTGATTAATAACCCAGTAAATCTCAGCCCGGCGCTAGTGTATAACGCTGGCTATTCTCAGTACTGGAATGGTAAAGATTTTGCTTTCCGTTTAGAGAGCTCGCAAAATCCTGCGCCAGTTTCTGCACCATTGACGGTTGCATTACTTGGCTTAGGTTTGGCTGGTATTGGCTTTACACGCAAGCAGAAAAACGGCTAATTGCTGCCGTTTTTATCTCAATGATAGGCGAGCTTAATGCTCGCCTTATTTTTTGCACCAACGACCCATCGTCGCAAGTATTGCGAAGTGAGTCTGTCGTTAAGCTTATTTACCCTGCTTTGTTTTGAATCTGCGCAAGGCTAATCCAAGCAGGCCGACCATGAAAACAGACAAAGAAGAAGATTCTGAGACTGTTGCTGGTTGAACTACCCCTGTTGCTGCCCATTCAATTGAATTACCAAGAAGCTTCACGCTGTTTTGGTTTGCACCATGGCCGAAGGCTTCAACACCCAAGTAGACGGCATTATAGTTACCCATGTCATACGCGGTAACCACTCGGTCATGCGAATAAATGGAGGTGCTTTTAATGATGCTTTGATGGGTTAAATTTGTATCCCAGCCTAAATACCCTTGAGCAAGGTCGTTAGGATTCCATGAACTGTTATTATTGTGAAAACCAAATTCTGTCCAGCTTAAATCTAAGCCGGTTGTGATTGCATGGCTGTTGTCAATTTGTAAGGTATAAGGGCCTGTAGCATCATAACGGTAGCTGTTTGGTGTCCAATCTAAATGCCAATCACCAATCTGAATGTAACCTATGCCATTTGCAGCGAAGTACGGCAAATTACCAAAACCGTTATTCCCTGAAGCGTTAATGACAACATCGGCAAGAGTGAAATCGTTGGTCACCGCGTAACCCAACTGTCCAAGGGTCCAGGTTAATTCATTATATGTGCCTGAAACACCTGACGGTGCGGCAACCCCAACAATTAAACCGGCATTGGCAGCACTACTTAAAGTGAATAACAGTCCCGCCAACGATGCTTTTAAAAATTTGTTTTTCATAAGTTACCGCTCATCATTTTGAATTTGTGGTTATATTGCTTTACGCCAAAATTCAAAAGCAAAAACCAAGCCAGTAATAAAGCTATTGATTACTATAGGCATTTATATATTGGCCACTAATTCAGTTGAAGCTATGTAAAGAATTCCGACACCACTGTAAAGTTTAAAATCGCAAGCATCCGCCGAGGGCATGCTGAATACAATTCAAGGAAGTCCAAGCAAAATTCGACGGTATTGGCTATGGCAAAACATGCCATGGGATGAATTGGGCCGTTACCGAGTGCCAGCGACTACGTCATTAAAACAGCGCCGTGCCGCGATTTAACATCGCTGCAGTTCTCACTTTTTTGCTTGCGGTCGCGCCTGCCAAGCAGCCATCAGAATGGGTTCTGCTGCGGTCTCAACACAAGCTTTGATTTTGGCTTTATCAGTATCAAATTGCCCTTGGCAATCTTTGGCAACGGTATATAAAGCAGCACTCGTAGCCGGGTTGTCAATCCCAGTAATTTCGGTGAGGCAGACATTAAAAAGGTACTCGCGAACGGCTACAGGATTCAGGCCGTTGGTTTTGTAGACAAATTTCAATAAATGCTGCGGCACTGCTTGTTGCCAGTAGCCCGCCGGTGCGCTCGGCTGACGTTTTTGTAATTCAGTTTCAATACCATTTCGCGCAAAACCGTCCTGGCGAACGCTCATCATGAATTCGACTAAATCCGACTGCTGTGCACAAAGGTTCCGCAGTTCATCCGCACTGGCCTGAGTGGCGAAAAAGCAGCAGATCATCAGGTATTTTTTCATCGGTATCATCCTTAATAACAAGAGGTTATGGTGTCGTTGTTGAATTCTACAATGACTCTACTGACCTAATTATTGTCGAAAAGTTCGACGCCAATTGTTAAGTCACAGCCTTTGGGTTTTCCGCCAGCGCCATGTTCGTTCCCACACAGACACCTTATCAATTTCAGCGCATGTTGTTCAACGCTGGCAAGCACCGTTCGCGGTTACATGCCTCTGCAATTCCATACTATTTCTAACTAACCAGAGGTCACCATGATGACAAATACAACGACAGACTCGCATACAACATTGAGCGAAGCCCATAACGCCATTATCAATGCCCATAAAGCTGCGGCTGAGGAACACCGAGCATGTGCCGAATTTCACCTAAAAGCAGCGGCATGCCATGAGCAAGGCCACTTGGAAGAGGCGAAAGACAGCGCAGCCAGAGCGATGAATTGTTGCGACACGACCAGTAAAGGATCGGCAAATGCATGTGCATGTCGCTGAAACAGCCGAGCAATTTTGCTGATTGCCGTAGCGGCGAGATTGGCACGGCACTAAGCCTTAGCTGATGCCGCGGCATCGCTTTCGAATGAATAGAGCTACCGAGTCAAATTCACGCTTTCGCTGCTGGAGGGGGACAAGGGTTGCGGATGTTTTTGTTAGCCGCCCAACCAAGTTGACGACTAATCGATAAAGCAGATGAGCACACACTATCGCTTTGGTATTGTAAAAAATTTATTGATATAATTCGGCGCAACCCTTTTATTAACATGGAAACGTTAACATTGCAGACCAAGTTATCACTTAATATTCTATCTATAACCGCAGTTTTAGCGATGTTTACGAGTAGCTGCGCAACTCAGCAATTGCAACCCTCCGGTAAATTTTCCAGTCAACTTAATGTACAACAAACTACCGATTTACTATACAAACAAGCAATCCGTTGCTGGCAGCGACCACCGTTACTGTCTGCGGACGGCATTACCGCCCGATTGAGCTCACTCGAGTCTGGAACAGAACAATTGTTAACATTGCACCGTTCCGTAAGGAATTCAGTTCATGAACAACCATTTTTTGTTGCGCGTATTTTTCCTGACAATCCGACATCAGTGAAAGTGGCGGAACGTGCTTATGGTTACGGTTTGCTCGGAGTCGAGCATCTTCATTTAACTGCACAATTGCAAAACTGGCTGCAAGGCCAAACTGAATGCAGCCCTCTTGCCCATTAATAGAGTTATAAATATGAATTTACTGAACAAAATCGTCGCGTTATTTATGGTAATTATTATGTGTGGCTGTGCCTCACCGAATGTAAAACCTAATATTTCTGTCGAGCAATTGGTGAAATCCAATAAAGCCGTGGTGGTATTTTCAATTGCACAGCCATTACAATCAGAGGGCTACGGGGATTCGTTATTTCGCCTGACGCCAACGGGATCTTTTAACTCAATTTACGCCACGTCCCACGACATCATGAACCCGTTCAACGGAACTCCGCCATCAGAGTTTAATGACCGCTACGGCCGAGTCGCGACCTTAGAACTAGCACCAGGTGAATATCAAGTCGATTGGATGTTTAGCGACGGCAACGGTCATTTTAGCGTACAGGGTGGTCACCCGGAAAAGAACGTCATCCGAGTTGAGGCTGGTGAAGTTGTGTATGTCGGGGCCTTATCCATCGAACTGCAATTCGGTGAGGCCTTATTCAATGCCCGCAGAGTCTTCGGGGCCGCAGGAAGCTTATCTGATGAAAGCGCCCGTGACATTCCGTTATTTCAGAAAAAATATCCAAAGTTGGGTAAGCCCCAAATTCGCTTATTTCGTTTAGGGCCAATCGTCAGCGATACCAGTAATGTATTGGACTCGGTGAAATAGTAATTTTGACTAACGACTAGAAAACAGTTGCGGCCAGTTTTGCGCTTGCTCATTGACGATTGTTTTGTTGTAGTCCAGAACGCTTGTGCAGCATATATGCTACTGCACAAGCTGAAATGCCAAGAGCGAGACTTACACATCAGGCTATTTCTCAACAAACGGCAGCAATAAATCGCGAATTGGCACTTTGGCCTTGAGCGTTTTTGCCAGTAAAAACAAACCTGCCATTTTTCGATGCAGGAATAAAGCATCAACCGGCGGCGTGTGCCAGTATTGCAGTTTCATCGAAAGTTGCAGGCCGGCATCGCGCATGCGGCTTGGCAGGTCTGAGCTGGCAAAATCAAAACTGGCTTGCTGCAATGGTTCCGCGGCCAAACTCACCAACGACATCACGGCTTGTTGCTGCTCGGGTTTAATCTCGGCACTGAAGTAGCCAATTTGCTGTAACGCTTGCAGTTGCAGCTCTGGTTGTTGCTGCAACAAGGCACGAAACAATAACCGATAGCCGTCACTTACCGTTTCTGAATAATCCCGACAGGCGCCAAAATCGAGTAAAACCAGCTGATTAGTCTGCAGATTAAAGCGGTAATTGGCAAAATTCGGATCGGTTTGCACGAGTCGAAAATGAAAGATTTCTTTAAATAGCAGCACAAACAGCAACGACATCACCCGATCACGCAACGTTTGTGGTTGTTCAAGCAATTCATCGATGGCCACACCCTCGACAAAACTCATCGTCAGAATTTGTTGGGTTGATAATTCCGGATAAAACTCAGGCAACAAAAAGTCGCGATCGTCCGCCAAATGCTGGCGATAACTCTGCAAATAGGCGGCTTCTTGCAAATAATCAGCTTCTTTGTGCAGTTGTTGCTTGGCTTCGGCAAGCAGTGGTTGCAAGTCGATGCCTTGCGGCACTAAACCACTAACACGAAGCAGTGTCGCAACATTATCCACATCGCTGTCGATACTAGTACTAATGCCCGGGTACTGAATCTTCACGGCAAGTGCTCGACCATTATCATGATAAGCCTGATGAACTTGGCCAATAGACGCGGCGGCAATTGGCGAGAAAGTAAAAGCACTGAAATTGCGCTGCCAGTCCTTACCCCACTGTTGCTGTAACAAAGTTGCAAGCTGTGCCGGCAACATCGGGCTGCCGTTGGCACGCAGCTGCGCCAAAATGGTGGTTAAGGCCGGCGGTAATAAATCACCAGCATCCATCGACAACAGCTGACCTAATTTCATCGCCGCCCCGCGCATTTGCGACAATTGTGTCGCCACACGCTGCGCGTTGGCTGGCGTTAACAGCATTTGCTGCAGCCCAGGTTTTTGCCCTTGCGCTAATTGCCGAGCGCCTTGTGCCAACATACCGCCAGCAACTTTGCCGGCAAGACTGGCTAAACTACCCAATCGCGCCAAGCGACTCGTTGGGACTTTGCTACTTTTGCCTGTGGTCATGGGGCTCTCTACTGGGATGTTGGGCGGCTTAGCAGCCGGTTGCTCTGAGTTAATACGCGGCAATTGATAGCTTAGCTCAATGTTGCAGTGAAACTCATCGACGGCGAATACTGCAAGCCACAGCTGAATTTATACTGTTGCTGCTGGTGTGAGTTGCAACAATTGACTCACAACCGCTTACACAGTCTCGCTATACGAATGCGACAAATACGCGTAACGTCACCGCTAACACTAAAAGTCGAGCGAGGGACCATGTTCAAATTAATATTCGTAAACCAAACCGGTCATGTCCGTAACGGCTGGTGGATTGCGCTGTTCTTTTTATTGCTCACTGTGGCAATACTGCCGCTGATCCTTATTTCTAAAGAAACCGGCCAAGAGATTTCACCATGGATGCAGGCACTTGCCGTGTTAGGTGTATCTATTGTCTGCCAGTGGTTACGAAAAAAGCCACTCGCCGAGTTATTTGGTGCTTTTGACCGTCATTGGTTTTGGCAACTGGTGATTGGCATGGCTTTAGGAACTTTGCTGATGCTGGTACCCGCCGCATTCTTAAGCGCTATTGGCACGCTCACTTGGCAGTTTAATGGCATAAACCAATCGGTGCTTATTGGCGCTATCGTGCTGTTTGTTGGGGTTGCGGTCACCGAAGAGCTGACTTTTCGCGGCTTTATGTTTCAGCGCTTAATTGCTGGCATTGGTACTTGGCCCGCACAAATTGCGATGGCCGCGTATTTTGTGCTGACACATGCCTCGGCGCTCAAACAAGGCGAGGAATGGCATTATTTGGCGATTGCCAATATTTTTATCGCCTCACTGATGTTCGGCTTGGCGTACCTGCGTACCAAGAGCTTAGCGATGCCAATTGGCTTACATTTAATGGCCAATTTTACTCAGGGCACTCTTTTAGGCTTTGGCGTCAGCGGCTCAGCTCAAAGTGGATTGCTGACACCCACGTTTACCGCAGAATTGCCAAATTGGCTAACGGGCGGGGACTTTGGACTTGAAGCCAGTGTCCCAGGTTTTATCACTGTGCTGATACTCACGGCCGGACTTTGGTTCTGGCGCGGCAGCAAAGCAGTGCAAGAGCCAAACTAAACACGAGTTGGCGGTTTGGCGCCAACTCCGCTGAAGCGCAAATCTTGGCGGAAACTAGACGGTCCTTAGAGTGTGAACTAGCGACTGACTAGTTTCCGCGCAGTACAACATGCGCGGGGACGGTTATTTCGCTGTTTTCATCACCTTCAACAAATCGACATACACCGGTTCTGCCTCATCGCCCATGTAAGCCAGATAGTTTTCTATAGCTTCGCGCGCTTTTTCAGTTTGGTGATATTCAGTAAAGACGCCAATGAGCATCTTCAGCGCCACTTTGTGTTCCAAACTATCCAAGACCTGCGATTTGGTTGCACTGGTCAGGTAAGACACACTGGCCACTAATTGGCCTTGTTCAAAATACTGCCGACCGATTTGAAACTCTAACCATGCACGACCATCGCTTGAATCTGAGCGTTCGGCTTGCAGAATTGCAATAGAAGCTGGCGATATGCTCTGGGAAGCCGCAAGGGCTGCAGGCGAGGGTTTCCAGGTTGCCACGACCAGCGGCACTGAGTTGTGACAGCTATATCGAAATGGCTTGCAGTTCTCTAATGCCGCATGTCGTGAAGATACCGGCGCGTTGGGGGTCGATTGACAGCCGCCGAGTAATAAAACTGCGCCTGCGAGCACTAAAATTCCAGATTTCATATTGGGAGGTTCCTGTGACATACAAAGAGTATGGCAAGCCAAAAACTGATACTAGCACTGCCTTACCATCAAACCAGCGCTATTTGCGGTAATTCCGGTGAATTATTTGGTGACCCAAGCGTAATGGCCATGTCCCCCAAGGAGGCGCTTACTGCAGATTGGCCGAGGTAGGCTCATACCGCGCACCATCAAAACGGTATTCTTGTTGCTCAGTAACACGCTCTTGCGGCGTCGTGGCAGCGACATCGCCAAAAATTTCTCGGGTTTTCAGCAACATCAAGCGCGGAAATTCTGCAGCACTGGTCGGCTGCAACACTAACCGACTCGTTTCGTGGATCCGCTCTTGGCAAGAATTGGCGTCGGCACATTGGGTTGGCCATTGTTCCAGTGCCAAATTGGCTGTGAATAGCGACCGTATCGTCTTGCCGTCAAACCAAAACAGCCATAACTCGGTGCTGTGTTTATCATAATCAACCTCATGCGCGCGCACCGCTAACGTTAACGCCAATGCATGCCCATCCGGTGTCAGGACATAACTTGGTGTATGTTGCTCGATAGCCTGTAACTGCCCTTCGACATCAAGTGGGACTAGGCTTTGCGCGAGCAACTTTGCATCGGCTGACCACAGTGCAATCGATATTCGTGCCAAACCATCTTTTGGATCCGTTTGGCTGGATTGACAGACAAGCAGTCGGCTTGGTGGCGATAGCGTAACTGCCGGATCGGCAATAAAAGAAGTATCCAAACGTGCCACAAACTGCGCAGGACAAGCCGGCACTGCTGACATAGTTGGTAATTGCGTCGGTAATGGCGCCAGCCGTGGATCCGCATGGACATGATTAGCCAACAACATAAGCATTCCGACAAATCTGCTGGCAACTCTGCTCATGCTAAAGCGCATAGACTTCATCCTTGAACTCCTGATGTTCTGTTGCTTTGTATCATGTCATGCCTGCAGCCACCCCGCCAATAGCTAAAATCCCCCTTTGTAATTTGCTAAGTTCTGGCTAGAGTTAGCTAATAAATCTGGCTTGGAGTCTAGAGTGAATAAACGTGAATTTCTGCAATTACTCGGTGCCATTGCTGTCGCAGGCTCAAGCATGACGTCGTTAGCCAAAGCAGCGACTACTGTCAAAGCGGGGAGCAAAAAACGAATTTTAGTGATTGGCGCAGGATTGGCCGGGCTTGCAGCCGCTCGTGAGTTAACGCCCCATGGCTATCAGGTGCAGATTTTAGAAGCACGGGAGCGGATTGGTGGACGGATCTGGACCAGCCAGCATTGGCCGGATTTACCAGTGGATTTTGGCGCAACTTGGATCCATGGCGTTGAAGGCAACCCCATTACCGAACTTGCCGATGAACTGAAAGCGCAGCGGCTGATCACCAGCTACGAGCGCACGGCAACCTATCAACAAGATGGTGAATTATTAACTGATGCTACCGAGGCTGAATTAGCGAAAATCCGCGAGCTTGTCGAAGCAACGCTAGAGCAAGCGCAGCAGCAAGAGCAAGATAGTTCGGTGCGCCAAGCTCTCGCCCATCTCATTGCTCAAGCGGATGATGCAGAGCAAGCGCAGCATTTCATCGACTTTGTGTTATCCAGTCAGTTGGAACAAGAATACGCCGGCAGCGCTGCGCAATTGTCGGCGTTTTGGCATGATGCGGCGAAAGAGTTTGACGGCGACGACGCCTTTTTTGTTGAAGGCTTCCACTTGATCACCAAGTATCTTGCGCAAAATCTTAATATCGCCCTGTCGCAAGTGGTGACCCATATTCATTGGGGCACTAACGAAGTGCAGGTTGTCACGGCGCAAAAAACCTATGTTGCTGACCACGTCATCGTGACGGTGCCACTTGGGGTGCTCAAACAAAAACGACTGCAATTTAGCCCGGCGTTACCGCCAAATAAGCTCGAGGCTATCAACCAATTGGGGATGGGCGTTCTGAATAAATGTTACCTGCGTTTTGCCAAGGCGTTTTGGCCTGCAGATGTCGATTGGCTGGAATATATGTCAGAAGCGCATGGTGAATGGACTGAGTGGGTGAGTTTACAGCACAGCACCAAAATCCCGGTGCTGCTGGGTTTTAATGCAGCTGAACGTGGGCGCAATATCGAATCTTTGACTGATCAACAAATTATCGACAGCGCGATGGCCACACTTCGAATCATGTTTGGTGACGACATTCCAGCGCCTGTGGACTATCAGATCACTCGCTGGGCGTCGGACCCTTTTAGTTTTGGCTCTTATTCATTTAATGCTGTGGGCTCAACGCCACAAATGCGTGAAGATCTCGCCGCCCCTTTGCAGCAACAACTGTTTTTTGCGGGCGAAGCAACGAACCGTTATTACTTTGGCACGGCGCATGGCGCTTATTTGTCGGGAATAAGAGTCGCCGCGCAGGTATTTGGCCAGCAAACTTAGGCTTTGGCTAACTTAGGCTTCGCGATGGCTGGTTCCGGCACCTGGAGTGACAAACAACATTTTTGCAGGTTGGATGACCTTCGCAGTATGCCAAGTATTTTGTGGCACTAAGCAAAAATCATTCACCTGCAACAGCTCAATCTGTTCAAGGCCATGCTCATGTTGAAGCAGCATGGTCACTTGTCCATTTAGCAAAATCACCATTTCATCGCCAGCAGGATGTAATTCCCAGCTGGTCCAGTCTTCACTGAACTCATAGCATGACACTAAGGTATGCCCTTGAAAACCATTATAGTTTTGTTCTAAGCGTTGATATAAAGTCGCGTCAGCCGGCTCGATGCTCGCCTGTTGCTCTGGATTAAAAACGACAAACTGCGCTTTGATTGATGCCGGCATCGCCATCCTCGCTTATTTTATTTCGAATAACTCGACTTCAAAGATTAACAAAGAACCGGCTGGAATTTTGCCGACACTACGATTGCCGTAGGCTAAATGCGCCGGAATGAAAAAGCGAAATTTGGCCCCCACACTCATCAACTGCAGACCTTCGGTCCAGCCAGCAATCACTCGATTTAATGGAAACTCAATGGTTTCGCCACGATCTACCGACGAATCAAACACAGTGCCGTCGACCAAAGTACCGTGGTAATGCACGCGGACAGTTTGGGTTTTGTTCGGGTAAGTAGCGCCATCGCCTGCGGTCA
>JACCDZ010620311.1_pt1 | contig 18951 bp, 18 predicted proteins | sample 7449551 | NCBI WGS metagenome assembly JACCDZ01 (sample SAMN15323452, study PRJNA562643) | freshwater metagenome | isolation source: river surface water | place: USA:Blue River Watershed | collected 2017-08-18
ATCCAATTGAGCAAAAATGGGGCCATGTAAAAAATACAGTTAAGAAAATTAGAAACAAATTTGAGAATTTTAATGAATGTTTAGATATGGCTTTAATGGGAGTATAGATTTATGTTTTGGTATAGATTTTTAGCTTGGCTAGTATTTACATAGCTCTAGATCCATGTAAATACTAGCCTAAAACATCATTTATTCAAGAAATAATCGGGGAAATTTAAAAAGTTTTTCTAAAGTTATTCTAATTTGGATTCAACAATCCTCTAAAATAAAACTTAAGCATTTTTAGTTTTGCTTCTGAGTTTTTTAATTTATTTAGAAGCAACATAAGTTGGCTCTGGTTCTTTTAAAGCTTTAATTGTGTTAAGGTATAAAGACGTATTTGGTCTCATATTTTAAGAATTACTTACCACCAATATAGAAATATTCGAATCCCATCTCTTTAACTTCTTTAGCGTCAAATAAGTTGCGCAAATCAACAATTTTACGACATTTGCCTAATGTCTTTATTTTATTAAAATCAATAGCCTTATATTCATTCCACTCGGTTGCAATCACAATTAAATCAGCATCACTAAATGTTTTGTATAAATCTTCGAAAAACTCTATATTTTTAAAACTTGCTAATTCTCTTTTTGCATTACTAATTGCTTCAAAATCATGAGCAGCAATTTTCGCACCCAACTTTAATAATTCTTTAGCGATTGAAATTGATGGAGAATAGCGAATATCGTCAGTATTTCCTTTGAATGCTAATCCAAGAAGAGCAACTTTTTTATCTTGCAAATTATTATCTAAAACAACTGATATTTTTTTTACCATTTTATCTTTACGATTGTTGTTAGAAGACACAACGGAATCAATCAAAGACAAACTAACTTTATTTTCTTTCGCAACATTTAAAATTGCTAAAATATCTTTTGGAAAACAACTTCCACCAAATCCAGGACCAGGATTTAAAAATTTTTCACCAATTCTTGCATCCAATCCGACTGCTTTCGAAAGTTTTTTTATGTCACCTCCAACAATTTCACATAAATCTGCTATTTCATTGATGAATGAGATTTTTGTGGCAAGAAAAGAATTCGAAGCATATTTGATTAGCTCAGCAGTAACAATGTCACTGAATACAAGCTTTTCTGGAGCAAAGTTTTTATAAATTTCTGCAAAAATTGCTTTTGCCTTTTCGTCTTCACAACCAACCACAATTCTATCTGGAAACATAAAGTCAGATATTGCAGCTCCTTCTCTTAAAAACTCAGGATTTGAAGCAACTCCAAAATCAAGATTTGGATTTGTTTCTTGTATCAATTTTTTTATTTTTTCCCCAGTTTTGGCAGGAACTGTTGATTTTGTAACCACCAATTTATAAGAATTTGATAATTCAGCAATTTCTTTTGCTGCTGCCAAAACATATGATAAATCAGCCGATCCATCTTCATCTTGTGGAGTTCCAACTGCAATAAAAACAACCTCACTAACATCAAGGCCTTCTTTCAAATCAGTTGAAAACTTTATTTTACCATCAGCTTTAACTTCTTCTAAAAGCTCTTTTAAATTTGGTTCAAAAATTGGAATTATTGACTGCTTCAGGCTAGAAATTTTTTTCTCATCTTTGTCAATACAAACAACATCATGACCAAGCTTCGCAAAACAAATTCCAGAAACCAAACCAACATAACCGCTTCCAATAACTGTAATTTTCATTTGATTCAAATTGAGATTTTTTATTTTTGTAAGCACACAACTACTTATTGGAATTAAAAGCAAAATTTTGCTTAATTTTACCTATAGTTGAGAATCACCAGAGGTTTATCAAAGACACCAAAGACTCTTTTTGGAAGATAATTTTACTATAACTTAGTCACACAAAACATTTATCATTAAATTTTCTCGTGAACAAAAAGCAAAAAAACTAAAATAAACCCTTAATTGTTTTTATACACTAAAGTGGAATATAAATCAACACCCTTAATCCTGATTTTGGACTTTCAAGCAATCTAATCCTTCCTCCTTGTGAAGTAATTGCATCAGTTGCAATTGCTAAACCAAGACCTGAACCTCCTGAATTACCAGTTGAAGTTGGCTTTCTATCAAGGTTACGTGAATTGTCAACACGATAAAATGGTTTTAAAACATTTGATCTTTCACTTTCTGGAATTCCAGGTCCATCATCATCAATAATAATAATCAGGTTATTTTTACTTTGAGTTAACGTCATGTTTACCTCTTTTGCATAGTTGAAGGCATTATCAATTAAATTCATTAAAGCTCTTTTAAGAGCCAATTTTTTTACTATCACTTCTAAATCTTCTGATATTTCAACTATAAAACCTATTTTTTTATTCATTTTAGAATAATAGTTTATTATTCTATCTTTGATAAATTCGTGAATTTTTGTTATTCTTCCTTTTTCTTTGTCGTCGCTTCTGGCAAAATCAAGATATTCATCAACCAGTTTTTCCATATCAGAAATATCACACTTTAACTCTTCAATTTCGTCACTTTGTTGCATCATTTCAAGTTGCAGTTTCATTCTAGTAAGAGGTGTTCTTAGATCATGTGAAACTCCCGAGAGCATATCAGTTCTTTGGCTAATTTGTCTGGCAATTCTTTCGCGCATTTTGATAAAAGAAATCGCGACCGATCTTATCTCTTTTGAACCACTTGGTTTAAAATTTGGGACATCTTGGCCACGCCCAAATTTCTCAGCCGCAAAACTTAAATATTTAATTGATCTAATTTGGTTTCTTAAAAAGATAATTGATATGAAAGATGTGACAAGAGCAGTTAAAAACATCCATAAAGTAAAAACATAAGCACTTGAACTGGCAATTCTTTTGATTGGAATATCATAAGAAATGATTCCTCTAGAAGTTGTAACCTTAACTATAATAAAATCATCATCTTCTGGATTTTCATAAATTTCATAAGGAGTGAATTTTCTTTCTTTAAGTTCTAACTTAAAACGATTATAAGGATCAATCAGCGGAAAAAGATTGATATATTTATACAACCAGTGATTAGACCAACTACTATCAGCAATTTTAGATTTCTTTCTGAAATTTTTTCTCTCAAAGGAAAATTTTATATCAAGATCTCGAGAAAAATTTCTGAGCAATTGGCGATTATCTGGGTTACTCATGGTATTTCTGATAAAAGTCATTTCAGAAACCACGCTTCTGGCCATATGCTTACTTACAACATCAACGTGACTATAGTAAAAAACATAAATAGAAACAATTTGCACAATCATGGCCGGCAGGGCAATCATCAGCAAAAATCTTCCGTATAAAGATTGGGGTATTAGTCTTTTTTTTAACTTCATTTGATAAATGAAATTGTTATTTTGAAAAAAAAAATTTATTGTTAGATAATTAATTTTAATTAACCTCAAAGCAAGCAATAATGACAAGCAAAATTTCAGCACAAAATGTCAACCTATTCTACGGTCAAAAACAAGCTTTATTTGACATTAATTTAGATTTTGAAAAAGGTGGAGTTACCGCTTTAATTGGTCCTTCTGGTTGTGGTAAGTCTTCTTTCCTACGCTGCATAAATCGTATGAATGATACAATTCTAAACTGCCGAGTTGAAGGTACAATTAAAATTGACAATGAAGATATTTATCGCTCAGGCCTTGATTTAGTTCTCCTTAGAGCAACCGTTGGAATGGTATTTCAAAAACCCAACCCTTTTCTAAAATCAATTTATGAAAACGTAGCCTACGGCCCAAGAATTCATGGTCTTTTTTCAAACAAAAAAGAACTAGATGAAATTGTTGAAAATAGTTTAATAAAAGCAGGTCTTTGGAACGAAGTAAAAGATCGCTTAAACGATCAGGCAACCGGACTTTCTGGTGGTCAGCAACAAAGACTTTGCATTGCAAGAACAATTGCTGTTAAACCAGAAGTAATTTTGATGGATGAACCATGCTCAGCTTTAGACCCAATTGCAACTGCAAAAATTGAAGAGCTAATTGATGAATTAAAAGACAACTTCACAATAATTATTGTAACACATTCAATGCAACAAGCTGCACGTGTTTCTAATAAAACGGCATTCTTTAATATGGGAAGAGTTGTTGAATATGATACAACTGGTAAAATTTTCACAAACCCAAATAATCAGCAAACTCAAGATTATATTACTGGAAGATTTGGTTAGCACCAAAAGCTTTCTTTGCAAAACTAGTAAAAAAGCCTATTCAAATTTAAAACATGTTCGGATTTTCACTCGCAGAATTATTACTGGTTTGTTTGGTAGCAATAATTTTCATTAAACCGCAAGATTTACCAGAAATTGCGCATTTTCTTGGCAAGGTTTTTTTTCGTGCCAAACGTTATTTTAGCGATTTAAAAAGCCAGTTTAAAGAAGTTGAGAAAGATTTAGGTATTGATGAAATAAAACAAGAATTGCATCGTGGAATTGCCGAAGAAAAAATCAGATTAGAAGACGATGACACAACCACAATCATAGACATATATGGCAATGAACATAAAGTTCCATCTTCGCACCAAGAACACTTTAATTTAGATCAAGAAGAAGTACAAAAACTTAATGAAGAAAATCTTAAGAAAAAAGAGCAACCAAACAACTAAATAGATTGGCTATTTTTATATTGTAGTTATGAATAAAGACATAATAAGAAAAAATGAAAATTCATCTTGCACAAATTAATCCTACAATTGGCGATTTAGAAAAAAATACTAACAAAATTTTAGATGAATTTAAACTGGCGACTGAGAAAAATTGTGACTTGGCAATTTTCCCTGAAATGGCAATTTGCGGCTATATTTGCGAAGATTTATTGCAAAAAAAATACTTTCTTGACGCCATAAAAGAACAAATAGTCAGAATTTGTCAAGCTACTTTATCTTCAAAATGCGCTGTTTTAGTTGGTTGCCCAACAATAGATTTTAGCAGAATAAAAAAAGGTGTTTTGTATAATTCTGCCATTTTAATTGAAAATGGAGAAATAAAAAGAATCATTAATAAGAAAACATTGCCTAATTATGGAGTTTTCGATGAAAATAGATATTTCACTACCTCAAACAGTCTTTCATATTTTGAATTTAGAGGATTAACCTTAGCAATTTTAGTTTGTGAAGACTTGTGGGATCCTAAGAATCTTTTTTTATTACAAGAACAAATTTTTGATTTTGTAATTTCCATTAATGCTTCACCTTACTCTCAGAAAAAACAGCAATATCGTCATGATTTGGCAAATAATTTCTGCAAGACTCTAAATAAAAGCCTAATATATTTAAATCAAGTTGGTGGACAAGATTCTGTAGTCTTTGATGGCAGTTCATTTGTTATGAATTGTGATGGAGAATTTGTTTTGCAAATGAAAAGTTTTGAAGAAGATTCTGCGATCATTGAAATAACAAAAAATAAAAAATTATTACCATTAACTAAAAAACCAGAATTAGAAAATCATATTGCTAGAAACTATTCAGCTTGCGTTTTGGCTTTGCGTGACTATGTAAAAAAATCTGGCTTTTCGCAAGTTATAATTGGAATGTCTGGAGGAATTGATTCTGCGATTGTTGCAACAATCGCAGTTGATGCTTTAGGAAGCGATAATGTAAAACTTTACGCACTTCCAAGTAAATATAACTCTGAAAATTCAATGATTGACGCTGTTGAATGCGCTAAAAATTTAGATGTAGCTTTACAAGTAATTTCAATTGAAGATAGCTTCAATACAATGTTAAACATCATTGGTAAAATTTCAGACTTAGCCAAAGAAAATTTACAACCAAGAATTCGTGGCAATATTCTAATGGCAATTTCTAATACAAATAATGCACTTTTGCTTTCAACTGGCAATAAATCTGAACTTGCCTGCGGATATGCAACACTTTATGGCGATATGTGTGGAGCCTTTAATCCAATAAAAGATTTATATAAAACTGAGGTTTATGAATTGGCTAAATGGCGCAATCAAAATATCTCTCCAATTTCTTTGCATAAAAAAATAAATTTAATTCCACAAAATATTTTAATAAAAGCTCCAACTGCTGAACTGCGAGAAAACCAAAAAGATTCAGACTCTCTTCCCGAATATGAAATTTTAGATAAAATTTTATTTGAAATAATTGAAAAAGAAAATTCGGTCAGCGATATAGTTAAGTTAGGATTTGAAGAAAATTTAGTTAAGAAAGTTGCAAATCTTTTTTACAACAGTGAATATAAACGCCGCCAATCTTGTATTGGGGTAAAAATTTCTGCTATGTCTTTTGATAAAGAAAGACGTTATCCAATAACTAATAAATTTAAGCACTAATAACCTATGACAGAAAAAGAATATGGTGGATTCTGGATCAGATTTTTTGCTGGTTTCTTAGATTTAATTTTCTTACTCCCCATATTCACAATTTTGGTTTATTATTTTGGATTTGATAATTTTCAATCTTTTCAAATTAGTGATGAATCTTTCTCATATTCTTCTTTTAGTGCGTCAGAAGAAGGAAAATCAGTTGAGATTATAATGGACGTCTTAAGCGTTATTTATTTATCTTACTTTATTGCCGAAAAAAAACAGGCAACTTTAGGCAAAAGAATTATGGGAATTTACGTTGGAAATCTGAATGGAGAAAAACTGACTTGGAAACAATCACTTTGTCGCGCCTTAGCTTGCTTAATAACTTCAGCAACTCTTGGTCTTGGTTTTTTAATTGTAATTTTCACCAAAGAAAAAATTGCATTGCATGATTTTATATGCAAAACAAGAGTATTTCATGGAAAATTAGGCTAATTATAATTATTTTTCTTATATGATTACCTAAGAAATTAATCTTTTAAAAAATGATTACTTAGAAATGGAAAAACTAGTCTGCATAGATTGCAAAAGTGAATTTGAAATTAGAGTCAAAAAAAGAGGTAACGCTTTTTTTAAGTTTATACTTTGGTCAACTTTGATAATTCCAGGCTATTTTTATGGACTTTGGCGTAGAGCTCAAACTAAAAAAACTTGTGATTATTATGGTTCTAACTTCTTATTGCCAGCAATTTCAGCTTATGAACTTTTAGCAATTAAAAAATAATTATTTAACATAAAAATGAGTACAATTTGTCGCTTTGCACCTTCACCAACTGGCTTTTTACACGTCGGAAATATTCGTGCAGCAATAATTAATTTTCTTTATGCTAAAAAAACTGGCGGGAAATTTTTATTACGTCTTGATGATACAGATACACAAAGGGTAAAAGATGAATATCGCGATATGATATTAAACGATATGTCATGGCTTGGATTAAACTATGACCAACTACTTAAACAATCTAATCGTCTAGAAAAATACGAAGCAGCAAAAAATCAATTAATAAAAAGCGGTCGACTTTATGAATGCTTTGAAACTCCAGAAGAACTTAATTTACAAAGAAAAGCTCAAATTGCTTCTGGAATCACTCCAATTTATAATCGTGCAGCTTTAAAACTAAATGAAGAACAAAAAGATAACCTACGAAAATCAGGACTAAAACCTCATTATCGTTTTCTTTTAGAAGATAAAATTGTTTCTTGGGATGATAAAATTAAAGGTAAAATTACCTATGAAGGTCGTCACTTTTCAGATCCAGTTTTAGTACGCGAAGAAGATCAAAATGGTAATGGAGTTCCAACCTACACTTTTTGTTCTGTAGTTGATGATATTGAGTTTGGAATTACGGATATTATTCGTGGAGAAGATCATATTACAAATACTGCAATTCAAATTCAAATCTTTGAAGCTTTAAATGCAAAAGTTCCCGATTTTTCACACTTAGCTTTAGTTAAAGCAAGCGAGGGTAAGATTTCCAAAAGAGAAGGTGGATTTGATGTTAAATCGTTACGAAATGAAGGTTACGAAGCATTTTCTATAATAAATCTTTTATCACAAATTGGTACTTCGGAAAGTTTAAAAATTTATTATAACTTTGATGATTTAGTTGCTAATTTTGATCTCTCAAAATTCAGCAAATCATCAACTAATTATGATATTTCTCAACTTGCAGTAATTAATCAGAAACTATTACTAAATTCTCAATTTGGCGAAATTAAATCAAGATTATCTGACGTTGGAATTTCTGAAATTGATGAAAAATTTTTCAACTATTTAAAACAAAATATCAGTTTTTTATATGAAATAAAAGAATGGTGGCAAATTTGTAAAACAAATTTCCGCTATAGTAATAAAAATGAAGACAAAGAATTTTTACAAAAAACAGCAAATCTTTTACCCAAAAACACTTCTGATGAAAATTGTTGGTCATTATGGTTAGAACAAATAAAAACCAATACTAACAGAAAAGGTAAAGATTTATTTATGCCAATTCGTCTTGCTTTAACTGGACAAGAACACGGACCAGAATTGAAGTTTTTAGTTAATTTAATTGAAAGGGAAGAGATTGTTAAAAGACTAAATGCTTAGTTTGAAATGATTATTTGGTACTTAAAAATTACCCAATAATCATATCATTTTTGGTTATTTTTTATGCAGTTTTTTGAACTGAGCATCAATTGCGGCTCCATCTTCAACCGACAATAATCCATACTCAATTGTTCCTATAACGTTTGCCTTGCTTGCGATATTGACGTTTTGGGCAACAATATTTCCCAGAAATTTTCCTCTTACACAAAAAGATTCAGCAATTACATCACCTTCAATAATTCCCTTTTCCAATAAAACCACCGAGTTACTTCTTACCGAACCCTTGATTTTTCCTTCAATTTCAACAAGACCTTGGCTAATAATTTGGCCTTCAATTACCATATCAATAGCAACAATTGTGGGAGTCGAATTACGAGATACCGATTTCTCTTTTACAACATTCTCTCCGTTTAAATCACTTTTTTCTTGATTTGAGGATTTTTTTCTGAAACTAGCTATTAACATATTTGGTTGTTTGTTCATTTGATAAGAAGTAACCCGCTTCCAAAAATTTTCTGGGATTCAAAGGGGTATTTCTATATCTTACTTCATAGTGCAAATGCTGTCCTGTACTTCTTCCTGTGCTTCCTTGATTAGCAATAACTTGTCCTTTTTTTACAACTTGTCCTTGAGTAACTTTAATTGAAGATAAATGACCATAACGAGTTGTAATGCCAAAGCCATGATCAATAACGACTGCATTACCATAATCACTGAATCTGCCAGCCAAAATAACTCTTCCGCTTGCTGGACTGATAATTTTAGCTTTGTCTGGACCAACAAAATCAAGACCTTGGTGTCTTGCGGCTCTGTGAGTCAGAGGATCAGATCTCGTTCCAAAACCACTAGAAATATAGTAGTTTTTCATTGGTTTATCTAAAGGCATTACGCTTACCAATTTTTCCAACAAAAATAGACGATCAAACTCTGTAGCAAATTGTACTTTTTCCAATTCTCTTTCTAAGGCATCTTCCTCGTGATTTTGTGACAAGTCAACTTTATCTAGATCTGAAAGCAAAGGACCACCCCGCCCTTTACGCAAATCAGATGCTTTGTTTAAGGAAATTTCTTTTTCAGCAATTAGTTCAGCTTTTTTTGCATCCACCATTTCCTGAGGATTAGGCATTTTCTTTAAACTTAATCCTGTGGACAAAATTGCTTTTTCTATATTTTTTATTCTTATACGAGCATTTTCTTGAATTGAGTTTAAAGCAAAAGTAGAGTCTTTTATTTCATTAATGGTTTTTTTTTCTGCCCTAGATAAATTTTCTTTTTCAATATTTTGAGGAACTTTAAACTCTTCTTCTGTAGCACTTGCGTTTTGTTTTCCTCCATTCACCGCATTTAAGTACTCACTAACTTTCTTTAACTTTTCATTAATGGTTCCGAACTCATCTTCAAAATATTCATTGACTTCTTTTAATCTCTCAATTTCTTGTGATTTTGAAGCAATTATTTTATCATATTGCAAAGTTTGTCTTATAAGATTACCTAAAAAAAACAAAGACATTAAAATCGCTATTTGTGATACAGGCCCCAAGTTTATAGTCTTAATTCTATTGTTTGAAACTAACAAAATTGACTTTTTTCTAAAAAATGCCTTTAAAAACTTTAGCGCAGTTTTAGACAGCACAAAGAAAAAGCTTTTTAGGTTATTTGATAGTTTTTTTCTTAGAAAATAGTTTTTATTCATCAACTTTTGCCAAATTAACTATATGAAAAATTTGTCTATGGGACACCTACTTTAGCCCAACAAATTAGACGAGACTCAACAACAGGACGAGACTCAACAACATATTTAAACCAAATTTTTAATCAGAATTATGATCTAATCTTCCATTTTAGATTGTTTAAAGTCAAGCTTTTTAAGCCAACCATTCATTTTGGGATTTTATAACCAATAAATCGTCAAAACTAAGTTGTTCTAAAAAATATTTCAAAATTTTAATTAAAAAAAGATTATTTTGATAACTAAGCAACAAGTTTTGAATTAGAAATTGAATTGTGTATTAGTAGATAATTACCTATCACAAGTTAGTCTTGCTTTTAATAATGATCATTCCTAAATTATTGGTAAGCCTTTTTGGCTATTTGGTTATTACAAAATACAAAAATAACCACGAACCTTCGGCAAGCCTGCCTTATTATAAGGTTACTTAACCTTACTTATCTTTTTTGCAAAGCCTTGCACAAAAATTTAAACTTATAAAATTATGCTTAAAACTGCAAACCTTGGTTTTCCAAGAATTGGTGCCAATCGTGAATTAAAAAAAGCTATAGAAAGCTATTGGAAAGATACAATTTCATCTGATGAACTTAAAAAAGCCGCATCAGAAATAAGAAGTAAAAACTGGCAAATTCAAAAAAGTGCTGGCATTCACTTAATTCCTTCAAATGACTTTTCTTTCTATGATCACATTTTAGGAATGATTACCTTATTTGGAGCCGTTCCTTCTAGATTCAAGTTTGAAGGTGAAAATGTTGATCTTGATCTTTACTTCGCAATGGCAAGAGGTAAACAAGATAATGGAATTGATGTAACTGCAATGGAAATGACAAAGTGGTTTGACACTAACTATCATTACATCGTTGCTGAATTTTCTAAAAATCAGAAATTTAAAATCTCATGCTCAAAAATCTTTAATGAATATTTGGAAGCAAAACAACTTGGAATTGAAACAAGACCAGTAATTTTGGGACCTGTAACTTTCCTTCTTCTTGGAAAAACAGTTGAAAATTTCAATAAATTAGAATTATTACCAAATCTTTTAAATGCTTATCAAGAACTTTTCGCTAAACTAAAAGAAATTGGTGTAAAAGAAGTTCAAATTGATGAGCCTTTCTTAGTTACAGATTTAAGTGCCGATGCTGTAAAAGCATATATAAACTCTTACCAAAAAATCAAAGAATTTGCAAACGACATTGAAATTCATTTAACAACTTATTTTGATACTTTATCTGATAATACTGAACTTGCTTTCAGTTTAAATACAGATTCCGTTCATGTTGACTTGGTTCGAGCTCCAGAACAACTTGAAAAAGTTTTGGAATCAGTAAAACCAAACCAATCTTTATCTCTTGGTTTAGTTGACGGTAGAAATATCTGGATCAATAATCTTGAAAACTCAATTGAAATTGCTCAAAAAGCCGTTGCAAAACTTGGACAAGATAGGGTTATTATTGCTCCTTCATGTTCTTTAATCCATTCTCCGGTTGATTTAGAAAACGAAACTGACCTTGATGCTGAATTGAAATCTTGGTTATCTTTTGCAGCACAAAAACTTAACGAAATTGTTGTCATTGCTAAAGCAGCCGGTGGAAACTCATCAGAAGTTGCAGATGAAATTTCTAAAAATAAAACTGCAATTGGAAACAGAAAATCATCAAAAAGAATTCATAATGATGCAGTAAAACAAAGGGTTTCTGGCATCACTGAAGCAATGATTAATCGTAAAAGTTCTTACATAGATCGTAAAGAAATTCAAAATAATTATATCTCTCTACCAATTTTACCGACCACAACAATTGGTTCTTTCCCTCAAACAAAAGAAGTAAGAAAGAACCGTGCCGAGTTCAAAGCAGGAAAAATTTCTGCCGAAGCTTATAATCAATTTATTAAAGAAGAAACTGCCAGAACAGTTAAATTCCAAGAAGAAATTGATTTAGACGTTTTAGTTCATGGTGAGTTTGAGCGTAACGACATGGTTGAATATTTTGGCGAACAATTATCTGGATTTTTCTTCACTAAGAACGGTTGGGTACAAAGCTATGGTTCACGATGTGTAAAACCACCTGTAATTTTTGGAGATGTTTCTAGACCAACTCCAATGACAGTTGAGTGGGCAAAATATGCTCAAAGCCTGACAAAAAAAATTATGAAAGGTATGTTAACTGGTCCAATCACCATTTTACAATGGTCTTTTGTGCGTGATGACCAACCAAGAAAAATAACTGCTTTACAAATTGCTTTTGCAATTCGTGACGAAGTTTGTGATTTAGAAAAAGCTGGTATAAAAATTATTCAAATTGATGAAGCCGCTTTAAGAGAAGGTTTACCAATCAGAAAATCAGCTTGGGAAAATTACTTGAAATGGGCAGTAGAAGCTTTCAGAATAAGTGCTTCTGGTGTTGAAGATAGAACGCAAATTCACACACACATGTGCTATTCTGAATTTAATGATATCATAAAAGCAATTGCCGATATGGATGCTGACGTAATTTCAATTGAGACTTCTCGTTCTAACATGGAATTACTGAATGCTTTCATCAACTTCAAATATCCAAATGAAATTGGACCGGGCGTTTATGACATTCACTCTCCAAGAGTTCCTAAACAAGAAGAAATGGAAATTTTACTGAACAAAGCATTAAACGTTTTAAAACCTGAGCAAATCTGGGTAAATCCTGATTGCGGTTTAAAAACTCGCGATTGGCCAGAAACAAAACTTGCTTTAAAACAAATGGTTGATGCCACTAAAGCTTTAAGAGCTACAATCAACTAATTCCTCATTTTGAGAACGGGGTTGAAAAACCCCGTTTTCATTTCACTTCCCCTAATTTATTAAAAATCCCCTTAAAAATATTTTAGATTACCACAACACAATAATCTTTAATATTTCGGCATAATAAAAAAAAGGGGTGATAAAAAGGTGATTTTGTCTTTTATTTGCATGGTTTGGTAAGAATATCTTATAAAAAAATCATAAGATGAGCTAATTTGCAGATAAAAAACATGTCAAAAAAAGTGTATAAAATGCGGTTGTTTTTCTGCTAAAAAGAATGGTAGTAGAAGAGGTAAGAATAAGTTTCAATTATCGTTCACCTTTTTAATCACATCACCAAGGCTGATGAGCTGTTTATTAGCTCCACTGAAAGAATCTTGGAAAGACTTTCCCAGATTAGCACCGATTAAAATTGATACAGCAGCGTGAGTTGAGGATGACATTTAACTATCTGAATTTAAACTGGATAATAAATTTACCCAAAAAATATTTTTACTTATGACCCTGTTTAGAATAGATAAAAACTCAAAATTTTTACTTTTGAATAAAGAAGAAAATAACTCTTCTGCAAAGGAAAAGGATATAGAAGAAATTGTCTTTAATTCTTTGAAACAAAATCAAGAAGAAGTCACATCAAAAATTTTTGGTGAAGGGTTAATTTTTCCAATTAACCGCCAACAACGTTATAAAACTGGCAAAATATCAGATATTCTTGCTTTGGATGGCGAAGGTAGAGTAGTAATAATAGAGCTAAAGAGAGCTTTTGGTAAAATAGGCGTAGAAATGCAAGCCTTACAATACCTAGTTCAGATTAAATCATACCCTACAGGATGGGAATTTTTTACTAATGGTGGAATAAAATGCTCAGACAAAGATGATTTGGAAAAAATATCTGATGCTTTTAGTGGTGATGACAGAGCAAAAATTAACAAAGAGCAAAGAATTATTTTAATTGCTAGAGATTTTGAAGAGTCCTTATTTTCTATGGGTGAATGGTTATCTGAAAAAGGCATAGGCTTTACCTGTATTAGCTATGATATTTACAATTTTAATGACGAAGAATTTATCTCATTTTCAACAAAATTTGATTCCAAACCCTATAATTCTTACCAGTTAGGCAAGAGTGCCGATACATCAAATAATACAAACGTGCCTTATTATTATCACAACAGCGGATCTTCGAAAGAAGAAGTAATTCAACTAATAAATAATGGAGTTATAGGATGTGGATTTGATGGAAAATTATTTGATCAAGGCTACAACATACTTAACAATAAGTATAACAAAGGTGATAAAATATTTTTGTATCAAAATGGTTTTGGAATTATGGCTGTCGGAAGTGTTAAAAATGATAAATTACCAAATAAAGATGATAATAATTACTACTTAAACAAGGGTTATAAACTTCTGTCACAAGAAGAGCTTGTTGAATCTCCCATTAAACTTCCTCATACCCTTCAAGTTGACTGGGGGGATTCTTTTACTCTTGATCCAAAAAAGGCTTTTTCTAGAGAAAAAATCAAAGAATTTAGAAATGATGGCATTTTGCTTCCAATTCCTAAAACATCTTCTGCAATATCTCGTGACCAGTTAAAGGCTGAAAATTTTTATAAAGCTGTAAAAGATTATTTTTTAGGTCTGAAATGATTTTTCTACATCTAAAGTAGCTTCATACCAATCTTTAAAGTCCTCCTCGGTCATTTCTGAAATTTCAGAGTTGCCAGTTGGTTATTTTTGAGAGGAGGATGATTGCGCTGACAACATCTCCTCGGAATTGAAAAAACCTAAATACACCTTTTGCAGATTTGAATAATCAGCTTCATCAAGCTCTTCAATTACCTTCGGTTCTACCTCGCAAAGATTGGCAAAAAGCCTGATTTCTTTTTCTTCGTCGGAGACATTTTTCATTTTAGCGACCAAAAGACGATCTTTGATTTTTGAGCGTCTCATGGTTAAATTGGTAATAGTTTCACCGGTTGCTTCAACTGGATATTTTAATTCAATGGTTTGCATATTTTTTGTTAAATGAAGATTTCTATAAAAGTGATTCCGGGCGCCAAACAAAATGAAATTGCTGAAGGTGGTTTTGATGAGTCGGGCGCAAGAATTTTGAAGGTAAGAGTCAACCAGCCACCAGAAGATGGAAAAGCAAATAAGGCAACAATTGAGCTGTTAGCCAAATATTTTAAGGTGAAGAAAAGCGCAGTTTCGATAATTTCTGGCGAGACTTCACGAAATAAAATTGTGGAAATTAATCGTGATTAAATTCCAAGCGCCTTACGGACATCAACCAACTTGTCCTGACCACCGATTTTTCTAGTCATGTTGTCGATATCGATTTCGATTAGCTGCTGACCATCAATTTCAAGTGAGTAATAACGGCAAGCGATGGTGAATTGCAGTGTTCCTTTTTCTCCTGCTGATATTTTTCCCATGTCCATTTCGGTATACATACCACGAAGTTTGATGATGATCGGTGAAACTGTGGTGTCGTCTTGCTTTCTTATCCCTAAAAATTATCTCGTTAGTTGAATAAGAATATATCATCTTCGCAAGTGCTGTCATCCTAAGCAAAACAAAAGATATCAAGAAATAAAATCTAAAAAAAACTCCTGATCCTTCTCTTCTATAATAATAACACTTTTTGTTATGTATAATTTTTTACATAATTTATTGTAAAAACCTCAAAAATACCGCAAAAATAACTAATACTATTATTTTAACGTATCTTACTTGATTAATTACTGAACAAATTTTTCTAATATTAATAATTTTACAAAATCACTATATTTTCTAATTTTATTAAAAACTAATAAAACCTTACTAGGCTTTTCTAATCAATAATTTAATGCTGTTTATTTAACCAAAGATTACAACCCAAGGTAGTAATTTTTCTTTCTTATTCTACCCTGGGTTGGTTGTAATATCTTTTTTTAAAACAAAAATTCAGCACGTATTTGATATAACCACTAAATCAAATATTCGCCACTAAACCCTCACCACAATAAAAACCAAGGGCTTTCACCACAAGTCCGAACACTAATTAACTTTGATTAAAAAAATTAATTAATGTTAAAAAGTAATTTTTAGAAAACGCTAATTTAGTAACAAAAGATAATGGTTGCCACAATAAAAACCTTCGCCTTTCTAGGCGTCGACGTAGTTGAAGTTTCAGTTCAAGTAAAAATTTCTGAAGGAATAACAAATTTTGCAATAGTGGGTCTTCCCGATAAAGCGGTTGGAGAGTCAAAAGAAAGAGTAAGAGCTGCAATATCATCAATTGGACTTTCTTGGCCCTATAAAAAAATTACAGTAAACTTAGCTCCCGCTGATCTGCAAAAAGAAGGAGGACATTTTGATTTACCAATTGCGCTTGGAATTCTGATTGAAATGGGCATTTTAGAACAAAAAGCAGTTGATAACTTTTTTGCACTAGGAGAATTGTCTCTTGACGGATCAATAAACTCAATTAATGGAACAATTTCTGCATCAATTGGAGCTAATGAAAGAAATTGTGGAATAATATGTCCTCAAGTAAACGGTAAAGAAGCAGCATGGGCAGGAGACTTGGAAATTCTTGCAGCACCAAACTTAATTGCCATAATAAACCATTTTAAGGGTGAACAGTTTTTAAGCCGTCCAGAAAATAATAAAAATTTTGAAGAAATTTTTTACCCTGACTTATCAGACATTAAAGGGCAAGAAGGAGCAAAACGTGCTTTGGAAATTGCAGCAGCAGGTGGTCATAACATTTTATTTATAGGACCTCCTGGAACTGGAAAATCAATGCTTTCCTCACGTTTACCAGGAATTCTACCACCACCAAGTTTAGAAGAAATTTTAGAAATTAATATGATTCACAGCATCAGTGGTCAAATTGTTGATGGTAAATTAGTAACCGCAAGACCTTATCGTGAACCACATCACTCTTGTTCAATGCCTGCCATGATTGGAGGTGGAACAAAAGCTAAGCCTGGAGAAGTTTCTTTGGCTCATAATGGAATTTTATTTTTAGATGAATTAGCTGAATTCCCAAGACAAGTTCTTGATTCTCTTAGACAACCTCTTGAAAGTGGAAATGTCAGCGTTTCTAGAGTAAATTCTAGAATAACTTATCCCGCAAGTTTTCAGCTTGTAACAGCAATGAATCCTTGCCGTTGTGGATTTTTAGGCGATGCTAATCGTGAGTGTAAAAAAGCGCCAAACTGTGGAGAAGATTACAAAAATAAAATTTCCGGACCACTTTTAGATAGAATTGATATAGCAATTAATGTTCCGCAAGTTGATATTTTCTCATCAAACCTAAGTGAAGAAAATTATAAAAGTGAAAGCTCTAAAGAAATTGCTTTAAGAGTTTCAAAAGCCAGAAAAATTCAAGAAAAAAGATATAAAAATGAAGAATCTATGCAAAATTTACCTAAATTAAATTCTAAAATTAATGGTAAAACTTTGGAAAAATTCACTAAATTAGACGATGATTGCCGCAAAATTTTACAAAAATCAGTTGAAAAAATGGCAACTTCAATGCGTGGAATTACAAGAATTTTAAGAGTTGCACGTACTATTGCTGACCTAGAAGGTTCTGAGGAAATTCATCAAAATCATTTGCTTGAAGCAATTTCTTATCGTAGGAAGATTTGAGATAGAAAATCATTAAATCTTATCTTAGCAACAACTAATCATCCTGAGCGATAGCAAGATGACACTATACTTACCAAATCTAATTAAAATTAGTTGATATTTCCTTCAAAATCACTTTTCTGATTCTGTCAACATCATTTAAATGTGGAGCGTGACCACAATTATTAAATATTTCTAAACGAAAGTCTTTTATTCTTTCTTTAAAATATTGCGCCTGACTTTCATGAACAATCATATCACCTGAACCCTGAAGAAACAAGGTGCGCGGCATATTAGAAAAATCAACATCAAAACAAGAAAATCTACTTAACTCTTCAAGCCAGAATTTTAAGTGATCAAAATTTTTATCGTTAATATTCAAAGTTTTTGCAATATCTGAAGCGTTACGATCATTCATTGCAGTCAGAATGGCAAACTGCTTTAGAGTTTTATCTGGAGCATCAGCAAAATTTTTGTAAAATTCTTTGAAAGTTGTCAAAGACATTCCTGCATGAACTCTTGAATCTTTAATCATCTGGAAAGGAGGCGCAATTAAAACTAAAAGACTTGGTTTAATTAACTTTTTTTCAATCAACCTCACTAATAATTGACCACCTAAACTCCAGCCAACTGCAATATCAGGATTAATATTTTGCAACTTTATTTTGTCAAAAAAACTCTCAACACTGCTAAATTTTGAATGGTCAATTGAAGACACAAAAAAAGGGGCAAAACTTGAATCTTGGAAAATAAATTCCAAAGAATCAAATTTTTGACCCCAACCTGATAAACAGAGAATTTTTTTAGACAATTTGAAAAACTATTTTTTATCTTCTTTGTTTCCGATAAAATCAAAATTACCAAATTTGCTTTTGAATTTAGTAACTCTTTCGTCATTAGCATTAACGAAAGTTTGACCTTTTTCTTGCCAAGCTGGATGATTTTTTGGATCAACGTCCAGTCTTAAAGTGTCGCCTTCTTTTCCCCAAGTTGTAAGAATCGGAAATTTTGTTCCATCAGTCATAACAACAGTAACTTCGTGCTGCTTAGGATGTCCTTCAACTTTGCTTTCTTGCTTTTTTGCAGCAGCTTTTGCTTGTGCTTGAGCCATTTTAAATACCTATAAAAATTGATTTTATTGTGATAAGATTTTTACCCGAAAAAAATTGGAATGCGCATCTTATTAATTTATTTTTTTTAGTCAAGTACTGGGTTGTAAGAAAAAAGGCGATTATCCCAATTAAATACAAAAAACTGTTGTCCTGAGCAAAGCGAAGGATCTAAGAACCATCATAAATTTTTTGTTTAACAATTAACAATCTAATAAAAGCTAGCTGAACTATAGTTGGTGAGGTTGAGAGCTTCTTCTTATAATTCTTCCATAACCTTCTGAATTTTTTTAACCAAGCGAAGGA
>JACCDZ010188981.1_pt1 | contig 18939 bp, 21 predicted proteins | sample 7449551 | NCBI WGS metagenome assembly JACCDZ01 (sample SAMN15323452, study PRJNA562643) | freshwater metagenome | isolation source: river surface water | place: USA:Blue River Watershed | collected 2017-08-18
CTTCATACTGGGATCAGCCTGCTCTAATTGATTTATGACCATTTCAGGAGTGATTCCATTATGATCAGTTTTTACTCGTTGTTCTAACTGGTTCATGTAGACTGATAAGGTTTTATCTCTGGAATATGCCATTACTCTTGACCCAATTGAGAAGTTAGTTCATCTAGCTCCTTCTTTGCTTTATCAATTTTTTGTTTTAATAATATTTTTTCATTCTGAATTCTCTGTTGTTCACAAAGATCATAATGCACCTTCACTTTATCAGATATCTCTAACTTATACTTATCTGTAGTAGCTTGTAATTTATAAAATTCATGATCATAAACACTAAAATTTGCTAACCAGTTATTCCACCTGTTTGTGATAATATCTTGAAGTCTTTTTAAAGCATCATCATGTGTTTCACACAATGTGATTCCTATGTTGCTACCTGATCCATCGGGATATGAATTAACATACCAATTCAGGACACCGTTATCATAAGACAAAGTAAGTAATTTGTGTTGTTTATCGTAATTAAACACTTCCTCAAATTGATATATTTCATTGTTTTTTACAACATATTTAATATTGGAATTGAAGATAGAAATTATATTTTCTAACCCCTTAATCTTTTTCGCTTCTGTTAAAACACTCGTTAGATTTTCGTGTTCAATAACAATCGCTTTTCGCAATGCTGCTTCTTCATGCTTCATGTCGGCTATCTTTTGTTTGGCTTCTTTAATGAGAGAATTTATAATCAACTCTGGGGTTTCATGATATAAACTATTTGTTTCCAGAAGATATGGTTGGCTACTATAGGTTACTTCACCATCATAATCCTCATATGCTCCGAATACTAATAGTTTACTCGAATTATAAACACTGTCGAAACTAAACATTTCACCATTTTCATTATAAAGGATATCTCCTTTTTGTAATTTATTTAAATCTATCATGGTTACATCCCATACGAAATTATTTAAAATTCGTCAAACAAAAATTGCATTCTTATCTTGAATAATATATAAATTCGAAATGACATTAATAATAAATCTATGGGGCGCACCCGGATCAGGTAAATCCACTATGGCAGCAGGATTGTTTTACAAATTAAAAACTAAAGGTTATAACGTTGAGCTTTCAAATGAATATGCTAAACAATTGACTTATAGTGAACGAAAAAATGATCTCAATGATCAAATATATATTTTCGCAAAACAGCAATCGAGAATGAACTATCTTGCTAATCATTGTGATGTCATTATCTCGGATAGTCCGATATTAATGGGCGTGGTGTATTCCGATCAGTATCCATCCAGTTTACACCAATTAATGTATTGGTCACATACTAAATTCAAAACCATGGATTTTTTGGTGAGTCGCCATTATGAATATAAACTAGAAGGAAGGAATCAAGACGAGAATGAAGCAAACATCATCCATCAGAAGATAATTGCGATATTAAACAAATATAGCTTGGCACATTCTAACGTATCGGGAACCGAAGTATCTTTAGAAGAAATAACTCAATTGGTAATCAATTACTTAGGACAATAATATGGACCATGAAGCAATCATCAGAGGACATGCTAATTATTAGCAGCGGCAGAGAATTATAAAAAAGCTATTGAAACCTTAAGGAAACTTGAGGACCAACAATGGTCTAAATAGATGTATGAGAAAATACATTAATTTATTTGAAGATACCAATCAAGAAAAGAACAAAGCATTTGAGGAACTTGCTGATTTACAGCGAGGCAAACCAGAGATACAAATGCTGAGATGCCAAGCAGCCATAGGTGGAGGAGTTATGGCAGTGATGGTTGAACATATGGGTGATATTATACATCGCATGTCCGAAATGCCAGATATGATACCTTTTTGTGGATATGAATTTGTGAAGCCAAAAGTTTCAAGATGTATACACTATCTATCAAATGGATATGGTTTTGAACGAGAATTCAAAGAGAATATTACCGCTAATGCTCGCTATAGACAAGAACATGATAATAGCAAAGAAACCGAACAAGAACTGGAATCACGTATAGTCAAACAGCTTTACATATATGCAGAAGAGCATAGTAAGCTACCTGTGTATAATAGAGCACAATGGTTAGCTAGACAAGCTTGTTATTTTCTTGGTATGTTAAAGTTTGAACAATCATTGACTTGTTTACGAGAGCTTGAGGATCATCTTCATACGCCTCAAGAATGGGAAAAGTTTGCTGGTTCTTATGATAAGAATTATAGTCTTCCCCAGAACACATGACCTGCAATTCTATGTTTAATAATGGTTCCATTATTTTCCAAATGATCTAGAACTTCTGAGGTATGATTACTGGATATCATACTAACAAGTTGATCATTCCTTATTAGAGAACCGTCTTTTGGAATCTTTCGTAATATTGATTTATTAAGTCTGTTGAATATTGTGTTACTTGCTTTTCTAATTTGTATTTCCATGTCACTATTATATAATAGTCAAGTAGTTATTCCAATAAAAATTTTGTGGAATTAACAATTACTTCATCTTCATCTTCTGAATAAAACAAATACTTATTATAAAATATTTGAGATTCTGTATCAAATGAATTCTCTGTAACGGGAGGAATAAATTCATATCCCTTTACACCTTGTGTGAATTTCATTGTTTGAGGCTTATCTAGATCATGTTTAATGATCACACAATATCCTGTTGGCTTCACAGTTAAACTAAATGAGTGAAGGACTGTGACCAAACTTCCAAGGAATATTTTCGTTGAGCTTGTAGTATAAGGTTGATGTTGGGTAATCAATACCATCTCAGTAGAAATGTTAAATATCGGGTTGATATCATCATTTTTACACAATGACACCAACCCTTTAAATATAACTGACTTCATCAGATTTCCATCTTGAGAAGAGCGAAAAGACGTTCAGCAGCCTCACGATTAAGAGTGATAGTCACTTCATCATCAGTAACAGACCGAGAGGTATCCGCCATAATCTCACGAACATCAGTCTTGAAGCTCTTCCGAACATTATCCGAAACCCGACGAGCCGTGATACGAGTGGAACCCGCTGCTTCTGCTGCTTCCTGTCCCTTGGAGATGGCCTCCATGATGGAAGTTTCATCAAATTCACATTCACGAGTGATAGAGAGAGCAAGAGTTGCCGAAATGACATTCTCACGGATCATCTCCTTGACTTCCTCAGGCATACCAGACATGTCGCTAAGCTGCTTAGCATAAGCAACAGTCACACCGATCTTGCTGGCAATGTCATCACTATCCCAGCCGAAATTCTCAAGCCGAGAAACGATTTCGGACTTTTCAAGAACACTCAGTTCCATCGAATCATTTTCGATCATGATGCTGAGAGTAGCTTCTGCCTCAGACATCGCCCGATATGCCATGAGAACAGGAACAGTGCGGATTTCAGCACCAAGTTCATTGATAGCATACATCACAGCCCGAAGGCGGCATTCACCATCGACCAGAACCAGATTACCACTGTCCATGCGAACCTTAAGAGGCCGACGAACACCATTTGCAACAATAGATGCTGCAAGCTCTGAGATACGAGCCTTCATCCGCTCACTGTCGAAATCACGAACATTGAAACCAGACTTCACATTGATAACGAAAGGATTAACGCGATAAACATCGCCACGACCTTCCATAAGATTCTTGATACCAGTCTTGCCTTCAGCACGAGCGGCAATATTTTCAGCAAGAGTAGTGACAGGGGTAATAGTTGAAACAGTCATTAAAATCTCCATTCGTTGTTAATGAACTTTGAATATCACGTTTTTTTATTCTGTCAAGAATTAATTTTATAAATTTCTATATTTTCTTTCATTTTAACTAAGGTTGCTTCCTCAATGTTTTTTAAAAGAATAATTGATGGATCATCATCTACGGAACCAAATCCACAATATTCATATGTATCATTAATGAAAATCCTTAGGACTCCTAGATTATCTTGTGGACACTTTATAGATTTATCGATGAACTTATCACACACGTAATTAAAAAATAGTGTCCAATCGTGTCCTTCAATATAATCATAGTTACCGTTGCTTTTGATTATGTCCATCAATGTCGCAGAGAATATTTCATCCATTATCCAATAATATCCTCAATCGCAATCGGATCAAAAGAATTGTTTGGATTCTCCTTAATGAACACATATGCCTTCTCATCATGTAAACTAACATCCTTATCAGTATACAAGAATTTTGCATGACCATTTGGAAGATAATCAACCACATCTTTCATGGATGGTAATGATTCCAAATATTCAACATACGCGGGCATTTGTTTTGACAAAAGTGCGCCATTAAATGATGCGGACGCAACCTTACCGGGGAGATTTGCATCCATATATACAATTCTCCGAGTATGTAAATCAATATAGGCAACATACTTGGTCAACGATGATCCCTTAAGTGGAAAAATCATTTGTGCACGAGATGGCTCATATAATTTCCCCTTCTCGGCATTAACACCCATTTGTAGAGTCGCCAATACTTCTGATTGTTCATATGGAATCCTTGAATAACACATAATGCTCCACACAGCATATCGAACACCATTTTCAATAAGCTTATCGATATATAGATCAGCAATTTGACAAGCCTTTCCGTCTAATTGCTTAATGTTGACAGGATCGCCAGAATAGATTGCGGATTTATTTTTGGATTGTTGATTTGACCATGTGCATGAATCAATCTCTTTCCAATCTTCATTCATGAAATTCCAGCCATTATCATACCATGTTACGCCCAAGCGCTTATCAGCTTTCCAAAAGCTTGCGCTACGGATAAACGTGACATCATCGGGAATATCAAACACGGTTCCACGACCATATTCAGCCAATTCTTGATCATTAGTTGGGAGCTTGATTTTGTGCAAATCCAAAGAACCATCTACACCATTTGGAAAAATATCCTTACCCTTATGTTGGATAATGTTGGCGATACCTGATTGAATATATAAGAAATCATCATACGTAAACTTTACCTTATTATTCGGCAAGATTTGTGATTTTGACCAATTACCACGAGGAGCAACGTAAAGCGTGTTCCTGATATTGATGGTATCAATATATTTCTTGATTTTAATCAACTGATAAAAGCTAAGATCGCTTGCAACGGCAATAAATGCTGAAAGAGCCTTTCGACCAAATAAGCTGTAAGCATAGTGAAGCTTCCGCATGAATTCACCCGGACGTTCAGACAATGCCTTGATAATATCGTCTGTTACCTCTTTAGGGTTAATGCGCGAATTATACGTTACATAATTACGATTATATAATGTGTTATACGCCATTTTAACATTATCATAAGAATAATCACCGGGATGGAGACGGGACAGTAGTCGTTTCCATTGTTCAGGACGCTGACCAAAATCATCAACTAAGTTTTTACAACGATCTAGCATCCGCAGCAGTTGCTTGCGTTCTGCTCGCTTAAAGTTGCGAAGCTTACAAGGTGTGCGGAGAGAAATATCGCCGTCAGACAATCCAGCAGCTACCCTCAACACATCAGTAGCTGTATTAGTATCAAATGAACAAGGCCAATTATTGGAAATCAGATATACGGCATTCTCTTTGAAACCATATTCATCAATAATGATAGGAAGCTTGTTGTAAAGAAACTTAGCCCATTCCTTCTCATTATCGCTCCATTTCGATTTCTTGGAAATCAGAGACTTGTTGATATTAGGAATAGTATTATCATCAGATGGGGATAATACCTTAAGTTTCCTGTTTTCAAATAATGATGGTCTGGACTTTTCTTCTTCGGTCAAGATTTCTTTATCTATTCCAAGGTAAATAAGAATTTGACGAATCATCCATTCACCATCTGCCATATTAAGAACCTCATTTGGGAAATTCTTATAAACAACAAAGTCGTCCATATTTTTATCATCGGCAGTAATCTTCTTGAGCGCAGGTTCGACATCAGACCATAATGATACAATGTCACTGCTTGACATCATGGACAGAATATGAATCAATGATTGATTGGGAACATATCCATAATATGACATGTTATTAATCATGGTCGCATAGAGCGTGTTCCCACCTGTTGATTTGGGAGCATTTAGATAACCATTGCGGATTAAAATTTCATTAAGCATGTGTCAAATTCCTTTTCACGGAATTTATTATAATCAATTTTAAACAATGTCAATATAAATAATGGATGAAGATATATGAATTATTTGAATCTCCTGTTTCTGATGTGTTTATTGGTGGTGACACAGGAGAAACTATAAAAACATATTACCCTTTCAAAGGCCCCAATGGGTCTGTAAATAGACAAAAGAGTATTAGTAATCCTCCATCAGACGATTTCAATACAGGGACAGGCTTTAATGATATTGATAAAAAATTAGTGAACACAAGTGGTTATAAAAATAGAGTGATTAATGCCTTCAAAAACACTCCTTACAATTTTGAAATTTATTTAGCCAATTCAAAAGGAATTGACGGATCATCTGAAAATGATAATCTTACAAATATTGATATTATATCATCTAGTAATTCTGCTATAACCAATCAGTATGGTGGTATCGTATCTGAGAAGGGAAAGATAAAGATAGTGATGATATCGAATCTATCTCCTCCTGACAAAAAAATACCAGCAACACCATGGATCATTGCTCACAAGATAGGCCATACTCTACAAGATCATGGTGATGCTTATGATATTGATGAACAAATTTATAAAATTTCATCAACAATGGCTAGGTTAAAATATGGCACTAAGACACCTGATCAATTTATTAACGATTTCGTTAGCTATGTTCACACAGGTTATGATAACAATCTTTTTGGTATATTAACATCTAAATCTAAAAATAATATCGACAATGAGTATGAAATTTTTCCAGAATTAGTAGCACAGTTTTTGATAAACGGTAAGGTCACTTTAAATGTTGATGAAAGTATGAAAAAACATGAAACAAAAATAAATCGATGTATGCATAAATTATTTAAAGGATTGTATAACAAAGTTGTGGTTATATTATGAGATATAAAGAATTGTTCGAAAAGAAAAAAAGAAAGAAAAGAAAAAAGAAACAGCCAATGTTTTATGGATGGTGGCCCAGTATTATGTCTGATGAAAATAGTGATTCTGGAGATGGAGGGTCAGAATAAATCTTTCTGTCTATAATCTTTGCTAACCATACTACCAACATTAGTAGCATTGGAATATTTTCTGATGATTTTTTGAATAAGTTCATCGATAGGAGAATGATTAGTTAAACAATTATACAATGTTTCGAAGAAATCATCCACGTCAATATTAACTTCTGATAATATATTCCAATCGCTAACATCAGCAATATCGGGTTGTTCACTATTTCGACCATAACCAGCAAATCTTTCACTATCAGGATCGAATAAATCAATTGCATCAGTATAATCGATACTAATCTCAATTTCTCCTTTATTGGTAACGCTTAAGCTTGTTCCGTCATGAACAAAATTAATTTCTCTTTCGATAATATCTTTGAAATCTTCGATATGATCTTGTAATATATTATGGAATGCTATACTTATCTTTTGGTCATTCCATCCTGTTAAATTAGCAATATTTGATCTAAGATACCTAGACATCTTGTTTTCCTCAGTGAGGGTTTCGAATACATGTTTTGAAGGAGAATTATAATCCATAAAATATTCTGGTATAGAATCATATCTCTCTAATATGATCCTCTTCTTCTCAGAATCCATTTTCTTGAATTTAACAAAATCATAATTATTCCATAATATCTTAATTTGCTGTTCAATATTAGTCAAATTGTCAGGATTTGATAATTCTTCCCAACTCATCATATACACAGGCTTGATTTGTGGATTGGCACTGAAGACTTCTTCCAACTCTTCTTCACCAAGGTCATTTAAACTAAAGTTATTTTCTGGCTTATATCCGCCACCAGCTATCCCCTTTATCATCTTATTTTTAAGTAGAGCTATGATCATAGGATGTAAACTACTATCTGGTTTATTATTTAATCTGCCTTTCATCTCTCCAATAAACCCATTATCACCAAGAATGAATGTTGCATAGGGCTGAACAGAATATTGCGATACTTGTTTTCTTAAAGATAAGATCGTTTCTCCATATCGTCCTGCTGCATTACCACAATGACCCATAGCTTTTCCTTCATCATCGCATTGATTTTTATGAAGGTTCCACCAACCCCAACCAGAAGGTAGCTTTATTACAAGTTCATCTCTATCTGAAATTGGTATGATGTTTTTGTTTTTGTCAGCCCAATGTTCTTCGATCTGGTCTATCTTATCTTTCAAATCCATTACGGGAATATTTCCCCAGTCGAAATTCAATTCTGGTATTTTTGATGATTGGATTTCAAAATGTTCCCAAAATTGATCAGTTATCATAGAACTAAATGTTGCCGAATCATTCATCTTGTATTTTGAATATAAACGATTAAAATCATCATCGTTCAATAAGTTGTCAATATGCAATGAATTTAATGTTTGTGCTCTGAAATACCTTAAGAACCATATAATACGATCTTTTCTTTTATATTGATCAATCGTATTTTGGATCATACTTTGTATATCATCTATTGCCTCCTTATCTTCTAATACATCTATGATGGGAGAAAACATACTGATATACGTATTTTTACTTTCAAATAATTCTACAAATCTCATATTATTATTTATTCATTAAGCACTCATACAGAACCGAATGACATAGATCATAATCAGGATACTCTGGTATCTTGCTACCACCTTCTAGGAACGCAATGTCATTCTTGATATTATCAACCATTTCTACAATTTCATTAAACTCATATACCCCAGAACGAATATTCTTCAGCAGGGAGGAATGCTCATCAAGAACTAATTCTCCGTGAGTAAGAAGATATTTCACTTGATTGAAAAGTCTAACAACATGATATGCTGACTTTGTATAATCAACACCCATTGCATCTTTATCAAGCATCTTTTTGTATTCAGCTTTGGCAAAACCATACATCCTTTCACAAGAAGCTTTAGATACAAAATATTTTGCATGGCTTTTGATATAATCACTTTCTGGAGAGGTGATCAACGCATGTTTGTTATCACAAAATAAAAGTTCTGTTGCATTTGGGGCACCTTTATATGCCATTGATGCTACCTTAACCAATGAATAAACGCACAAATCAAATTCTTTTCCATCATGAACCAAATGTTCTTTTTGATATTGTTCAAAAACAGATGGTAGTGATCCAAAACCGTAAATGCGATTTGTAAAAGGAAATAGATCATCCATAGAAGGTTTACAAAATCCTGCATAATCATCATCGGAAGTATCAACATCTGCACCGAATATCTTACTGCCTACTCTTGTGAGATATAGTGTCTGTGTCAACACAACCTCAGGGAGATTAGTAACTTCTTTATTGATGGTTTCCAAAAAGTTCATGAGATTGATATATAAAAATTTATTGATAATGTCAAGGAATATTGATAAGTATGAGATATGACTACGTGGATATTACACTCATCGATCTTAGATAGATTATCTTATACTAAGCCAATAAATCAAGCTTTGGTTGATAATAACATAGATTTCATAATGCTAGATTATCCAATTGACGATATACCAGAAATTGATGGACCTGTTGTTATATATGGAAGTCATCATTTTGTAAGAGAATTGATGGTGACAAAAAAATATCAACCCGGTGGGTTTGGTATTAATGATAAAACAATGGTAAGTTCATATATGAGTAATCTTCCATTAGAATGGTTTTTGAATAGTGATGGTATTTTCGTAACATGGAAAATGTTCGTTGATAGATGTCCAAGAATTGGATGGCTATTTGGCATTGGTGATATTTTCATCAGGCCAAATAGTGGATTCAAAACCTTCACAGGACAAGTCATAAGAGCAGAGGAGTGGGATTATGACATCAATGGGTTAGACAAAACCTCCTCAGTAATGCCAGAAACTTTGTGTTTTGTAGCAGGCAGTAAAGATATATTAGGTGAATTCAGATTTGTCATAGCAGACGGTGAAGTTATTACTGGATGTGAGTATAGATGGGATAATAAATTAGATATTCGAAAAGACTATCCCCAAGAATGTATGGATTTAGCAGAGAAAGTTGCCAAACATGAATGGCAGGTTGATCGATGTTATACAGTAGACGTTTGCTTAACCGATAAGGGGCCGAAAGTTGTTGAAATCAACAGCTTTTCATCAGCAGGGTTATATTCATGCGATATGGACATCATAGTCAAAAAAATAAGTAAATCAGCCCATAATGAGTATTATTTTATAGAGTGAATTCTTTGTATTCTTGGCATCCAAAATTTTCACAGAATATTTCACTTCCTAGAATAATAGGACCATCATATGGTGCTATATCTAATAGATGATCAGGGCTATTATAGGTTAATGTCACATGTGGTTTGAAATCATCCCATTTCCATCTAATACCATTAGACTTCAGTGTATTCCATCTATCTTCCAGAATGGTTGATTGTATTTCTAATACTAAAGCATTATTATCAAATAGTGATAATTTTCTATAATCATTTTCTATCTTAATTGTTCCACTATAATCTTTTGGTAATTTATTCCAGCATACTTTTGCATTTTCATTCGCCAAGGTTATATGGAATAGGGTTGGATCAATACTTGTTTCGAAACCGGAGATTTTCATCCAGTTGGAGAGGTCAGTATGATTTATAACTTTTCTTGAAATATATAACGATGTTGGTCTCACATGATCCTTTCTAATTCCAACATGAGATGATTTTTTTCATCTTCAGTAGCAGTAGAATCAACATTAAGAACTTTTGATAATATCCCAAGGAATGCATTTCCATCAGATAAACCAGTATCTTCATTGAAAGATTTAGCTATATAGTGAGGTTCGAAATTATGTATATTGTTATAATAGCTTGAAATAGTCGATTTTTTATATTTCACTATTATTGAATAAAGACATCCATTTTTATCAGTGGTCATCGAAAAATGCAATGTAATTTTGTCATTTATCTTTAAATCTTCGGAGACTTTAACTTCTTTCAGATCATCATTAATAGTGAATTTAAGATTGGCATCTTTGAAAATGCGCTTCGCCCAAGATTGGATATCACTCATAGAGCTATAAGTATCAAAATCAATTTTGTTTTTCCTGAGATGCTTGATATCTGAATTAACCATTGTCCATACTTCATCAAATATTTCTGGAATTAATGGTCTTACTTTATCGGCTCTCAACGTGTTCTTTATTTTTATCAGATTTAATGAGAAATTATATTTATTACCAAAACTATCAATCGCATATCGTATTTGTAATCCAGAACTGTCAAAATCAAAAGTGATATTCATCCCATATAAGTTAGTCTTTAATACTGGATTTTTTTTATCCCAATACAATTCTCCATTGCCTATCTTATCTTTTAACAATGATAATATCTGATAACCATTTCTTCTATATGAACGTTCATTTTCTTTTCTGATCATTCCAAAATCAATAATATCTATTATAGAAGATTTTCTTACACATATTTGTTCAGGTTCTTGAATGTGAAATATTCCTTGACTATCTGAAACCCATTCAAATTCTTTGTAAAAATCCTTTTGACTTTTATCATCATATTCAAAAACTTTGTATAGTTTTTTACCAATAGGATGTAATTTATTTAATAAGCTAAATTCATCAATTGTTATTTTTTTATACATATCATATTTTAACATTATTTCATTGAAATATTGCTGAGTTACTTTTGATAAATCTAGGCCATGTGTAGACTTATCAATCTTAACTATGAAAAAATATTTCATAGATACTCCATATTGATGGCCTTTCCACGCCCTCTCAGAATTTAATATCCAATCAACAGGATAAAAATATATACCATGGATATCCCCATGACTTTTGTTAGGGTTAATTCCAATTTTTTTTATATCAGAAAAATGGATATATAAATCCTGCCCAGCATATTTCAAAAGTGTGTCGAACATATCTGTAGTTTCAAAATAGGAGTATTCTAGTAAATTCATATGTTTATTTATCTTGACTTAAATCTACTATAGTCTTATATTTAATCATGAAATTGGTATATCAACCACCATTAATATTCTGTTATAAAGTATATCTGGTTAAAGATATATCATTGTCCTCTATTTCTAACCGATTTGGTTATGGGTCTGATAGATTGATAGGACATGATACCACTAAATTTAGATGGTATAAAGGATCAGATAAAAATGGTAAATTTGTATCATTCAGGTTATATGATGAAGCTGTTGAATTTATGATGTGGAGTGGATAATGTTAGTAGAAATGGCGGTAGCCGATGCATTAGGCATAGGATATGAATTTATTGATGTTGATACTTTTGATATCACTTGTTATATACAAAATTCCCGTTATCCAGATATGATTCCGGGTCATTATTCCGATGATACGCATCGATCAATTGCCAATGCTCTGATGATTATTTCTGGAGGAGAAAATTCAGGCAAAGCATATGATCCGATATCATACGCAAATATTTACCAGAAGCATTATAAACGTGATCCTCGTCCGGGATATTCAAAACGTTTTTCTCAATATTTGAAGGATAATATGGATTCGTATCCAATAGATTTTGTATTAGGCATTGATCGAAAAACCTCAAATGGTTCTATTATGGGGGCATCTGTTTTAGGATGGTGTAAAACTATAGAGTCTGTTAAGATGGCCGCTGCTGCTCAAGCATTATCTACCCATAGTTACGCCACCATTCCATATGCTCAAATAGTAGCATTGTCAGCATATTATATGATTAATAAGATTGGGAATAAACATGATTTGATCTATTGGTTGTATAGTCAACTGAGTGCTTCTGGACCAAATGTAAAAGAATTCTTGAATGAATGTATGTTAGGTGAGCATCCGGGAAAAACAACGATGTTTGCATCATCAGCTACCAAGCTAATGTTATACTCTATTCCGAAATATAATAAACTAACGGATATTTTCACAGAATGTTTATCTACGGGTGGTGATACTGATTCATCAATGGCTATTATAACATCTATAGCCAGTATGTCAGACGAGTATGAGAATGATATTCCGCAATCGTTACTTGACAATTTAGAAAATGGTGAGTATGGCAGAGAATATCTTGAATGGATAGATAAAGCTTTAAAGGAATGTCATGACTGAAGAATTTGATCCAATTATCTCATACTGCCTCGTTCGGATTGATGCTCCTGATTTCAATCTCGGCAAGGCATGTGCTCAAACCAATCATTGCGGAACACAAATGACCGAAGAGCTTAAGAGCAAGGATGATAAGGCACTTAATAAGCTTTATAAGGAATGGCAAGAAGACCGAACATTTGGAACATGTCTTACTTTGGCAGTCAATGCTGCTGAAATGAGAGTTGCGGTTAGTGTTGCAAATTTGTTGGGAATTCATAGTGCAATTGTCCATGATCCAACTTATCCGATTCGAGATGGCGACCAGATGATTTTTGCACCAGTTGATACTTGTGCATATGTATTTGGTAGGAAATCTGAATGCAATCTGATTGTTGGTAAGTTTCCTCTTCTTCATGAACGATATGTGAAAGGATATTGAGGAGTGAACCTTGATGAAGAAGCTCAGAAATTAGCTGTTCAACAAAATGGTAATGCTATTCGATATATAAATAATGCAAGTGAGGAAGTTCAAAGATTAGCGGTTCAACAAGATCGACATGCCATTCGATATATAAAAAATCCGAGTGAAGAAGTCCAGAGATTGGCTGTTCAAAAATATGGATGGCTTATTCAATATATAAAAAATCCGAGTGAGGAAGTCCAGAGATTGGCTGTTCAACAAAATGGGTATGCAATTCAATATATAAAAAACCCCAGCGAAGAGATTAAGAGATTAGCTGTTCAACAAAATGGATATGCTATTGAATATATCGATAATCCTAGTGAAGAAATTCAACAAATAGCTCTTCAACACTATAACATAAAAAGAGACACTATAGAAAATATCATTAGTATGTCAGATGAGATAACGATCCTTACTTACATAGATGTATTTAATCAATGTTTAGACATATCGAATAATTTTGATAATCACTCATATTATGTTAATTATAATAATAAAGTTGACATGTTTCATGAATATGATAATGCTATTCATCACAAATTAATTTATGGTGGAGATTTATTTCATATATCTACCTATTATGAATTACTCAAAAAAGAAGTTTTATATGAAAGGTATTGATGAAGTATGAGTAAAGGAACAGGACGGAGAAGAATAGCTCCAGCAGATGGTATCTATTACGATGAAGATTCCGATATGACAAATATCGAGAAACGAGGAGGAAGACACACTGCCTCTCATAAGAAAGAATGTATTCTTGGTATCAGAGCATGGGGTGCTCCTCCCACTGCTTTATATGATTACGGAAGCCATTCTGGAACAGGGGATAATGGCCGTTATTCTGGCAGAGGACGAAAGAATGACTATCGTAATTGGAAGAATTATACAAAAGGTAAACAGTATAATTAATCCAACAATTTATACAAGTCTTTAGGAGTATCATCAGTGGAATATTCAATGGTGAAACCTTCCTTGGTCATTCTTGCTACTAATAATATAGTTTGATTATTTGTAATAGAAATTTTCTTTCCGCTCTTCCAGAGAGTATATCCATTCTTTGTAGAAAGTTTATCTTCTAACAAAGTAGTCCATTGAGCTTTACCAAGGCCTCTTAGTCCAAGTGTTAAATATAAAGAACTCTCTTTGAATACTGAATTGTTACCAGAAGTTACATTTATCTTTTCCAAAAATTTAGCTATATCAGATGAACACTCCATAGCTAATTCAACGTTTTTAGTGAGAGCAGAATCCATCAGCATCACTCCTCTACCATGTCTTTCAAAAGATACCTTAGCTAATATTTTGTTATCACTAAACAAGTAATAATGATCACCATATCTTTCTGGTGTTTCCACATAAGATATTTTACCTATGGTAGTTCTTTTCATATTCTCCACAGGAATCCAATCTTTGGTATTGTAATCGTAATATATTGCCATCTTGGAAAAAGTGGATTCGCAATATCTAGAAAATCCAAATTTATCCAATGTTTCTATTATTAGGCTTCTATGTTTTAATATACCTGTAGGACTTGAACTTGATGCGAAAATTCTATTACTATATTGTGTTGCCAGTGAATTCACCGTCATAGTGACATCTATACATTGGCCACTAGTATCGAAAAATACTATACCTTTTCCCTTCTTCATATCAAATATATAATAAGAACCGTTTTTAGCTTTTACATGAGTCTTTGTTTTAGCATCTACCCAGCCATCATTAGTTTCGACTAATCCCTGTGTCATAAAAGAATAAATTATATCGTCTTTAAGAGGTCTTTCATTATTATTTAACCAAGATATAGGATCATCGATATATTTGGAGCTTTCTGGGTCATTCATCATTGCTCTGTTGATGACTCTATTATTGATAAACTCTTTCGGGATATTATTAAGTGGAATAATGTCACCAGCAGATAATTCATAGTGACGTTGTTTCCAATTAACTCTGAATTTATCCTGTTCGTAAACAGTTTTTAAATATTCTGGATTTATTTTAATAATTCCAACATGTTTCTTTATATCTAGAAATAATAATGCTATTTCCTGATCATATCTAAGAGGATTATCTTCTGGAATTGATTTAAAACTCCAAAAAGAATCCCATGCATTAGTTTCAATTGCTTTAATAAATATTTCTTTTGAAATACTAGACCAATTGGTGACTTTCTGTTTTAATATCTTTTCAACTTTTACGTCATCATTTTCATGAAGATGTTCAGGTATTTGAAACCCACAAGCCACTGCTTTCTTGGCAACCTCTGGTGAATATGCAGAATCTGGAAATCTCTTAATTAACTCATGGTATGATAGTTCGCCTTCGCCAAATTTTGTTCTAGATCGACTATATGATGATCCTTTATATGTGTCCAATAAGGCTTGTAGAACAGGCTCAGTTAGATATTTGTCTTCAACATACGATAGAACAGGCCCAAAGTCTGCTTCGACAAAGGCGGCTATGTTATACGGTGTTTTTGCAACTTCTGGAAATTCATCCCAAACTTTTTGATACTCTGACTGGAGTATGATGCTACCCCGAGACTCATATTTTATAACTGCTTTCAATGAATAGAATTTATAGATATTATCTGGCGTAAGTGAGTCTTCAGGAAAAAATCGAGACGTTAGATCAACTCCACCTTTGCTAATGAAATATTCGATCATGTATTTATTAGATTTATATTGTATAGGCAATGAATCATACATTTTATGTGTAATATCGTATGTAGAAAAATGTTTTTCAATATTAGGTATAATGTATTCAGACTTTAAGATGTCAGGAGATGATTCACCTAAAACGTTTAATAATATTTGTCTCTTAGCAATATCGTCATTTTTTAAACCTTTATACAAATAATCAAATGCTGCATCTATTACTTGTTGATTGATATATTGTGCAGAGATGGTTGACCATTTGGTATAGTTCTTTGTCATCCACTTTGAAATAACATCGTTTTCTCTCATATCAATGGGGATATCCACAAAATTTGGTTTATGAGCTACTATATTTTTGACATAAGAAATTCTCTTTTGTGGAAGAGTTTCGTTTGGAAATACTGATAAAACTTTTTCAAAGAACGTCTTTATATTACTATCATAATGTCTTCGGTATTCATAAAAATGATCAAATCGTTCTTGTGTTAAAAACTTTTCGGGAATTTCTTTCAGAAAGTTTATATATTGGTCTTGCGTTTGATTTCTGTAATTTGAGACATCAACTATACTATCTGCCAAATCCATTACTGCTTCAATATGTTTATCAGTAATCCAAGATAAGTCTTTTGCAGTTTCCCATTCTTTTAATATAGACCATGCCAATAAATTGGCATTTTGATACAATCCTTGTGGAATATCATCAATATTTACCGCCTCGTCAATATTCTTATTGAGTCTTCTTATGAGATATTCAGCAATTGAAACAGGTAGTGGCTTTGGTATGATTTCCATAGAAATGGAAGGACTTAAATCATTTGCAGCGACCCTCACTATTTCTTCACTAGGCTCTGATATCATTTGTATATATAATGGAGTGCTTTTACAAATGTCTTCTGCCACTTCTTTCCCAAACTTCTTTTTAAAGACATCACTCAACTGTTTTATATTCTTTGGTATTTTTTTATCCGCATTATATGGATCACGATTCTCATCGTAACGTGCATAATCACGATGTCTACTAAAAACTCTGGCTACCCAACTCTTATATAATCCTTTAGTGATTCTATTATATGGAACGTTTGATAAATCTGAAACAGTCACTATAGCTCTGATCAAAGTGGCATCATCGGCTTTACTAATGATATCAGGTGAAAACATTTCTAACGTAGTTCCATTAAGACCAATAAACTTCTCTTCCCCTATAGCATGATATGCCTCTCGATTATCCTTGAAGAATTCAACAATGTTAATTTGTCTGTCAGCCTCATCCATAAATTGTTCTGATTCAAAATGAAATTGCCATTTTCGACCATCTTTTCTTCTTAGAATAATATAAAGTTTCCCTTTGTTATTGTAGTAATCGAACATATTAGAAGTTGTGCACCAACTTGTATTTTTACCAAAATATGAAGCTGCAAGCGCCGTTTGTGGAATTAGAACCATATAATTATCAGAATCATGTAATATAGTAGCTTCTTTTCTCATAGGATCATCTACATCCCACAATCGTTCAATTTTGGTTTGGCGATTATTTTTCCTATCCATATTACTAGATACTTCTTTGTCACCAATAACAAATGGCTCTACTATATCAAATAGTTCAGAGAATGTTTTATACTTATCAATGTTTCCGTCTATACGTCTTGATCGACTTGCTTTCTGGAAAATATCTAATGTATTTTTAAGATTATCATTAATATCTTCTAGATTTTGATTATCTTTTAGGTATCTAGAAACAATCCATCTGCTATAAGCTTTGTTATTAGTGGGATCATGTTTAATAATATAGTTTAATATCTTTTCCGATATTTCATCGCCATCTTGTGTTTCTATAGTATTTATAACCACATCTGGTAGGTGCAATTTATCAAAATTATATTTTTCAGCAAGCTTTTTCCCGAAATTATCAACTAACCATTTAATTCGTTGATCGCTTTCTGTAAGTAAATCATATAATGATTCAAACACTATATCTATTAATTTTCTCATTTATTATTTATCGCTGAGACGCTAGTTTTTTAATTTCTTCACTTGGATTATCGATAAATTGAATAGCCTCTCCATTTTGTTGAACGGCTAGTCTCTGTATTTCTTCACTAGGATTATCTATAAACTGAATAGCATACCCATTTTCTTGAACAGCCAATCTCTGGACTTCCTCACTCGGATTATTGAGCCAATTAATAGTATATCCATTCTGTTTAACCGTTAATCTCTGAACTTCCTCACTTGGATTATCTATATATCGAATAACATGTCCATTTTGTTGAATAGCTAACTTCTGAACTTCCTCACTTGGATTATCTATATATCGAATAACATGTCCATTTTGTTGAATAGCTAACTTCTGAACTTCCTCACTTGGTTTTCTCAACAAAAATAAACATAAATGTTTCTCAGCTATATTCTCAAATATCTCTGGTAATTTTGTAGCCATGCTTTCTTTTCTAGATAAGTATTCATCTCGCTCATTCATGAATTGTTCTTCTTCAAAATGAAATTGCCATTTTTTATCCATTCCCTTAAACAAAATAATATATAAATTACCCATCTCATTATAATATTCAAATTGATTATCATTATCAGCAGACGTGCACCATCTAGTCCCCCTACCAAAATAGATAGCTGCTTCCTCTGTTTTTGGAATAATTATCTTATACTGATTATCTTCATAGAA
>JACCDZ011255119.1_pt1 | contig 18932 bp, 18 predicted proteins | sample 7449551 | NCBI WGS metagenome assembly JACCDZ01 (sample SAMN15323452, study PRJNA562643) | freshwater metagenome | isolation source: river surface water | place: USA:Blue River Watershed | collected 2017-08-18
TCACCGCGTCCAGCACTTCCAGCACGATGCGGGCGCGGTTCTCGACGCTGCCGCCGTACTGGTCGGTGCGAACGTTGGCCGCCGGCGACAGGAACTGGTCCAGCAGGTAGCCGTGGGCGCCGTGGATTTCCACCAGGTCGAAACCAGCGCGGCGCGCGTTGTCGGTGGCGCGGCGGTAGTCTTCGATCAGGTCGGCGATCTCGGCGGTTTCCAGCGCGCGCGGGGTGGAGGTGGGGCTGCGCACCAGCTGGCCCATTTCGTCACGGATATTGGTGTTGCTGTCGGCCTTGATGGCGGACGGCGCCAGCGGTGCATCGCCGTTCGGCTGCAGGCTGGTGTGCGAGATGCGGCCGGTGTGCCACAGCTGGATGGCGATCTTGCCGCCCTCGGCATGCACCGCGTCGGTGACCTCGCGCCAGGCGCGCACCTGCTCCTCGCTGTAGATGCCGGGCGCGCCGGCGTAGCCCTTGGCGGTCGGCGAGATGTGGGTACCTTCGTTGATGATCAGGCCGGCACCGGCACGCTGGCGGTAGTATTCGGTCGCCAGTGCGGTCGGCACGTCACCCGGCTCGGTATTGCGCAGGCGGGTCAACGGTGCCATCAGCACGCGGTTGGCGAGGGTAACGGCACCGAGGTGCAGCGGGGTCAGCAGTTTGTCGGCTTGCATGAGGCGTGGTCCTTTTCCGGTTAAAGAGGCGGCGATACGGGGTGTTGCTCTGGCCCCGCCGGTAGGTCGGGGCGCTCGGGTCAAACGGTTTGTGGCCAACGTTGGCCGCACACGGGCATCAAATTTCCCACTCAACTAATAGACCGGTCGTCTATATTTTGTGCGATAAAAAACCGCTCGCCCGCGGCGAACGGTACTGCATCTGTCAGGCGGCGTTGCAGGGCAACAGCAGGCCTTGGGTGTGGATCATCGCCGCCTGTAGCGGCACCAGACTGTGCTGGGTCTTGTACATCAGCGCCGCGCCCAGCCACAGGCAGTACAGCGCGTAGGCGGTGTCATCGGCCGGCAGCTGCGGCTTGATCGAGCCGTCCTGCTGCCCGCTGCGGATGCAGGCCGCCAGCTTGCGCACGATGGCGTCCATGCCCTCGCTCAGCGCCACGCGCATCGGCTCCGACATGTCGGATACCTCGGCCGCCAGTTTCACCGCCAGGCAGCTTTGCGATTCGCAGCTGGCGTGGTTGTCCAGCCATTGCTGGAAGTAGGCCAGTAGTCGCTCGCGGCCGTTGCCGGGCTGGCTGTCGGCCAGCAGATCGCCTACCCGCTCGCGGTACGTGGCGAAATAGCGCGCCAGCAGCGCCACGCCAAAGTCTTCCTTCGACTTGAAGTAGTGATAGAACGACCCCTTCGGTACCTTGGCCTCGGACAGCAGCTCGGACAGGCCCAGCGCGGTAAAACTGCGGCCGTGGATCAGCACCTCGCCGACGGCAAGGATGTGTTCGCGGGTATCGGGGTATAGGCTTTGACGTGACATGTTTTAAATCTATTAGACCAGTCGTCTTGTTGTCAAGCACTGTGTTGGGGCAGGGTGGTTGTTCCGCGCAAATATAGTCGAAAACAGTTTAATAAAGTCGAAAACAAAACATTAAAGTCGAAAACAAGAGCCTACGGTTCTGAGGTCACTGACCTTTGAGCTGGTCCTGCTTGTCAACTTTGATGCTGAGCGCGCGTCTGAGGTTCGGTCTAAGCGGCCAGTCAGTACAACATGGAGCAATGACCGATTTACACCAAATTGCAGACGGACATCCGCGCTGGATCAGGATCTGGCGAATGTCACGGCGCTGCAAAATCCACTTGCAGTTATTACATTCTCTGTCCGTACTTCCGCCGGATACCCCCGGAAACGTACCACCTGATCCGCACCGTGCGCGGCGAGGGTTACATCCTGGACGCGGCGACCAGCTTCCTGTAACGGCGAACACCACTCCGGCTGCGACCAACGTTGGCCACAGCCGGAGTGGTAGCCACAGCGGCTAGCGCGTGTAACGGGCGAGGGTCAGGCCGTCGGTGGCAATCTCCGGCGTGCCGCCACACACCCAGTCGGCCACCAGCTTGCCGGTGCCCAGTGACATCGTCCAACCCAGCGTGCCGTGGCCGGTGTTAAGCCACAGATTGGGATAGCGTGTCGGGCCGACCAGCGGCGTGCTGTCCGGCGTCATCGGCCGCAAGCCGCTCCAGTACTCGATGGCGCGGTAATCGCCACCGTGCGGGAACAGGCTCTGTACCGACTGTCGCAGTGTCGCCAGCCGTCCCGGACGCAGCGTCTGGTTGTAGCCGGACAGCTCGGCGGTGCCGGCGGCACGGATGCGGTTACCGAGGCGGGTAATACCGGTGCGATAGCGCCCGTCCAGCAGTGTCGACTGCGGCGCCGCCGCGGCGTCGGCCACCTGCGCCGTCAGCGAGTAGCCCTTCACTGGATATACTGGCAGGTCGATGCCCAACGGCCGTGTCAGCAGCGGCGAATAGCTGCCCAGCGCCAGCACGTAGGCATCGCCATGCAGCATGCCTTGGTCGGTGTCGATGGCGGTGATCTGCTTGCCATCACTCAGCAGGCGCCGGATCTGCACCCCGAAGCGGAAGTCGACGCCGAGTGTGCGGGCCATGGCGGCCAGTTCGGTGGTGAACTTGAAGCAGTCGCCGGTTTCATCCAGCGGTAAGTGCATGCCGCCCAGCAACGGGCTACTGCTGTGCTGCAGGCCCGGCTCAATGGCCAGCACCTCGTCGCGCTGCAGCATGCGGAACGGTAGCTGGTACTGCGCCAGCACGTCGGCATCGCGCTGCGCCTTGGCCGCATCCTGCGGTTGCAGGAACGGCAGCAGCGTGCCGCGCTGCTGCCCGTCGTAGTCCAGCGTGATGCCCTGCGCACGGAAGGCGACGAACTGCTCGCGGCTGTACATCGCTAGCGCCAGCATGCGGCGCTTGTTACGGTCGTAGGCATCCTGCCGGCAATTTTTCAGCATCTGCCACAGCCAGCGCCACTGGTACCAGTCCAGCTGCGGATACACCCGCAGCGGGCCGTTGCGATCCAGCAGCCACTGCAGCGCCTGTCCCGGCACCGAGGGGTCGGCCCACGGGCTGGAAAAGGTGGGTGAAATTTCGCCGGCATTGGCAAAGCTGGTTTCCAGCCCAGCACCGGGCTGCCGCTCCAGTACCGTGACGCTGGCGCCCTGTCTGGCCAGATAATAGGCGGTGGCGGTTCCCACCACGCCGCTTCCCAGTACGATCACATGCATGGCGGTTTCCCCTGTGTCACGACTGTTGCCGGTGCAAGCGGTACAGCTCGCCGGCAATGGCAACGTCTTCCAGCCCCAGGCCGATGGAGCGGAAGAACACGTGGCGGTCATAGGCCGGGAGCGGAGCACTCCCGGCCACCAGCTCCGGCAGGTCGCCGCGAATGCTGGCCGGCGACCAGTCATGTTGCTCGCGCGCCAGCCGCATCTCGCCGGCGCTATCCGGCGTGGTGGCGCGGTAGTCGCAATACACCTCCATCTGCGGCAGCGACGCCGGCGGCACTTCATGCGCAAACTGGGCGTTGGTGCAAATCGAGGTGATCAGCGCCGGCTTGGTCAGCAGCGCCGGATCCAGCACAGACACCCCGGCCGAGGTGCACAGCATGATCACGTCGGCATCAGCGACGGCGCTGGCCAGCTGCGCATGGATGCCAACGCACGGGTCGATATCCAGCAGCGCTTGCCGTTGCGCCGCCGGCAACTCAGCGATGCCGAGGGAGTGGAGGCGGATCTCTTGCCAGTCACGCAGCGGCAGCACATGGCGCAGGTGTGCCAGCCCAAGCCGGCCGCTGCCGATTACCGCCAGCTTGCTGACACCGGCTGGTGCCAGCAAATCCACCGCCAGTGCCGTGGCACCGGCAGTGCGCTCCACCGTAAGCTGGCCTGCGTCGCATAGCAGCCGCGGCTGGCCGTCGTCCATCGACAGCAGTAGCGTCCAGGCGGTAACCAGCGCACCCTGCGGCCGTGGGATATACGGCGACAGCTTGGCGCCGAACAGGCGCTCGCTGCCGTGGATGCCGAGATAACTGATAAAATTGCCCTGCACGTCGGGGAACAGGTTGCGCAGTTGCGGCGGCTGCACCGCGCTACCCTGTGCTAGCGCCAAGAACATGCGGCGCAATACGGCCTGGACATCAATCTGGCCAATCAGGCCGGCAACCCGCGCGGCATCAAACACGGCGACTTCGTGGTGCATGGAGTGGTTTCCTTATCAAGTGGCAGGCAGCGGGTGCCCGCAAAAAAGCCACACGCGCGAGCAGATGCGGACCCGTGTGGCAAGGCCGAGGAGAGAGAGCAGGGTGGCCTAATTGGCCGCAATATCCATTTCGAAATACTGCTTCACCAGCCGGTCGAAGGTGCCGTTGGCTTTCAACGCCCTGAAGGCGCTGTTCAACGCCTCGCGCAGCTCGTTGTCCTCTTTGCGTACTGCGATACCGGAGCCGACACCCAACACGTCCACGTCACGCAGCGGGCCGCCGGCAAAGGCGAAACCCTTGCCCTGTGGCCGCTTGAGGAAGCTCTCGCTGGCAACCGGGCCATCGAGCAGGGTGCCATCGAGGCGACCGGAAACCATGTCGGCATAGACCAGCTCCTGCGTCTGGTAGGACACCACCCTCACCCCCGCCGGTGCCAGGTGCTTGTTGGCATAGGCCTCCTGAGTGGTGCCCTGCTGGGTGCCGATGCTCTTGCCCTTCAGCGCCGCTGCGTTCGGCAGCAGGCCGCTGCCGGCCTTGGCCACCAGCATGATCGGCACCTGGTACAGCGGCTCGGTAAAGGACACCTTTTCTTTGCGCTTGGCGGTGATGTTCATCGCCGAATTGATGGCATCGAACTTGCGCGCGGTCAGCGCCGGGATCATGCCGTCGAAGTCGTTTTCCACCCAAACGCACTTGGCCTTCAGCTGGGCACACAGTGCGTTGCCAAGGTCAATGTCAAAACCCTGCACCTTGCCGTTAGGTGCCAGGTACTCGAACGGAGCATAGGCCGGAGCGACGCCGAAACGGATGGTTTTCCATTCCTTGGCCTGCACCGATACCGACATCACCCCGGCAACCGCCACTGCTACAAATTGCGCTAGCTTCATCGTGTTTCTCCTCTGGGATACCCCTGTGATCAAGGATCATGACCGTCCCCGGGTTGGCCGCAGACCGGGCAGTCAAGACATCGCCATCCGTATGGCGGTGTGTCATTTATCGCGCCGCGCCTAATATCAGTCAAATTTCTAATTATTATTTCAATTATAATTTCAACTAATAATTGATACCGCCAGGGAGGCCGGATGCAGATCGAAACCAAGGGCTCATTCCTCAACGACAGGCTGGACTGGAACCTGCTGCGCACCTTTCTTGCTATCGTCGAGGAACACAGCATCAGCCGCGCAGCCGAACGGCTGCACCTGACGCAGCCGGCAATCAGCCAGTCGCTGCGGCGGCTGGAGGAGTCGCTCGGACAACGGCTGATCGAACGGCGTGGGCCGCGCTTTGAGATCACTAGGGCTGGCGAAGAGGTGAGACGGATTGCGGAGGAGATTTACGGCAATATTTCCCGGCTGAGCAGCGAGCTAAGCGAACTGGGTGATAGCGTGTCCGGCTCGGTGCGGCTGCTTAGTGTCAGCGGCGTCTACCTACAGCCATACGATGATTTCCTGGCAGGCTTTCACCGCGCCAATCCGCGCATCGACCTGCAAGTGGAAGTGATGCGCAGCTCCGAGGTGATTAGCACCCTGCTACAGAAGACGGCAACAGCGGGGCTGAGCCCGAGCCGGGTGCCGGTGAAGAAGCTGGAGCGGCGACTGTTCATGCGCCAGCGCTACGCCATCTTCTGTGGCCGCCACCACCGCCTGTTCGGGCAGCCAGCGCTGACGACAGAGGACTTGCTGAGCGAGAACTTTGTCTCGTTTACTGGTGACCAGATTGGCGACAACCTGTCGCCGCTGACCATCTTCCGCGACGAGAAGGGCTTCAAGGGCCGGGTGGTCGCGTCCTCGTCCAGCGTGCACGAGGTGCGGCGGCTGATCTTCGCTGGCTTCGGCATCGGCTGCCTGCCAGAGCATGTGGCGCAGCCGGATGTGGCACAGCAGCGGCTGCAACGGCTACCGCCGGGCGAGGGTGTCGCCGATGTCGACATCCATCTGCTGTGGAGCCGCGAGCGCAAGTACAGTCAGGCCGAAACGCTGTTCTTGGTCAGCCTCAACCAGTGGCTGGAAAAGCGGGAGCGCTTAGGGCAAGCGGACTAGGTGGCAAGTCGCGGCAATTGGTAGTGCAAGTGTATGCAATTCGTAGCCAGAGAGTGGCGGGGCTGAGTCGAAACTTGGTAGATACCCAGCTGGCCGACGGTAGCGTGGCAGGCTTGCCTGCCACGCCTGCCCACTTACTTCAGGCTCCCGCGTAGAAACTGCTGCAGGCGCTCACTGGATGGTTGCCCGAATAGTCGCTGCGGTGGCCCCTGTTCCTCGATGCGGCCTTGGTGCAGAAACACCACGTGGCTGGACACCTCACGCGCGAAGCCCATTTCGTGGGTAACCACGATCATGGTGCGCCCTTCCTCTGCCAGCGTCTGCATCACTTTCAGCACCTCGCCGACCAGCTCTGGGTCCAGCGCCGAGGTCGGCTCGTCGAACAGCATCACCTCCGGCTCCATCGCCAGCGCGCGGGCGATGGCGACGCGCTGTTGCTGGCCGCCGGACAGGTGCGCCGGGTACTTGTTCTCCACCGCTGGCGGCAGGCCGACCTTGGCCAGGTACTTGCGCGCGCGCGCCAATGCCTCGTCGCGGCTGATGCCGAGCACCGCGACCGGTGCCTGGATGATGTTTTCCAGCACCGTCATGTGCGACCACAGGTTGAAGTGCTGGAACACCATCGCCAGCCGGGTACGTGCCGCAGTCAGCTCACGCGGGTTGGCGATGCGCTGCCCCGGCGGCGGTGCCTGCAGCACATGCTCGCCGAGGGTGACGCTGCCGGCACAGGGCATTTCCAGGAAGTTGATGCAGCGCAGGAAGGTGCTTTTGCCGGAGCCGGACGAGCCGATGATGCTGATCACGTCGCCCTTTCTGGCCCGCAGTGAGATGCCCTTCAGTACCTCGTGCGCGCCGAATTTCTTGTGGATGTCGTCCACGATCAGTGTGTACATGCTGTTCTCCTCTTGTTGTGTGGCCGCCGTGTCAGGCGTGGCTGTCCGGCGCCTGGAACGCCAGCCATTTCTTTTCCAGCTGCCGGAACAGGCCGACGATCAGGAACGATACGACGGCGTAGATCAGTGCCGCGGTGCCGAAGGCCTCGAACGAGGCGTAGGTGGCGGCATTGACGTCGCGCGCGACCTTCAGCAGCTCCGGCACAGTGGCGGTGAAGGCGATCGGCGTGGCATGCAGGATCAGGATCACCTCGTTGCTGTAGTTGGGCAGCGCGCGGCGCAGCGCCGACGGGATGATGATCTGGCGGTACATGGTCCAGCGCGACATGCCGTAGGCCTCGGCGGCCTCGATCTCGCCGTGCGGAATGGCGCGGATGGCGCCGGCGAGGATCTCCACGGTGTAGGCACTGGTGTTGAGCACGAAGGCCAGCAGCGCGCAGTTGAAGCCGTCCTGGAAGAACTGGTTTAGACTGGGCTGCTGCTGCACCAGCTCTAGGCTGTAGACGCCGGAGTAGATGATCAGCAGCTGGATGTACAGCGGCGTGCCGCGAAAGAAATAGGTGTACAGGTACACCGGCAAGCGCAGCGCGCGCTGGCGCGACACGCGGGCGATGGCCAGCAGAATGGACAGCGGCAGGCCGATGCCGATGGTGGCCAGCAGCAGCACCATGGTCATCGCCAGGCCGGACAGGCGCTGGCCGTCGCTCCACAGGTAGGCCAGCCAGTATTCTTGGATGATTTCGATCACAATCTGCTCTCCTTCACGCCGGTGTTGTAGCGTCGCTCCAGTCGATGCAGCACCAAACTGGATACCGTAGTAATCGCCAGGAAGATGAACGCCGCCAGCCAGCTGAAGTAAAACAGCTGCATGGTGCTGCGTCCGGCATCCTGGGTGACCTTGATGATGTCGGCCAGACCGATGATGGACACCAGTGCCGAGGCCTTGACCAGCACCTGCCAGTTGTTGCCGAGACCGGGCAGCGCGAAGCGCATCATCTGCGGGAACAGGATGCGGCGGAATACCAGCAGGCTGCTCATGCCGTAGGCGGTACCGGCCTCGATCTGGCCGCGCGGCACCGCCAGAAAGGAGCCGCGGAAGGTCTCGGTAAAGTAGGCGCCGTAGATGAAGCCGATGGTGACCACCCCGGCGCTGAACGGGTCGATGTCGATCTGTGGCAGTGCCAGCCGGTCGGTCACGTGGTTGAGGCCGATCTGCAGGCTGTAGAACATCAGCAGCATCATCACCAGGTCGGGCACGCTGCGGATCAGCGTGGAGTAGCACTGCGCGCTGCGGTACAGCAGCGGATTGCGCGACAGCTTGCACAGCGCGCCGAGCAGACCGAAGGCGATCGCCAGCAGCAGCGACAGCAGCGACAGCTTGATCGACATCCAGGTGCCGTCGAGGATCTGCGCCTCGTAGCCATGGAACAGCATGGGAGCTCCTTTCAAAAAAACCGCCATTGGCAACAGAGAAACCAATGGCGGAAACTGCAACTAACCTTGTTGCCTGGGAGTAAACGGGTGTCAGTTGTTGTAGATGTCGAAGGAGAAGTACTTGCCGGCAATCTTCTGGTAGCCGCCGTCCTTCAGCATCTCGGCCAGCGCGCGGTTGATGTCCTTGCGCAGCGCCTCGTCCTCCTGGCGCAGGCCGATGCCGGCACCGACGCCGAAAATCTCAGGGTCTTTCAGCGTGGGGCCGGCGAATTCGAAATTGGCACCCTTGCTGCCCTTCAGCAGGCCGTATTCCGCTTCCACCGCGTCCTGCAGGCTGGCCTGGATGCGGCCGGAGGTCAGGTCCTGGTACACCTGTTCCTGGTTCTGGTAGGCTACGACGTTGACGCCGGCCGCCTCCCAGCGTTTCTTGGCGTAGGTTTCCTGCACCGTGCCCTGCTGCACGCCGACGCGCAGCCCCTTCAGTGACGCGGCGGTCGGCTGCAGCTTGCTGCTCTTACGCGCCACCATCCGTGTCGGCGAGTTGTAGATCTTGTCGCTGAACGCGATCTGTTTCTTGCGTGCCTCGGTGATGTTCATCGAGGCGAGGATGGCGTCGAACTTGCGTGCCTTCAGCGCCGGGATCAGGCCGTCGAAGTCGTTCTCCACCCACACGCACTTCGCCTGCAGCCGGCGGCAGATCTCGTTGCCGAGGTCGATGTCGAAGCCGGCGATGCCGGTGGCGGTCTTGTACTCGAACGGCGCGTAGGCCGGGCTGGTGCCGAAGCGGATCACGTCACCGGGCTTGGCCACGGCGCTGCCGGCGGCGCAGGCCACGGCGAGGGCAAACAGTGCTTTTTTCATTTCTCGTTTCTCCTGGGACAGGCTGGCCTGAAGTGGCCGGCTTATTGCTTTTGCGGTAGGAAGTTCTCGGCCACCATGCAGCGCGCGCCGCCGCCGCCGAGGTTCTCGATGGTGTCCAGCGGTGCATGCGCCACCGTGCCGTTTGCGGCCAACGTTGCCTGTTGCTGTGGGGTGAATGCCTGCCAGGCACGCGATGACATCGCGAACACCGCGTTGCCGGCGGCATCGGCCAGCTCAATCACGTTGCCGCAGAAGTTTTCCATCTGCGTGTAGTCGATCTCGATGATCTGCTTGCCGTGGCGCTGCAGCTGCTCGTACACCCGCTGGCGGGCGCTGGCCGGCTGGATCGACTCCAGACACACCACCGCCAGCTTGCTGCCGACCGCCATCATCACGTTGGTGTGGTAGATGGCGGCACCGCCACGGTCGACGGCGTCGAACACCAGAGCCTGGTAGTCCAGCTGCATCAGCAGCGCGGTCAGCACCTCGGGGTGGCTGCGCGAGGACAGGCAGACATAGGCGAGGCGATTGGCGTGGTCGAACACCATCGAACCGGTGCCCTCCAGAAATTTGCCCTCTACCTCGAATGCGCTGAGGTCGCTCAGTGTGCCGACCTGGTACTGCGCGCGGATGCGCTCGATCACGCTGTCGCGGCGTTCGCGGCGGCGGTTGGGCGCCTCCATCGGATACAGGAACACGCGGCCGTCGGGGTGCATGCTGATCCAGTTGTTGGGGAAGATGGAGTCCGGGGTGTTGCCCTGCTGTTCGTCGTCGATCACCAGCACGTTGACACCGGCGGCGCGCAATGCCACTACATAGCCGTCAAACTCCGCCCGCGCGCTGTCCTGTGCCGCCGCGTCGTCCTGGCCCGGCTTTTGGAAGCGGTTCGACTCGCTGGTTTCCGGATTGGAAAAGAAGTTGGCGGGGCGCACCATGACAATGTTGTGAGTGGTCTGTTTCATTTCGCTGGCTCGCTGTCGTGATCAGGCAATAAGGGAATAAAGGTTTTTCGGATTAATCGGCGCCGGAATCAGATTAATGGTCTTGCCAATATTAAGAATGGTGGCTTTATCCAGTACATAACGCAGTGCCGAAAAATCTTCCAGTGCAAAACCGACCGAATCAAATACCGTAATATCGCTATCCTGTTCGCGGCCTGGTTTATCGCCGTTTAATACCTGCCAGAATTCGGTGACCGGGAAATCGGCTGCCATTTGCTGAATATCGCCCTCGATGCGCGTCTGCGGTTCGAATTCGACGAATACCTTGGCCATTTCCAGAATGCCGGCATGGAGCTCGGTTTTGCCGGGGCAGTCGCCACCGACGGCGTTGAGGTGCACGCCGGGGCGCACCATGTCCGGGGTCAGGATGGTGGCGTAGTTCTTGTCGGCGGTGACGGTGGTGATGATGTCCGCGTCGCGGCAGGCGTCGGCGGCCGACACTGCCGGCAGGATGCGGATGCCGGGGTAGCCGGCGAGGTTGTCTTGCAGCTTGCGGGTGGCGGCGGCATCGATGTCGTAGACGTAGAAGTCTCGCAGGTTCAGCACCTTGTGGAAGGCGAGGATCTGGAATTCGCTCTGCGCGCCGTTGCCGATCACCGCCATGCTGCGGGCGTCCTTGCGCGCCAGCTTGCTGGCGAACAGCGCCGAGGTGGCGGCGGTGCGCAGCGCGGTGGTGATGGTCAGCTCGCTGAGCAGCAGCGGATAGCCGGTGCCGACTTCGGCCAGTGCGCCGAACGCCATCACCGTCAGCATATTGTCCTTGGTGTTTTTCGGATGACCGTTGACATATTTGAAGCCGTAATATTGCTCATCCGAGGTCGGCATTAATTCGATGACGCCTTCTTCCGAATGATTGGCAACGCGGGCGCATTTCTCGAACTCTTCCCAGCGGCTATAATCTGATTCAATATATCTGGCCAATTCGGCAATAAAATCGGCGGTGCCAATTTCCTGAACAAGTTTGCGGATATCCTGGGTGTCGATGTAGCGGGTCATGGGCGTTGCCTTTCGGGTAATTTTTCTGGTGCGGTTTATTGCTGATTTGCCGTTATTTTCTACTTTGTATTTGCCAATATGAAGTTGACAATCTGTCACTTTTTGGGTGAATTTTTTTCAAATTGATAGATTTGGGTAGCGTTATGTCAATGAGTGATACAGATCGCCAGCTGATCGCGCTGTTGCGCGACAATGCGCGTATGTCAGTGACCGATCTGGCGCAGCGGCTGCGGGTATCGCGCGCCACGGTGCAGAACCGTATCGACAAGCTGGAACAGACCGGGGTGATCATCGGCTACACCGTGCGGCTGAAGCCGGAGGCGGAGGGACATCGCATCCGCGCGTGGATGAATATCGCGGTGGAGGGCAACAAGGCGCAGGCAGTACTGCAGGCGCTGCGTGGCGAGCCGCATGTCTACGCGCTGCACTCCACCAACGGCCGCTGGGACATCGTCACAGAGCTGCGCGCTGACACGCTGGAGCAGTTCGATCGCGTATTGGGCCGCATCCGGTTGATCCCCGGTATCGCCGCGACCGAGACCAGCATTCTTTTGTCAACTCACAAGGTCTAGTGGACTGTCCCGGATGCAGTAGACAAACTCCTGCCGCACGCCGACGACCTGTCGCTGCCCCCGGGGGACTGACAGCAGGTTGGCCTAAGCGGCCACTCACTCGCATAATGAACAATGGCGGCATTCCGATGAGGAATGCCGCCATTGGTGTTTCTAGCAAGTTAGGGGTGATTCCGTTTCTAACGGCTCACCATCAAGCGAAGGCCGAGACCAACAAAGTCACTACCGGCAATGCGGTCAAGTCACATACCGCTTTTCGGGTTATGCCCCATTCACTGGCCTATCGTGCTGTAGCAGGGTTACAGCTGCACGCTTGAAAGCCGTTCAATCCCGGACCAGACTTTTCGGGAATAATGGGGATCGAAAAGAGAGTGATATCCCCCTGTGTGCCAGAAGACGACAGGCCCCTTCAATTCTTTCTTTGCAGCAAGGTCGATGAGGGCGGCAACGGCTTTAGCGCTGTAGACCGGATCTACGATGATGCCTTCAGTCGTGGCGAGAAGGTCGATCGCCTCCATTACCCCGGGCGCCGGCAGTCCATAACCATCCCCGAGATAGTCCTCTGTGAGATTGATGTCATTACGCGTCAGCTCAAGCTCTGCGCCGATCAGACGCGCACCGCCCTGCGCAAAGGCGAGGTATTGACCCGGAACATCGTCGTATACCTCCCCGGCGACAACGATGCCCCTGATTGTGCTTGGCGACCCGAAGAGTGCATTACCAAGCACCAAACCGGAGTGGGTTCCCCCCGATGAACTCGCGTGCAAGATGGTTCCTACCTCACGGCCTTGCAAGGCCATTTGCTCGTGAAGCTCTGCATATGCAAGGGCAAAGCCCAACGAGCTTCGCGCAGAGGCACAACCGATGGGCAACCGGTAAACACGCTCTCCGGCATTCTCAAGTTCGGTCACTACGGCCTCGGCATGTTGAGCAAGTTCGGCCCAGCTTACATTGCCAACAAAGCGCAAATTCGCACCGTATAAACCGTCCAAGAGCAGATTGCCCATGGCCTCACTTGGCTCGTCGTGACACAGCACAAGTGTGCATTGTAGGCCGATGGCTGCCGCGGCCGCTGCAACGGCGCGTGCCGCATTGGAAAGGCGCGAACCCTCGACAACCAGGTGTTTGGCCCCTTGAGAGATGGCGTAGGCAAGTTCGACTTCAAGCTTGCGCACCTTGTTGCCAGCTAAACCAACCGTGCCGATATCGTCGCGCTTGCACCATACCTCGACACCAATTTTCGCGCTGAGGCGCTCAAGGTGTTGTACGGGCGATGTGAATCCTCGCAGATTAAGTCTGGGAAGTTGGGCTAGTGTATCGAGCGCCTTCATTTGGATACCTCATTATGGCAATGATCTAACAAGAATGGGGTATGGAGGTTTTCGCCTGACTCAAGCCAATACGCTTTCCTCACATGGAAATCATTGTGAGTCTGGCGGAATAGACTTATATAGTGAAAATCAGACAACACATGCGGGGTTTCCGACAATATGCCAGGTGCTCAAATCTCATATCCTTTCGGGAAGTCCCTGCCGCATTCGCTGGTTTTCCGAACGATGCGGCTGAACGAGGTGACGACCTATCCGACGGAGCGCCACGACTGGGGCGAGTTTGTGTTCTCGTTCAGCGGCGTGATTGAACTGACCGTGGGAGGCCGCCAATACCTGACGCCGCCTCATTACGGCTTGTGGCTGCCTCCCCAGACAGAGCATGGAGCCAGTACGCGGTCAGAGGCTTGCTATTGCGTGTTGGACATTGCATCCGACCTCTGCGACAGGCTGCCGATGGCCGTATGTACGCTTGCGGTCGGCCCCATCATCAAAGCAATTCTGGCCGACTTGGTGGCACGCCAGGTGGACTATCCACGTAATGACGACGACGAACGGCTGATGCAGGTAGTGGTTGATCAAATGAGCCTGGCGCCATGCCAAGATACCTATCTGCCAATCTCAGGTGATCGGGCACTCAACCAGGTACTGGAAGAGCTGCGCCGGCAACCGGGGGATAACCGATCGCTGGCGGAGTGGGCAAGGATGGTGCATAGCACAGAACGCACCCTGTCACGGCGCTGTCAGCGCGATCTGGGTATGTCTTTTGTGGAGTGGCGGCAGCGCCTGCGATTGGTGCGGGCGCTTTCAATGCTGGAGGATGGGCAGACGGTACAGGCGGTGGCACTGGAGTTGAGCTACAGCACGTCATCTGCATTCATTGCAATGTTCCACCGCTTGATGGGGGCAACTCCTGACGAGTTTCGCAAACGGATCGTGCAGCTGTAACGTGATTAGAGCGACGGACATGCTGTCACGTAGCTTATTGTTGAATCGTCTGAAGTAACAAAATGATCGGCTTTCGTGCAGGCATCATAAGGTCGTTGTATAGCAAGGTTCAGCCATTCCAGATTTTAGTCATGCACCGCTGTTCTAACCGGCCTGCAGCCGACAAGTGAAATCTCCGGCAGATCGTCGGCCAAAGCGGTCCTTTGGCAAGTTGATGGACTCTGACCGATTTATACTAGATTCTGGACACATCTCATCCCACCCATAACTGGGGGAAAGCCTACAGGAGCCGGGACAGTCCACCAACGGCTCGAGAGTATCTAGAGGAGCTGGGCGATTTAGTAAGTAATGTGATCAGTATGTCTAGTTTATGTATATAGCATAAAGCAATTGTATAGCGGTAAACGCTAGCCTAGACTGCAATCGAAACGCTGTGTGTGACTGAGGCAATTGGTGGTTCCATCGAGGAGAATCGCGAAATGCAGAATCATTCGATCGATAAACTGTTGCTTCAGGCAGCCATGCTGGCGGCAAACTACAGAATGACCATTGCGACCAGATCCCAGCATCCGGATGCAAGTTACTCGGAAATGCTGGCTGCGTTTTCAGCGCCGACGCCTGAGTCTGAAACGCCCGCGGATGTTGTGATCGATGTGTTAGCCAAGCTGGCCGAGCCAGGCCTGCATGCACCGACGGGGCCGGGATTTTTTGGCTGGGTGATTGGTGCCTCTCATCCGGTGGGTGTTGCGGCCGACGTATTGACCAGCGCGTGGGGGCAGAACTGCGGCAATCTGTACGCGGCGCCCGCGGCGGCGGCGGTGGAAACAGTTGCAGCAGCCTGGTTGCTCGATCTGCTTGAACTTCCCGCTGAGTGCACGGTTGGATTTGTCACCGGCGGGACAATGGCGAACTTCGTCTGTCTTGCGGCAGCACGAAGCGAAGTGCTGCTTCGTGCCGGTTGGAACGTTGAATCGCTCGGACTTTTCGGTGCGCCCCCGATTCAGGTGTATATCGGTGACGACGCACACACGACAGTCTTTTCTGCACTGCAGATGCTTGGTCTGGGGTACGACCGGGTGATTCGCATCCCTACCGACGATGCCGGACGAATGCTGGCGCCGGCATTGGCCGAGAAAATCGATGGTGCCGACATGCCCAAGATCGTTATCGCACAGGCAGGACAGATCAATACGGGCAGCTTCGACCCGTTCGAGGAAATTGCTGCTATTGCGCATCACCAGGGAGCTTGGTTGCATGTCGACGGCGCATTTGGCCTTTGGGCTCGTGCCTGCCCTGCGGTGGCGGAACAAGCGCGCGGCGCCGATTTGGCCGACTCTTGGGCAACCGACGGGCACAAATGGCTTCAAACTCCCTATGACTGCGGTTACGCAATCGTACGCAACGGAGATGCGCACCGGCGGGCGATGACTACCGCGGCCAGTTATTTGCCGGCAGCCGGAGAGGGGGAACGAGATCCGTCACAATACGTTCCTGAACTCTCCCGACGGGCGCGCGGGTTTGCCACGTGGGCAATAATTCGACATCTGGGCCGGCAAGGAATCGCAGAAATGGTGGCCCGCCATTGCTGCGTAGCGCGCCGAATGGCGGAGAGGTTGCAGGCTGATCCAGGCATATCGGTACTCAACCGTGTGGTGCTCAACCAATTCATCGTGCGCTTCGGTGCAGATTTGTCCCCGGCCGAGGGTGATGCACTGACCAAGAAGGTCATCGCCCAGATACAAGCTGATGGTGTCTGTTTTGTCGGTGGCGCACGGTGGCGTGGCTCGTGGGTCATGCGGATATCGGTCATTTCATGGCCGATCACCGAGGCCGATGGTGACAGAGCTTCGGAAGCGATTATTTCAGCATGGCGGCGTGTAGCTTAGTGAACCGCCACTAGTTTGCTAGATACTTTCAATGGCTGCTTCAAATACTGAACCCGCCACTTTCCTGCTTAAAAATGAATGGCCGCTCAGGCCGATGATCTGTCTGTGCTTCCGCCGACTGGCAGAAGGTCAGCCAAAGCACTCTTCATGTAATTAAATGTCTTTCGCTACCGCTTGCAAACAGCTCATGAAATGCTGGGCAACCGGGGTGAGAAGAATGCTCTTGCGCATGATGATGCTCATCTCCAGCGCCGGTAACGGGTTTTCGAGCGGGATTTGCTGCAGCCCGTAACTGGCAATCTGCTGTGCCAGCAGCCGCGAGAACAGCACCAGGGTATCCGTACCAGAAACCAACCCCAGCGCGATGGCGAATGACGAACACGGGATCAGGCGGCTAGGCAGCGGTAGCCCTTCTCGCTCGAACATCGTCCCCATGACACTATGCTGGACGCCGCCAAGGGGAATGGTGGTCGACCATTGCGCCTCGGTCAGGTCTGCCAGATGACGCGCACTAGACAGCGGGTGTCCGGCCCGCGCCATCACGACGAAATCGGTTGAGAACAAGGGCTGGCTGATCAGGTCATCGCCCAGCATGTCGGGTAGCACATGTGAAACGACAAAATCGATCGAACCGTCCCGCAGCTGCTGCGCCGCAAGCGGGAATTTGACCTCTAGGAATGACAGCTCGGCCTCCGGGGCGGCCTGTCGAAACTGCTCCAGTGCCTTTGGCAGGATGGTCAGTGCAATGGTTGATGTGGCACTGATACAGACCTTGCCGCGCATCTCTCCCCTGATCTGTGCAATCTCCTCGCGTGCGCGCCGGGCGTCTTCGAGTATCTGCTGGGCGCGCGTTTTGAGCGACGAGCCGTACTCGGTCAACTCCACACCCTGCACGCTGCGTGTCATCAGTACGACCCCTAAGTCGCTTTCCAGCTCTTGCACGGAGCGCGTCACCGCGGGCTGCGTCAGGTCAAGGCGCCTAGCGGCTGCGCGCAGGCTCTTTTCTTCGGCAACGGCAACGAATACCTGTAATTGCTGCAATTTCATGGCGTGCCTAACGATAAATAAAAGTAATCATTTTCAAAAAAATTACATCTTTTCAGAGCATAGATCAACCTTTATCGTGGCTTCCATAACGGTGCGGTACACGGCAGCACCATGAGCAACCCCTTCCCGCCATGCGGGAAACCAGCCAGAGAAGCCAAGCGATATGGACATTGCAAAGCGTTATTGCGAAACCGGCGACCTTGCCACCGCAGTCGAAGGACTGCGTGCTATCCGGCACCAGATACATCAGAACCCCGAGCTGGCTTACGAAGAAACCGAAACTGCCGCACTGGTTGCCCGGAAGCTGGCGGAGTGGGGTTACGAGGTCACTACCGGCGTCGGGCACACCGGCGTGGTCGGTACGCTCAGGGTAGGAGATGGCAAGCGCAGCATCGGTATTCGCGCCGACATGGATGCCCTGCCGATTCACGAACAAACCGGCCTGCCCTATGCCAGTCAGCACCACGGCAAGATGCATGCGTGCGGTCACGATGGCCACACCACCATGCTGCTGGGCGCGGCGCAGTACTTGGCCGAGACACGCCGCTTTTCCGGTACCGTGCACCTGTATTTCCAGCCGGCCGAAGAGCACGGCATCAACAGCGGCGCACTCAGCATGATCCGGGATGGGCTGTTCGAACGCTTTCCCTGCGATGCGGTATTCGGCATGCACAACCACCCCGGTGCACCGGCTGGCACCTTCCTGTTTCGCAGTGGGCCGTTCCAGGCAGCCGGCGACAACGTCTACATCACGATCAAGGGCAGCGGTGGCCATGCGGCACGCCCGCACCTGACGGTTGATCCGGTAGTAGTCGCATCGAGCATCGTGATGGGGCTGCAAACCATCGTCGCCCGCAATGTCGAGCCAGGACAGCCGGCAGTAGTGACCGTAGGCGTGCTGCAAGCCGGCAGCGCCAACAACGTCATCCCGCATAGTGCCCGGCTTGAGCTCAGTGTCCGCTCGTTCAGCCCGGAAGTCCGCGCCTTACTCAAGGAGCGCATCACCGCCCTGGTGCAGCAACAGGCTGCCAGCTATGGCGCCCAGGCCGAAATCGAATACCTGATGGGCTACCCGGTGGTCATCAACAGCGACCGCGAAACCGCATTTGCGATCCAGGTGGCGCAAGAGCTGGTGGGAGCCGACCAGGTGGTGCCGCATACCGCCCAGCTGATGGGCAGTGAGGATTTCGCCTACATGCTGCAGCAGCGTCCCGGCTGCTACCTGCGCATCGGTAACGGCGAGGGCGAGGACGGCTGCATGGTCCATAACCCGGGCTACGACTTCAACGATCACAACCTGCCTGTCGGCGCCGCCTACTGGGCGCGCCTGGCCGAGCGCTTCCTGGCGTTGCCGCTTGAGGACTGACGCACACAGCCAGCAGGAGCAATGCCCCCGGCCAGCCGGCACAAAGCAAAGCCTATAGCAGGTTGGCCGCAACCCCCGGTAGTACCCCGCATGTCTATGGAGAGTCACATGAAGAAGCTAGCAATTACTGTTGTTATGGCCCTGGCTGCCAGCGGCGTTTATGCCAAGGACTGGACCGTCATCCGTTTCGGCGTCAATCCGAGTTATGCCCCGTTCGAGTCCAATGTAAAACAGCGTGCAAAAGTGACCAGGTTTCCGGGGTGATCAGCGTCCAATTTTGACCACCCCGGGTGTGCCACACTTTCGCCTTTTGGGCGGAGGTCTACCTGGAGTGCTTTGCATGGAATCCA
>JACCDZ010335005.1_pt1 | contig 18923 bp, 10 predicted proteins | sample 7449551 | NCBI WGS metagenome assembly JACCDZ01 (sample SAMN15323452, study PRJNA562643) | freshwater metagenome | isolation source: river surface water | place: USA:Blue River Watershed | collected 2017-08-18
AAACCACCTCCATAGGAGGTGGTTTAAAATTTCCAAAAAAAAACGAACCGGGAAGGTTCGTTTTAATTTTTTCGCCGATACAAGTTATCAAAAGCCCTCGCCGATAATCTGGCGAAGGCACAGTTCATGATCACGACAATTCTAGTTGGTAACTTGAACGCTATATTTTTCAATAACTTACAAACAGACCATGTGCAAACCTAGTTGGAAACTTTGCTTATTTTCCATAACCAAATTTACTCAGCAAAATCAAAACTAGTTGGAAACTCCTCTGGAGGTCCTATTCTACAAGGCTTTCAGTAGTCAAATTGCTGCATTCAGCCCTCGCGATGCAGCTATGCTTTGACTTCTTAGCCTGAGTGCGGCTCATTTCTTCGGTAGCTGAGGCTCATTGACTAGATTAGCATCAAATTCACTAATCAATTGTTGCTAGCTCCCCAATTGGGGCCTTTCATCAACCAGAGATCCTAGCCACCAGATTATAAAGACTATGAGCGGCTAGCTTTGGTAACTCGTGCTAAAACCATATGGAATATCTCACTGGCGCTCATTGAGCTTGTACTTATGATGCGAGACAAGCCCTGCGTGGCTCAATTTTTTCAAATACGTCGCCTGACCTCTCAATTTTGTACAGCATCTAAAACTCCCTATAAAACTGCATCAACTAACCAAACCCACCAGCAAAGTGATTATTTAATTCTATGAACTGTAACAGCTTCCTCTGCATCAAAGTTTAGTAATGTTGTACCGTTGATTAGTAACCCATCAGATACACCAAGCCATAACGACGTATGAATTGTATCAATGGAATCCACTTCGAATATGCTTCCATCTAGCATCATCAGAATAGCGCCATCACCTTTTACTGCGGAGATATGCACTTCTTTAGCTGGTTTACCACTCCCTTCCGGTACTTCGATTAATTCACATTTGAATGATTTCTTTCCAGCAATCCAAATTTTGCACGTTTGACCACTACCAAACAAAACAGCATTTTTCCTGTAGCCTAGATATCCAAAGTATGACGAAACCTCAACGATTGCACCATTCTCCAATTTGATCACATCACCAGAGTCACTTTCGATTTTTGTTTGAAATGCCACAGTTCCGTCAGACAAAGACGCCTTTAATTCTTCTTGCATTTTTCTTAGTGCGATTAATTCATCCTGCGACATTCTAATACATGTTTCGGCTTGTTTTTTATAACCTTCGTTACAGTACCAGTTAGCGCCTTGTGCATACGCATTAGCTGGTATGCTGATTTTTATACACTCATCCCCTTGTTTCCGATATCCATCATTACAATACCAACTGGAGCCTGACACCCATGCATTCTTAGGTACATTGAACTTTAAACATTTATTACCTTGTTTTTGGTAACCGTCATTGCAATACCAGCTAGAACCTGAAACCCATGCGTTTTCGGGCACGTTAAGCTTTATACATTCATTACCTTGTTTTTGGTAACCGTCATCGCAATACCAGTTAGAGCCTGAAACCCATGCGTTTTCAGGAACATTAAGCTTTATGCACTCATTACCTTGTCTTTGGTAACCATCATTGCAATACCAGCTGGTGCCACTTTTCCAAGCGTTTGCCGGAATATCTTGAGCGGTTATTGTTGCTGACATTAAAAAAACCATTAAACCAGCAAACAATTTGATGCATATTTTCATTTTTTTACAAATCCTTTATGTAAAGCTCTAGCGAATTCTAAGCCTCGAGATTCAAAAACTAATTGACCGTATGACCACATTGATCGTCCTTTATCCCGTAACCTGAGCACCCCCAAAACTCGCCGAATTTTCCCTGTCGTTTTTTCATGGGGCGACCGCATCGTTCACAAATTTTCATTTTATTACTGCAATTTGGATTCTTGCACTGGCTGAAACTGAGCATATCGAAAGACGGCGCAGCACATTTTTCGCAAACTCTGGCTTTTTTAACGTTACAGCCTAATCCGGTACTACAACTGTAAAAATTTCCGAACTTTCCTTTAATTAACCTTAAATAACCTGATTCACAATGAAGACACTTAAACATTTGCCTATACCGTTCTTTAAACGTTTCTGAGGCGATATTAAGCTCATATTTTGGAGCGAGGAGTTCATTGATAAAGTCAGATGGGGCGGTCGGATCTGCAATGATGTAACACTTATGCCGTGCCCGAGTAATACCGACATACAACAGTCGTCGTTCTTCTGAGTGCGGGAAACCATCTAACGAAGGTAATAACGCTTCAATGACCGCATCATCCCGGTTTTCGTTCGGAAATCCGCTTTTACCTTGGAAAAATCCGATCAGAATACAGTAGTCTGCCTCTAACCCTTTTGACTTGTGAAAACTCCAAAACTCTATTTTTTCTTTAAAACCTTCATTCCAAAGCACAGGCTTAGTTTCATCAAGCAAATAATTGTATCGAGCAATAATGGCTATTGATGCAGATACCTCGTTCTGCCTTATTTTTCTTACAACTTCGAGAGTTCTCTGATAAACACCATCTTGAATCCCAACTTTATCATCAAGCAGATATACCTGCGGTTCTGAAACCTTACGGTGGGTATCGATTTCCTTTTTATACTGCTCTGGATTTTCCATGACGAATTGGCCAGCTGTATTTGCGATGCTGTTGTTGTACCTGAACGTTTTTTCAAGCTTGGTGAGAGAATAATCACCGTTTAACTCGCCAAAGCGTGTAGTTAGCTCCAACTTACCACCTGAAAAACGGTAAATGGATTGCCAGTCGTCCCCCACGACAGTCAGTGTTGGATTGGGACCTTTGTTAATGATGCTTTGAATAAACTCCATGCGAGCAGCTGAGATATCCTGAAACTCATCAACCAAAACATATTTCCACTGCGGGGTGTAAGAACCGTCGTCGATTACACTTATTGCACGAATGATCATATCGTCGAAATCGATCGCATTCTGGCGCTTCAACTCTGAAACATATCCTTCATGCAAAACATCTAACAACTCTGCATACTTTTCAGCATTGTGAATCTTGGCAACTTTGAATCGGCTTAAAATTGCGGGTCTATCTAAGCGCTCGACCCGAATTGCTTGAAGTGCTTTAGTCATCAAGTCTGCCCAAGACCCTAATGTGTGTTGCCCATTCAGCTTTTCAAATATTTCATGCGGACTCATTGGGTTGCATGAAACTCCCGCTGATGCGAGTTTTGCTTTAAGTCCTGTAAGTAGAGAATTTTCTTTCCATTCATAATGGAAGGTCTCTATGAGTGTTGTACCACATTCCTGATGAAGCGCCCGCTTGTCCTGCATAGACTTTCGATAGCCGGTTGCATCTATATCAGGTCTCGTATTCCCCTCTCTGTCGACTCCATAATGCTCGATATAGATATCAGTTCCCTTGAGATGAAAATCTGGCCGATAGTCAAATCCAACTTCTAACCGGCGTTTAGTAACATACTGCGATTCATATCCATACTCGATTTGGTTAATGTGCAGAAAATTAGCTATTTGAAGCTCTTGATACCCTCGAACTCTTTCTCCTCCAAGTGTCCGAAATTCATTATCACGTAGGTATTTTTCATAGTCCGCCTTGGACTTAAAATCAAAGGCATCGACCGGAGGTGTTGTGAGTTCTATCAGATCAAAGACGCGAGTGGGATCTGTACTTATGTATTCGTAAATCCACTTCGTAACCCACTGTTTTAACTTATAGCCATCTTCTGCGAATACACTTATCTCTGTCGGTATTCTTGCTTCTCTTAAGATCTGCCGTCCGAGAGCATGGAATGTAGAAATATGAGGATGAGTAGCTAATGTAATATTTCCATTAGCTGCTTTGCTAATAAGTCGCTCTTTTAATTCATTAGCAGCTGCTTTGTTGTACGCAAGCACCAATATTTCTGATGGTTCAACTAACTGCCTGTCGATGAGGTCCAATGCCTTTGCGACCATAACCGACGTCTTTCCTGTCCCGGCAGCGGCTAAAACCATATTGCGATCGTTTGACCTAATAACTCCCAGTCTTTGAGCATTTGTAAGTGGATTAGATTCGACTAAATCAAAGAAACTTCCGCGCTTTTTGAGCTGATGCTGTTCATGAAACTCTTGTACATCTTTAATATTGAAGGGGTAAAACTGCACAAAAAGCTCTATCTGCTTGATAACCGAGTCGGAGAGATATTTTTTCCACAATAAAGGCTGCCGCTTATAGTTGTAGTGCAATTCCGATACAAGAGATTCAATTCTATGCGCCCATGAGTTACGGGGAAATTCTCGTATAATTAGAGAATCAAGCTCAGAAAATACCTTCCCTAGATAATCAAGGATTGTTACGCTTATCGACTGATTTACCGACTCAACAAAATCAGCTAAAAATTTCTTCTTCAAGAAACTGGAACGTATCTCTGCATCATTTACAAAAAAGCTTAGTTTTCCTCCGAAGATACTGAAATCTAAATCTATAAACGAACGCATGCTCTGAAGAGAATATTGTGCTTTTTTCTCTCCGTGGATAGAGAACCAAATAGCATCTGACACTCCAATAACCGCATGTTTTCCAAACAATTTACCTAGAAAATTAACATCTACAGTCTTAACTGAATTCATCAACAATTTTCACGTTATTGACTCAAAATGCGGTAAAGGAACAAAGAAGAAGTTCACTAATGACACTATCTGCTCCTCCGAATTGAGCCTACAATCTTTCCATGCTTTGATTCTAACGTTTAAGCATTGATTTACAAGCTGAATTGAGAAAGCAAATGCCTTTTACGTACTTCGGTTTTAAAAACGCAGTTTTTAAGATTTCGGAGCGGAATAAACATCTAATTTTAAGTGTCAAAATGACAATATTTTTCGACCGCCTCTAATATAATCACACATGACTACGAGGCGGTGTGCAGTTATTAAATCTATAAGGCAAATGTCAGATATTCATCCGAGGGCAAGTATAGCGAGACTCGACCCGCAATCTAATTCTTTACTTCCAAGTATTCTGGATTGGACATTTGAATTTGCAGACTTTGTTTATACTTCACGATTTTTCCCTTAGCACATACATTCTTTAAGGTAAGCTTAGATAAATCGCCATGTTGTTGTTCAAACTTAGGGAAATTTTCGTCCCAAATTAACAATGATAATGTCTCATTAGGGTAACTTTCATCGATATTCAAATAATGTGCCTTTCGTCCTTTAGATACCTGCGCGACTTTACCGCAAGCGACAACAGTCTCACCCAGATAATCTCGAGATTGCTTTGCTTGAATATTAGGCTCTTCGGCAATTACAGCAAAAGATACTAGTAAAATACACCCTACAGATAATCCTTTCATTTTTTCAATCCTTAAAGTAAAAGCAACAGACAACAGACTTCCGTTAGAACAATACACATTCACTCAGTGAAAATAAAGCTTTAGGCTAACTCCAGTCTGACCAAGTTGGTCAGATCAAATTGTATCCCTTTTAGCTCTGTTTAAAAAGCTAACAGGCATCAGCCCTGCTATGAGTACATACCATAATATTTACTGACGACAAGCCCCAGCTACGCCCTCGGCTGTCGATACTTTTTGAACTGGCGTGCATTCATCCTTTTTTTGACGGGCAAAACGTCGTCGGAAACAACGCTTGCCACTACACCTAGACTCACGCATTGCTGTATAGATGTCACTACCTAAATCAAACATTAGTAGAGAAACTGAATCACCACTTAGTCACAGGTAACACCAATCAAGCGAAGATCAATTCGCTCTTGTGATTGATAGCTGATATCAAATGGCACAACTAACAAAGTTAAGCCGTTATGCTCGTCATAGTTGAAGCTATTTTCAAATGGCTTGTTAAAACTGGCTGTTCGTGGGTAAATCAGAACCAATTTTCCTACGCTTTTTAAGTATTTAAATCCATAGCCTAACATCTGATAGAAGTCATCTTGTGATAAACCAAACTTATCCTTACCTGCTGATTTACTTTGATCTATTAACTTCCACTTCGTATCCAGCACGATATCGTGGTCATCAAGACGACTAAGATATAGGTCAGGCTTGAGTCTGAAGTAATCTTTATCGCCGTATTTCACCAGTGATTTGCTCTGCACTTGGGCTAACAACTTAGAAGGCGGAGAAACTTTCTTCGCCAGATAATTGGCAACATAGTTTTCAAACACCATTTCCATCGGAAAAAGTAATGAATAAGCGTTATGCTCGCCGAGCATAGACTGTGGTGAAAATCCTTCCAAGATTAATCTGGACCACCGTATTGGTACGTCATAATGCTGCATTCCTCGTTGCAGCTTTATTGCAGCGAAGTCGCTCTTATAGTCTCGGCTTAAAGGGATTTCATCAAACACAAAAAGCAATTCTTGAGCTAACCTCTTGTTTTTATTGAACTGCGTATATTGAGAAACGACCTGTAGTGCGGAATGAACAATACGATTAGCAGGTTTGTCTGTCAGGTATGCGTCAAACTCCACATAAAACTTATGTCGGTTAATAAAATTATGCTTAAGTTGTTGACTATGAAGTAGCTTGCCTTTGAGGAAAAGATTATTACTTTGCTGGCGTACATACTCACTCTTAATCCCTTTTTTGATAAGAACATTCACTGAGTTCAAAAACTGGGAGATAAAAATCTCTAGGAGTGGCATTTTTTGCCTTTTGATACTGGCAGATTCAGTTTCAATATGTCGAAACTGCCTCAATGACCTCAACATCATTAACAGCGAACATCTTGCTTGTTCTGCACTGTCCTCTTGTTCTGCTTGCTTTGCCACCTTAGGCAATACTTCAATTTGAGTACCATCTGGGCAGAGAATCACACCTGCATAGTTTTGCACTTGCAGCACTTCCATCCCGTAAGCAATTTTCAATTTCAGAAATCGCGATTCAGTCTCGTCACACAGACAGCATTTTTTTAAATATTCGTAAGCACTTACAGATACGTACTGCACGCGCTGGTCTGCGACGGACTTAGCGTTTGAACTTAATAGTCCAAACTCAAAAACGGTGACATTTATTGGTTTGCGCACGGCTAAGGGTGACTTCACAGAACGCTATCCAACAACTTGACTCAAGTCATACATTCCCACATACGTTTGAGGTTCAAACCAAAGAGGTGAATCAGCCGAAATTAATCGATATTCGTGTTCATTATCCTCCATCAGCTCAAGCTCATCTGTGTCACCGAATAAGCTCTCAAATTCGACGACAGACCGTTGAATTAGTTGGTCTAGTTTCTTTTGTTCTTTTTGATTATCCCCAAGCACTAAGCGTATTTTTTGCCAGTCCTCAAAAAAGTACTCAGCTAGCAAAGGAATAATTTTGTTTTGGAAACACCTAGCAAGCTCCTCTAACGCAAGGGAATGGTTTTCTTGATTTATCGCTGCAACAACCGGCATTAGGAAAGCATGGCCAAGTGAGTGCTCCCTGTCATATAAAGCTGTAATCCGCTTATTTAGAGTCCGTAAAAGTTCAACTAGGTTAATGTCGATTCCATCTTTAAAAACGCAGTACGGCGTATCATTATCGTCATGTAACACACTGTAGTCGGGCATCATCTCAACGAAGTCAAAACGTCTTCGTAATGCTGTATCCATAAGCGCTAGTGATCTATCAGCCGTATTCATAGTTCCTATGAGGTAAAGATTATCTGGCACAGAAAAAGCGTCCCCAGAGTAAGGTAAAAAGACTTCTAAACCTTCAGGCTGACCAAGACGCTTTGATGGTTCAATTAATGTTATAAGCTCACCGAAGATCTTCGAAATATTGCCCCGATTAATCTCATCAATAATGAGTACGAAGTTTTTACGCTCACTTCTAACAGCAGTTGTAGTGATTGATATTTGGTTAAGGTGTTGAATAAGCGCACCATAATATGGTTGTAAGCCACCTATTATTTCTTTTTCGTTGTTGTAAACAGCCTTTAGCGTTTTCACACTGAGTGTATGAACGGAATCACCTTTGCTCTTGTCGAATCTGATGGTGTTATTAGAGATGTCAGTTATAGTAAAGTGAGTTTTTTTACTTAATGTCTGAACTTGAACCCCTGATTCTGATTCAGCCAAAATTTCTGAAAAATGCTGCCAGCGTTTATCGAACGCGCTTTGAACCGACGTAGTGCCTTCAAGCCTAAAAGCTTTCGCATCCTCACAAATGGTCTTAAATATGCCATCCTTCACAAAATACGTTAGCTGATTCCCCTCTGCATTAGCGCTTAACCCTTCTACAAATTCTTCATAACCATAACTTTGATGGAACGTAACAAACTTAATACGTCCGGCACTAAAAAGCTCCTTATACAGCCGAGTTAATTCTTCCCGTTGTTGGGCTGTAGTGCCTGTGTTCTCATTTATATTGAGCGTTCTGTATACCTCGGGCTCGGCTGCTTTAACGGCAGCCTGAACTGAATGGTATGTTTTTCCTGTTCCCGGTGGTCCATACAGAATCTGATTTAGAGGCACTGTTTTCATTGTTTTCTCGGATATGCTTTTATTTTCAAATTCATTCATTTGAACTGTATCGAAACCTAAATCTTCTAGTGTAAGTCCGTAATATGGCTTAAGAATTTCAGTTTCAAACATGGGGAACTCATTCTTCGGCACTTCCCAGCTCGTACCGTTGAATCGAGGAGACCATCGCTTATTCAGCCCCTTATATTTTACAGGACCGTCAAGAGACTTAATCACTTCATAGTCACGCATTAACCATTCTTCTTCAAATGGCGAATCGCTTTCATGCTTCACATCAGACAAAACTCTAACCAGCCTAAATACCGTGTTGCCATGCCCCAAAGAAACAATATCGCCAATACCCATTTCGCGAAACTTATCCGCACTACCGTTTCCTGTGCTCTCATGAACAGCCAGCTTTTGATGCTCAGTAAGCCAATTCAAATCTTGGACGTTGAATGAGCTTGGGCTGTGCGACACTTTCCAGATTCGAGAATTTTTATTAGCGGATGTATTTATATAATCGCTAGGCCAGTATGCATCTCTGGTGATGGGAAGGCGTTGTGCAAAGTTCTGCATATCATCGCTGTTGCAGATGTCTTTTATAACATCAGACGTTAACGGAACAGTTTGCTCCCCACGTCGATAAATAACTGTTTTGGCTTGTGGTTCGAAAGTCGCGAATACTTTCTGAGCCGCGCTGTGCTCATTACCTTTACGCCCAATCCGTATTGAGCTACCGTTTGACATTTTTGTGGTGAAGATGTCGAGGCTCATTTCATTGGCAAAAAGCATCAATTTGCAGAACGAGCTCAGGGTGTCCTCTGACCAATTCTTATAATTTTGATTGAACGGACTGTGATGCACGAACTCTTGGATTACTTCTTCATGAGTCAAATTGTTTTTAGTTATTTCAATATGGATACCTATGGTGTTTGACCGTTCAATAAATTGAGAAATATTGCCCTCACCCCACTGAGTTGATACCAATATTTTTTGCCCTTCTACAGCAAGCTTTTCGTCTTCCTTATTGAAAAAGCGCTTTGTAACATCATCGGAAATTTTTAATTTTTCGTTATATTCATTTTCCGTACAAAAAATGCCTTTTCGCCCTTGAACCTCTGTTGGAAAAGCTTCCATTAACTGCTTTAAAGAGGGTTTTTCACGTGATACATAATCCTGTAATACAGCTAAGACGAGCCTCCCTTTACCATACACCTGTCCGTTAAATTGGTATTTTGTAAAATCTCTAGGCACTTCATTCACTCCTTTGACTTAACAGATTAATGTCTCTCAACACCTCAACCAAGCCGGGCACATCGAATTGCTTCAATCCGTACCCCTTGGCTAGCAAATTCTCAGGTAGAAACTCGTCATACTTTTCAATTGTTTTATCTGCGACAAGCTCTGCCAACTGAATTGAAGCTACTTCGGTAGCTTCGGTCAGTATCTTTTGAAGTATCAGCCGAACTTCTGATACTTCGGCTTTTTCGACTTCTATAATCCCCGCAAAATCGGACGCTTCAAAACCATATTTGCGTAGCATTACCGTTAATGTTCTAACGACTCGGTCACCTTTCCAAAGCAGGATGAGAGTGCGATTGCCAAACTGATGGAGCACTTTGTGAGATAAATTCAAATCGTGAAAATTTGCTACTGCTTGCTCGAATAGGTTTTGAGCCTGAGCGTCAAGGAAGTTAAGTTTATTTTCCCCTGCCTCAATAGCGCAGTCTCCCATTTGCAGGATGTGGAACATCTCCTCCCGGACTCTGTTATGGACTGTCATACCCTCACCGCCGAAACTTGGTGGTTTACCAGCATCTGTTTTTTCGACATTGATCGTTTTCCGCTCGGCATCGACCTGAACAACTTTCCAGCGTCTGCCTGCGAAAATCATGTTCTGACCTATAGCTGGTACGTAATCGACAGGTAGTGAACCGAGCGGTTTTCCTTTACTGACAATACGGTACTCTTCCGGCGTCTTAAAGACGGCGTAGAAGGTATAGTGGCTGACCAGCTTTTCGCCCATGGCACCAAGAACCAGTTCACCGGATTGCATTTGCCGAATTAACTCGGTTTGCCCCATATGTTTCAGGAGGTCTACAAAGTCTGCTTTTTCGATTCGCTTAAATGGACCGTTGACACAGAGCGTAGTAAAAATCTGATCCGCTCTTATGCCGCCCCATTGGCCAATCAGCGCTAACACCTGATGAAGAAAGGTCGAGAAGTGGCATTGATTCTGCTCTGAGGGCTCAACCCATTGATGCTGAACTAGCAGCCGTATCATTGCGATGGACTGCACTAGTTCAAGCCGCAACGAGTCCTGTAAGCTGGACTTATCCGTCAGCTCATTCTCAACTATCATCATTCTCAACGTTGCGGGTCCGCCCCTTCGACCAGATCGACCAACACGCTGCTTTAAGCTTGATACAGAATGAGGTGCTGTAACCTGAATCACCGAATTCACTTTGCCAATGTCGATCCCCAGCTCAAGCGTCATGGTACACAGCGCAGTAGTTGGTAAAGTTTCCTTCTGTAATCTGGCCTCTAACGTTTCTCTCAACTCTTTTGAAAGAGAGCCGTGATGTGGGAAAAACTCATTTGGCACATGGTTTTTCTCGCAAAGATCACTGAGTTCAGATGCCAGAATTTCTGTCCGGCGTCGGCTATTGGCAAAAACTAGGTGTGAATCACCCCGGCAAATTCTGTAGAGATCGCCACAAACTATTTTTTCTTTAGAACTGTCATTGTCTACATCAAGGCTGACACTGGCAGGCATGACGTAGCCCCTGACTTGCAGTCGGATAGAACCACTTACAGAGCCTTTAATGATTTTGCATGGCAAGCTTGATGAAGGCCGCAATATTGTTGGCACTGATTCGATATTGCCGAGCGTTGCACTCAACGCAACTCGTGGGATAGGCCTGTCCGGCGCAATAACCTGTTCCAATCTACAAAGCAGGGATTGCAGGTGAAGACCACGTTCACTACCGATGAAAGCATGAAATTCATCAATGACAATGTACTTGAGTCCGGCAAAAGCTCTTCTTACCCATTCACTTTCACGAATTAGTTGCGCTTCCAGAGATTCAGGGGTTATCAGAACGATGCCATTTGGTGTTCGTTTGGCTTTCTGCTTTTTCGAAACAGAGGCATCGCCGTGCCAAGGTACAACGTCAACTTCAGCTATCTCGCATAAGCTTTCCAAGCGTCGATACTGATCGTTGATCAGTGCTTTTAGAGGACTTAAATAGAGAATACTAAAACCTGAATCCTCGCCAATCACAGCAGAGATTGCTGGCAAGAAAAATGCTTCTGTTTTACCAGCAGCTGTCGAAGCACTGATGATGATATCAGTGCTGCCAGATAAAATAGGACGAACAGCCTCTCGCTGAATATCGCGAAGCCCGGTCCATCCCTGCTGATGTATCCACTTCCTGACTTTAAAGTCGAGAAGCTCGACTTCCTGTGTCATAACTTAAAGGTCGCCAGATCGTCGTCAGCAGAACTTGGATTCTCATCAAAAATCTCCGGCATATCTGTTGGGCGATCTTCCTCAATTGCCAGTCCATCAATCAATGAAGTCCAAGTTAAGTGAGGAGCCTGCTCAAGCACTGACAGCAAATCAAGGAAGGCTTTAATTGTGTTCCTTGGAGTGCGGAAATAGGACTCGCCAACGACTTTATTGCAATGATTCAAGAAAGCATGCAGCGCCTCGTCTGGCACGAGGTAGTTAGCTGGATCACCCAATGCATAAACATGACGCAGGTTCTTCAGGAGCAGATAAAGCTCTTCAGGCGTCAGGCTCGCCAGATGTAAGGTCGGCGAGTTGTAGTCAATAACGCCAGCCTTTTGCGCAAAGCTATTTTGAGCCAACCGACTCTTCAATGCATCGTAGCTAAAGAGACCACGCCGAGTATCTAACAGGAAATCCGGAGTACCTCCCAACAAGAAACCAAGGTGATTTGCTGAGCCTTGCAAACAATCATTTAAGATCCGCAGAATTTGTTCATAGTTCGCGACACGTGCCTGTGTGCTGTTCAACTTATACAGGTTTACCAACTCATCTAAGTTAACCAATAGGCCTGCAAAGCCTGCCTGACGCACGAAGAGACTCATGAGCTTGAGTGAGTCATAAAAGGAGCTGTCAGAGATGATGGTCCGAACATCCAGATCCTTTTTAGCATCGGTTTTTGTGGTGTACTCGGCACGCAACCAACGAATCGCATTAGACTTTAACTGCTCGTCATCATGTTCATAGCCGCGCCAGTAAGCATCAATAACTTTTGCAAAGTCGTAGCCACCGACTAACTCAGACAGCTCCGCCAGTTTCTGATGAATTACGCTGGAAACATCTTTTCCACTGTCGTCAGCTTCCTGACGGGCTAATGTCACAAAGCGCTCGACAATACTGGTTAACGCATTGCCATCAGGCTTAGTCCGGGTGGATAGATTACGCATCAGCTCAGAATAAAGGTTCCTTGCTTGCCCCGCAGATGCGTGAATGCGGCGGTCTGGCGAAAGGTCTGCGTTGACGGTGACAAGTTTGTGTTCAAGAGCAACAGAGCGTACAACGCTCAGGAAAAACGTCTTACCTGAACCATAGTCTCCAATGATTAACCGAAAGGCAGACCCACCGGAGGCAATACGCTCAATGTCTTTGAACAATGCTTTAATTTCGTTGATGCGGCCAACTTGGATATGCTGTATCCCAACACGTGGCGTCACACCAGTGCTCAGGGACTGAATAATTGCATCACGCTCTTTTGCTCTAATTTTTACTTCGGCCATTATTATTTCCCAAGTTCGTTTATTTCTTCGGCGATTTCGGCATCAACTTTAAAGTCGTAATCTTCCTCAATCAGGGGGGCTCCCACGACGTCGTATGCCCAGTCATTTATGACTTCAACAACGTCATTCACCATTAAATTGTTAGCATCACACAGCGATTTAAAGTCTTTTCTGCTCCACTCATGCTGTTGAAGAAGTGCTTGCAGTAGCGGCTGATATTGCTTAGCCAACGTCTGGAACGCTTCGACGTCTGCAACATCTTGTTCAGTACCTTCAGGCTCAGCCACATCAACTACCACAGCTTCAGGCTCGTCATCAGTGAAAATCGCATGCAACATCGCCTGAACGTCTTTGGTCTCATTTTCATGGATTTTAAGGATGGCGTCGTCCAGTCTGACTTTCGATGCATCGGTCGATTGCGCAGCACCAGAAGGTTTAGCTGTAGCTACACGATGGATGTCACTTGATACAGCGGTTTTGTCCAAACCAAGTGCGGTATAAATGCCTTCGAGTTGCTTAATTTCCTTGGATTCAACTTTTCCGTCTGCGAGGACTAAGCTAGCCAATATATTGCAGATCCCAGCTTTTTCTGACTGCTTTACGGTGTCCAGTTTTGCTTTAACCAACGACAGACTCGGTGGGGTTGCTAATTGCCAATGGACGAACGCTTCAAGTGATTTCTGCTCGGCTCCAGTGATAACAGGATCTTTTCTTAACAGTTGGAGGAGATACTCTTTTTCATCGTCACCGGCATGACCATCGGCACAGGAGATGATGGCACCAAGCTTGAGCAATAACAGAAGTTCGTCAAACGCTTTGGATGCGTTTTGCAGTTTTAACTCTGGAGTTTCAATCGGATAGACTGAAATCAAACCATCAGCTTGAAGCTTTGAATGATGAAACCTTGGGTCAGGAGCAAAACCAAAACCGATTTTATCCATTAGCCGGGTCAGAAAGTCCGTCTCGTTCTTATTGAATTTTGTGGGAGCTTCCAATCCCAATTGCCGCCATAAAGCATTTATCTGGATATTTGGTTGTTGGGTTGATTGCTCTGCCAACCACGCTTTAAATCGAGTCAGGGAATCTAACTTCAACTGCGCAAACAGCTGATCGGGCAACATCAATAAGCCAACAATATCATCGCTGGAAGTACCCGCCTTGGCTAAGTAGCGGCTGTATGCCTCTAACTCTTGATTACAGTGCTCAGCTATCGCAATAAATTTCTTAAACGGTCCTGTGAGAATTCCTGCATCAGGTAAATCGAATTTAAGTGATTGAACTGCCCGAAGAGAGCCACTCGACAAATGCGGGATGATTTTCAGCATTGTCTTATTTGGCGATATCTTTAGCCCTTCGCCAAATTGGTGTTGATACTTGATCACGAAAAGCTGTTTGAACAAATCGAAGCATCGACGGGCAGGTGTTTTAAGTCTGTATTCTGGATGATTGTTTATCCAATCAAACGCAAGTGAACTCGGCAGAGGACGTTCTTTGCCAACTTCCAAGGCAACCTTGAAACGAAATAAATGGGAGTTGACTGAATCTTCAATGTCCAGCTCTAGCTCCTTGCCCTTCGCTAATGCAAAAATACAAATCAACTCTAGCAAACGACTGGAGTAGCGATAAAACGAGTTACTCGAACCGTAAATACCACGTAGTCTTTTTACTTCATCAAAAATCAGACATAGCTCTTGCAGATCATAGCTACCAACCTTACCCCTGATATCAGACTCAGGGTTATCGACCAAAACACGACGCTCAAGCCCATACAGATAAATAAAAACGTAACCCAATGGCACATTCGGATTTGCTCGTTCACTGGACAGCCATTTTAGATATGCTCCCCGACACCCGGATGATATGGAGCTATAGCTCGGCCAGTAACCTAATGACTCGTCTTCATAGGTCATTGGCACATCCATAATCGGCAACGATGGGTCAACTAAAGAGGATTCCGCACCATATCCATCCAGCGATTTGAGATCGTGACCGAAATAGAAAAAACCGCCATGTACCGTTATACCTCTGACTTTGACTGAGTCTTCAGGTTTGAGCCAAATGAATTTCTCGTTTAATGGCCTTTCAGCTAATGACTCCCAAATCCAGCTTTTTGCGTTAGCTTTGGTATTGACCTGCCTGCCATCAGTGCTTGCTTCAGTTTTTGAATAATCTGTTGCGTCATAGCCTTTTTCTTTTAGCTCAACGACCTCAACACCAGACGGTGAAATAGCAACCTCTAAAAACTCATCGTCTTTTAGAGATTCTATGTGCGATTTGGCTTCAGTTTTAGACTGCGCAGAATAAGCACTGTTTGGACTTGTTGCAGGAGTCGTTGCGTAGATACTTGAAGTATAAGGCATCTTATTGGGCGTTGGTTTTTGCTGAGGTCGGCTAATATTTTTTTCAGTCTTAGTTTCAGACGAAAATAACTTTTTCAGTACCAGATAAACGGCACCCAATATCAACCCTAAAACTAATAAATCTGCCATGAAATCTCCCGTCCCTAAACAGGTACATTATAAAGCTTGAGAGCTGCTGCAACGCAAGAACTATCCAGTTAAGAAAACGTTAAACCATAGCATCGAGAGTGAGTTCAGCAGCTAGAGCACCTCACCCCGGCGAGGTAAGGTGATTTAATAGACAATAACAGACCACTGATAAAATGAAATAAAAATCATCTTAAAAGCCAAACAAAAAACCAGATACTGAGAATAATAATCGTTGCAGCATAACGACATACAGATTTATTAGGAGGGTTCTGACCATTGTTTGGGTTTTCAAAAGGCCACCGACCACTTCTTAATAACTCAGAATACTGGCCGTTTTCTTTAGAGCGTTTTATCGAATGAACTGCCAATCCAAGCGGAATAATAAACCACATACTCCATAGATAATAAATTAGTCCAGATAATGCGACGTAACACCAGAAGCTATCTGCGAATGACTGAGCTTCTTGATCAAAGTAGTCTTGATGGACTGTATGAACAGAATAACCTGATTTTTCTGCGCCACGAATGGGCGCCTGCATAGAGATGTAATTTATTCCGCCAACAAAACACTTACTCATTTAATTCACCAGACGTTTTATTCAAGATATCAATAGGTGAAATTTAAATCAATAAATATTAAAACAATCAAACAAAATTAATTAGAATCAAAAACATATTGATGGCAAAATAAATTAAAGATACACACGATAAATAACAAATAAAAAATTAATAAAATTTAAATCATTGATAAAAGTCAATTAAATCAAATAGTGCAAACAACCCTATTTAAAACAAAAACAAACCGATATAAAATATAAAAAACGAAGCATCGGTAATGAAAAAACATATCCTATCAACAGTAATTAGCTCCTTATTGTTTGGAGCAACAGCAAGTTATGCAGAAAATTTACAGTTCCAATTTCGAATCCCCCTTAAAACCCAATTAAGCAGTTGGTCTGGCGTGGAACCGATTTACCATCCATGGGTGAATATTGGTTCTCATTACGATTGCGCTGATTGGTCTCCACTCGCTGATACTATCGACTTTGGTAAAGACTTCACTCAAAGCCGTAACTGTAAGCAAAACCAAGAGCGTCATGTTGAAATCCGTGAACTGGATTCTTTTTCTGGCGCAGTAAAAACTGTTCGCAATGAACAGGAAAATCGTTCTGTTACCGAAACTGAATCTCAGAGCGCTGTAGGCACTTACCAAAACTGGGTGTCTCATGACTCAGCTTTCACAGAATGGGCTGACAAGAATACGGCACACAGCTTTACCCCATGGACCCCTGAGCCAATTGCTCAAACGGCTAACTTTACTCAGTCTCGTGATTACAAGCAGCCTCAAGAACGGTATGAGCAACAGCGAGAAATTGATACTGTTACCGGTGATATCAAAAATACAGGCGAGCGCATTCTCCGCACACAAGACGATAAACGCTCAGAGGATAGAAGCGTGTCCGTCAATTGGACTGCATGGAAAGACACAAAACGTGACGGCTTCGGCGAGTGGTTGCCTGTTGAATACACTGAAACTGCTGATTTCAAACAATCTCGTGTTTATGGACAGCATCAAACTCGTGATCGCATTTATGGCACCAGCGGAGACGAACTGAAGCGTATCGAAGAATCGAGAGTTGTCAGTCCACTATATGAAGACCGCTCTATCACTGTGACGGCCAACGATTGGGCTAACACCACAAAAACTGATTACAGCAACTGGACTCCAGCAGCAACCACGCAAACTGCCGGGTTCCCTCAGTCCCGCACATATACACAGAATCAAGAGCGCACTTGGTCATATAAATCAGGTGGTGAAGAGCTGAAGACCCGACTGGAAACCCGCGCAGTTAGCAACCAGTCTGAAACCCAATCTGTTTTAGTCACATGGTCAGCATGGGCCAACAAAGGAGCCCATTACAACTGCGGTGATTGGACACCTGCAACTAATACCATTGCTTCTGGCGTCGCATACACGCAAACCCGCACCTGCAAGCAAGATCAGACCCGCAACCGGATTTATAGTGTCGGAAGCACCACGATCAATACTGTTGCTGAAGCGCAAACAATTAATGAAACTGAATCACAATCGGCCACTGGTGTTGGCAGCTGGGAAGCTACCACCTCTGTATTCACTGAATGGGTAAATAGCGGAACTCGATATGATTTAAGCGCTTGGTCACCTTCGTATGGTGCTCAAACATCTGATTACGTAAGAACACGCACATTCAAACAGGATCAAACACGCACTGAGCAAAAACGTGAAATTGATACGATTGGGGGCACCATTCGTAATGTCGGAACTCCACTAACAGAAAATAAAACCATCACAGGTTCAAACCAACACACTATCGCTGTTACAGCTGGCGAATGGGGAACTCTTTCTGTTTCAGACCATTCCGCATGGACACCTGAAGCTTCAACACAACCAGCAAATACTCAATTTACTCAAACGCGCACCTATACAGAAGGTCTTGCACGGACATGGTCACATAGGATGGCTGGAGACACATACGTCCTTCACTCTCGCGAGGAGCGCAAAACAATTACAGGCCAAACTGAATCAAGAGCAGTGTCAGTGAGTCAAACGGCTTGGACAAATTCTGGAGCACACTACGGCTGCGGCGAGTGGACTCCAGCAGGAAATACGATTGCTTCTGGTGTTGCATACACGCAAACCCGCACCTGCAAGCAGGATCAGACCCGCAACCGGATTTATAGTGTCGGAAGCACCACCATCAATACTGTTGCTGAAGCGCAAACTATCAATGAAACTGAATCTCAAGCAGCTACTGGCGTTGGCAGCTGGGCATCTACAACATCAACATTTACCACGTGGGTAAACATCGATGCGCCTTACGAATATGGCGCTTGGTCTCCTGCATCAGGCGCGCAGACCGCCAACTATACACAAACCCGCTCTTACAAGCAGAACCAGTCTCGCGCTGAGCAAAAACGTGAAATTGATACGATTGGTGGCACCATTCGTAATGTCGGAAGACCTATCTATCGAAGTCAGACCATTACCCCGTCTGAAAATCAGTCTGTCCTCGTAACTGCATCGAATTGGGCAAACACCACCGCATCTGGCCATACCGCATGGTCACCAGCTGCAACTACACAAACTGCTAACTTTACGCAGACGCGCAGCTTTACACAGGCTCAATCTCGCACTTGGACACACAAAGTTGGAACAGCTACTGTGCATTCAAGAGCTGAAACACAAAATC
>JACCDZ010951599.1_pt1 | contig 18910 bp, 16 predicted proteins | sample 7449551 | NCBI WGS metagenome assembly JACCDZ01 (sample SAMN15323452, study PRJNA562643) | freshwater metagenome | isolation source: river surface water | place: USA:Blue River Watershed | collected 2017-08-18
CACCCATTGTGTGATGATGGATTGGAGTTGCGCCACGGTGAAGGGTTTCGCGAGGTAGTCGTCCATGCCAGCGGCGAGGCAGCGGGCGCGATCGCCTTCCATTGCATTGGCCGTCAGGGCAATGATGGGCAGGCGGCGTGAAGCTTTGCGTGATTCACCATTCGCGTGCCTGGCTGGTGCCGATTGGCGCATTTCGAGTTCTCGAATCCGCCCCGTCGCGGTGAAGCCATCCATTTCCGGCATTTGGCAATCCATGAGCACGAGATCGAACGGTTCTTTTGCAACGGTCTCGACGGCCAGGCGACCGTTTTCCACGGCCTGTACCTGATAGCCCATCACCTCCAACATTCCGATGGCGACCTCCCGGTTGACCGGCGTATCTTCGACCAGGAGAATGCGGACCATCTCTGGTGGAGTCTCCTCGGACGCTGTAACGGAAGTCAGTGCAAGAGGAGCGGGAATCCGCGGGCGCTCCTGAAGGAGACCAAGGAGGGCCTGCCGCAACAGAGTTTTCCGGACCGGTTTGGTGACCCACGCATCGACGTCCGGTGCGCCAGAGGCGCTGGGATCAGAGCTCACCGATGTGAGCATCAGGAGCCGCAAGCCGGCGAATCGCTGGTCGGCTCGAATGGCTTGTGCCAGCTGAAGGCCGTCCATGTCCGGCATGTGCAGATCGAGAATGCCCGCATCAAACACCAGCCCTGAGTGTGCGGCCGTTTCCAGACATGCCAGCGCCTCTTGCGCGGATGCGGCTAGCGTAGGCAGGGCACCCCATGCGCGCGCATGATCATCGAGAATTTCGCGATTGGTGGCCGTGTCATCGACGATGAGGATGCGCTTTCCCGCAAGTGTCTGCTCAGCGTCTGGCACCTGAGCGGCGGCGCTCTGCCGCTCGAAGACTGCCGTGAACCAAAACGTAGAGCCGTTCCCTACGCGGCTTTCCACACCGATATGGCCGTTCATGAGTGCGACGAGTTCCTTGACGATGGTAAGCCCGAGGCCGGTTCCGCCGAAACGTCTCGTGGTCGAGCCATCGGCTTGTGAGAAGGCTTCGAAAATGCGTCCTTGGGCTTCGGCTGGAATCCCCACGCCGGAATCCTTCACCGCAAATCGCAGGGTGACGGTCCCCTCTATTTCCGCCACGGCTTCGACGCGCACGTTGATTTCTCCTCGCGGGGTAAACTTAATCGCGTTACTGATCAAGTTCAGCAACGACTGACGGAGTCGTATGGGATCTCCGCGAAGGGCGTGCGGGAAAGTGCCCAGCATGTGGCAGGTGAGTTCCAATCCCTTGCGCTGGGCCGCCGTGGCAAAGAGCTCCACGGCGCTTTCCACTGTTTCCTGAACATCGAAGTCCAAGTGCTCGAGTTTCAACTTGCCCGCTTCGATTTTGGAGAAGTCGAGGATGTCGTTGATCACTGCCAACAGGGCTTCACCCGATTGTTGGATCATCCGGGTGAGATGATGTTGGCGAGCATCGAGGATAGTAGTGAGCAGGAGCTCGGTCATCCCAAGCACGCCGTTCATCGGCGTCCGGATCTCATGACTCATATTGGCCAGAAATTGCGATTTGGCGCGACTGGCGGCCTGTGCCTCATCGGCTAACCGATGGGCCTCTCGTGAAGCGAGTTCCAGCTGGTGCGTCCGTTCGGCGACCTTCTTTTCCAGGCCCTGCTGATACTCCGCCACTTGTCCTTGCGAAAGGCGTAATTGCCCCGTCATCCGGTTAAATGCATCAGCCAGCCGGTGCACTTCATCGTTCGTGTGGACGGCAACATCGACATCCAATCGTCCTTCCGCAATACGATCGGCCGCCTCAACCAAGGCCAGGATTGGTTTTGTAATGTTTCGAGTGAGGATCAGCGTCATGGAGAGCCCGACCAACAGGACGACCCCCACGACGATTCCTGTAATCAAGACAAACTGCTGCAGGTTCTTTCGCAACCGTTCCTGGCTCAGACCAAGATGAATATAGCCGATAACCGCCGCGGGTGCGGATGCTGCATTGGGTTCGAGAAACAGCGGATCAGCCGCCGATGCCGGCCGACTGACCACCGGCGCCAGAATATCGACATATGAAAGACGGTCGTTTGGGATGACGACTTCTTCGGAGACGACCTGTCCCGCCGCAGGGAGACGGCTTCTGAGAGCCGTCGGGATAACCAGCGGTCTGCCCCAGGCTTCTTCCAGGAGTGCCTGATTCTGCTTGTCAAGTACGGCGATATAGGCGATATCCGGTAGAGCCTGGAGCCCTCCGATGACCCGGCGCAGAGCGTCCTGATTTTCAGTGTAGACGGCATATTCACTGTTCTGCGCGATCATGGCCGCGGTACTGAGACCTGTGTTCACCAGATCCTGGTACCGGGTGGTGATTTCCCTGTGCACGACGAATGCGGCGATGCCGATGGCCGTCAGCACCACGAGTCCGATGCTCAGGAAGTTGAGTTTATTTCTTAGGCCCAGGCCTGTCCGCGTCATTGCATCCTTGTCTATTGAAATACCTGCGTCGCGCCGCGAACCACCTCTTGAGGCAGTTCCAGGTTTAGGACGCCTGCTGTTTTCAGGTTCACAGCATAAGTCACCTTACGTGGATGAACGGGCGTAAGCGTCTCCGCGCCGATCCCGCCCAATATTTTGCCGGCGATTTCCCCGCATTGGTATCCGATATCGACGTAGTCGCGATCGAGAGCATAGAGCGCACCCGCTTTGACCCAGGATGCGGATAACCCGGCCAGCGGAATCTTGTTCCTGAGCGTACTCAGGAGGATTGGCTCGGCGGTCTGAGGGGTCATGACCACCGAATCGGAGATTCCCCAGAGCGCGTCGACGCTGCGGGAGAGGTTCTCCAGAGCATCGGGCAGGGTGCGCGGCGTGTCGACGGCTTGTGTGACAAGGGTGAAGCCCGACTCCTTGGCGACTCGCAGGGCGGTGTTGATCTTCGTTTGATTCTCTTTGGGATTAAACAGCACCCCGACGGTGCCGGCGGCGGGAACGATACGGCGGAGCCACTGTAGCTGCGTCTCCAGGGGGAACTCCAGCAACACGGCGGTCGCGTTGGAGGAGGACTTGATGTCGTCCGCGCTCACGATCATCGTGGCTATGAGCGGAAGATGTCCTACTTCGCGCACGGCCGCTTGCGTGGCGGCGCTGCCCAACGCCAGCACTAAGCGGGCGCCCGTTTTCTTGACCTCGCTCAACACCTCCTGGGCTTTGGCGGGGTTGCCGCGCAGGGAGTGGATCTCCACGCTCACGGTGAGGCCTTGCCTGCTCAGCGACTGCCGAAATCCGGCGAGGACGTCTTGATAAGGCTGGAGCTCCTGGCCGCTGAGCACCACGATGCGGCCGGACTCGGCGGACACGAAATCGGGACAACTCATGAGGCCGAGCGCCCCAATCAAGAGTCCGACTCCAATGGGCTGAAGAATGTGCATCAGTCGACGCATGGGTCGTCGCGGTCCTTAAAAACGGTACTTCAACTTGACCCAAAATGTCCGGCCATCCTGGTCGATGACATCCTGCTGATGTTCCCCCGACCCCGGATATCCGTATTTCTGGTTCATGAGGTTATTGATGTGGCCGGAGAGTTCCCATCCTTTCACGATCCGCTGACTGAACAGCGAGACGTTCAGGATATAGAAGGGGCTGGCGCTATTCCCGGCGAGCGTCAGACGCGAGCTGGTGTAACGCCCTTCGAATCCGGCGAAGAGCTTGTCGGTGATCACCGGGACGATGACGTTGGCTTTTGCCAGGTGTTGGGGGGAGTTCGTCAGTTGATGGTTCCCGTCATCGTTCTCGGTACGCTGCAGGGCATAGCTCAGGCGTCCTTCCAGGCCTGACTGCCATTTTCCTTCCATGGCGAGTTCCACGCCGCGAGTAGTGATGTTGTCCACGTTGCTGTAAAAAATTTTCCCATCCGTCGGGTCGGTGGTCTGGCTGATCAGGCCGGAAATGTTGTACTGATAGAGGCTTCCCAGGGCACGGAGGTGGTCACCCAAGTATTGCTCGACCACGAGTTCGTATGTCTTGATCCGCTCAGGCTTGATGTCCGAGTTGGCCTTGAAGGTGGATCCGGTCACATAGAACTGTTCGAAGGGATTGGGCGCGCGGAATGCCTGTCCATACAGCAACTTCACCGTGGTCTTATCCCAGGTGGAAATGAGCCCCGCCCGTGGATTTGTGGTGCCTCCGAAGGTGCTGTACTGGTCATGCCGCAAGCCGGCGGTTAAGACCAGATGATCCGTCAGGGCCCATTCATCCTGCAAATAGGTCGCGATAAAACTCGATCGCCGTTTGTCGTCGAGGTAGGTAGCGGGAGGCGCAATATCTGCATTGGCTTGATTGAGGCGGAATTGATCTCGATACTCCGCGCCGATCGTGAGTTTGTGATGGTCGAATAGGCGTTTGGTGATTGTCAGTTCCGCTCCCCACCAGTCGGCTTCCGTCGAGTCCTTGTTGATAGTGAAAGGCGGTGTGCCGGTGCCAGCGTAGTCGTACGGAAGGTGCGCGCGATAAAAGTAGCGGTCGTAGTAGACCCGCGCCTTCACGTTGAGTTGGTTGACGAACTCGTGCTGATAGACCAGGTCGAGATAGGTCCGTTCGTCAAGGGTATTCTGCCGGTTGTCGTTGAACACGGTGCCGAAGGCGGCGGTCGGTACGTTTTTCTTGCGCCACTGGTGGCCGCCCAAGAGGGTAAAGTCTCCGTATGAGAGTTTGCCGGTGTAATAGTAGAGGTTATCCCGATCCGCGTCCTTGGCGATGCCGTTATTGATCGAAGAGAATGCCGGATACGATAGCTCGCGGTGGCCTTCGCTATCCGAGAAAGAGCCCGAGAGCAGCATCTCCAAGCCGTTCGAGAACTTATTTCCGTAACTGAGACGGCTTCGATACGTATTGAAGCTGCCGGCTTCGCCGGAGACCTCGGCGCCTTTGAGGTCCCGCCCCCGTTTCGTGATCACATTGACGACTCCGAAGAATGCATTGGTTCCATACAGGGATGAGCCCGGGCCTTTGATGATTTCCACCCGCTCGATCAAATCGACATCGATCGGCATTTCCGTGCCGGCCCCGCCTTGATCATAGACGGCATCATTGAGCCGGTGGTTGTCGATCAACAGCAGGACACGGGACGTGTAATCGCCAGGCCGGTTGAACCCTCGAATTCCCAGGTAGCCGTAGTTACGGTCGTTGCTGGTAAACAAGCCCGGTACGCTGTCGAGAATTTGTGCAAAGTTCCTGTAGCCGTATTTCTTGATCTGGTCTGCGGTAATGATGATAACGGCCGCCGGCGCCTCGTTCACTTTCTGGTCATATTTCGCCGCGCCATAGACCGAGGGAATTTCCTCGAAAAGCGTGCTTTCCTTGCCGATCGCGTTGGTGCTGGCGGACGTTGTTGAGAGAGGTAGGTCCGGCAGGTCCAGCGCGGAATCCGCTTGCGCTGAGGGAGCATCCCCCATGGGCGCTGCCGCATGGGATGGGGTGATCAGGGGCGCCAGGGTCGTGACCGCCGAGAGGCAGCCAGCGGATGCGGCCAATATCAATGTGAAGGCTCTGGAAAGGTAACGCATGTGCGACTCCGTATGCGAAGGTTCAGCTCTCCATTATCGGTCGAGCACGTATGTAACTTGATGATTTCCTATGGAGGATCGTCGGAAGTGGATACTCTTCTGAGTACGTATGTGGGCGACCGGAAGCGCCCGAATCGCCTCCAGGCGGTCTTGTCGATCTCCGCTTCCGTGGCAGGCTGTTCCCTCTCGTAGTCGATTTACGCGTTGTGGTTTGCGAGGGGCTGGATGGAGCTACGGTGTCGGCCGTGATCGGTGTCAGGCATGGCGTGAGGAATCGTGTTGAGTGGCGCCACGGTAAACGGCTTGGCCAAATAATCGTCCATGTCGGCGGCCAGACAGCGGGTGCGATCGTCCTCCATCGCATTGGCGGTCAGGGCGATGACGGGCGCGCGACGGTGACCTCCGGACTGACTTTCCTGTTGCCGAATGGTGGTGGCTGTGATCACCCGAGTTCATGTCACTAAGGTTTTTCTTTCCCGTGATGATGACGCAATCTTCCGTTCCGGGAAGTTGATACCCGTTCCCAGGAAACGTTTCCGAACGTATTGAGTTGTGGCGGGGCTGTGTGCACGCGGTGCAATTCAAGGTGTATTTCCGCGCCGATGTCGGAGCAGCGTCTGCGGTTGGAACTGACACCAAGTATGCTCCAGCAATGAGGATGAGAATCGCCAATATTGTCCTGGCAATGGTCGTTTCCCTGGTTGTGTGAGAAAAACAGCGTTCTTTTCTGACTTAAGCGCGGTCGTAAGAGAACGCGGCTGTACCCCGTGCTTGCCGATGATGCCCCTCGACTGTCTGATGTCGGTGGATTTGGAGCAGGACTTTAGGCAACTACGTGGTCAGGAGGGTGGTCTGGGGCTGAGATGAGATACTCAGGCGGTTCAGGAATAGGCCTTAGAGGTTGCGAGGAGGAAGGGCTGAGGAAGCAGCGTAGCGAGTCAAGTGGGGTTCAATCTGGCGAGCGTTTGATGGGCAATTTATGCCGGATATTTTGCTTCGATCACGCTGCGAAGCCCTCCACGAGCGGCGAATTCACCAGTTACTTTAGCCCAAACTGGGCGGCTGGCCTTTACGATGTCTTGGAGAATGCGGTTAACGGCATTTTCATAAAAAATTCCAATATTTCTATAGGCATGGACATACATTTTGAGGGCTTTGAGTTCGAGGCAATGTTTGTCCGGCTTGTAGTGCAGCGTAATGGTTCCAAAATCCGGCAGATTGGTTTTGGGGCAAATAGCCGTATACTCGGGAATCACGATCGTAATTTCGTACCCCTTATATTGATTGGGGAATGTTTCAATGTCGGGTAAAACGGTGGAGATCCCGCTCTTGGCATGTCGCTCGTTATACCCCAGCTTGGTCGTTGTGCCCGCACCCTTCCGTTTCTTGCCACCCTGCTCTCTCACGCCGTGACTCCTTACCTGTCTCATTAAACCTGCTTCATCCATTCCAGCTGGCCCAGGTCGCTAAGCTTATTGTAGAGCGTGACCCATGGACAGGGCATATCCGGATAGACCTCGCAAAGCCCCCCTTTGCGCACGCCTCCGCACGGACCGTGGCTCATGAATTTTGGACATTCGGCCTTGAGCGAGCTATCCGGGATCGGTGGTCGCTTATGCACCCCTCCCACATGCTGCTCGCCATGATCTTCTCCAGGGACAAGGACTCGTATGATCATAGATGTAGTGTAGACCCAAATGTGTGAAGCAACAATGTTTACGCACTTCGCAGGTGAACTGCAACTGAATTGAGCGATATTTCAGCTTTGCCCCGCAGAGAAAAATCTTCGCGTTCAAGAGAGTTTAGGGCCAAGGGCCTAGCGTGGTTATCCCCAGTAGGCCTTCTTTCGCCCGGTGTGGGCCTTCTGCAAAGTTGCAATGCTTTTATGGACTCTATAGACTTGCGACTATCTTGGAGTGACAGGCGCTTCTGATTTTGTGGTGATGGCGCAATTGACAGATTTTTTCGCGCTTTGCTACACTCTGCGGCGAAATATAGATAAGAAGTAAGCCGACATTCCTTTCCGTGTCTAGGAACGCAGTTCAATACTCAGGCCAAGCTAACGTCGATATAATCTGCGCCTGGCTTTCTCCAGCCATTTCATGGGCCGGAAGATAGTCACCAGCGAATAAAAGGGAGGGAGTCCTTATGAGCCTTGATTACGTCAAGTTTTCAAGCGGCTTTGAAAAGTTTATGCCGAAAGAATACCGGGACATGGTCGAGCATGGTCCCTTCGGAAAAAAAGTATCTGTTTCGCAGATGGGGTCCTTCAAAGAAGTGCTCGAAGAGCATCCGATGTGCGCTGGGTGTGCGATGACCCTCTTCATTCGACTCGCTATGATTGCCTTCCCGAATCCTGAAGATACCATCACCGTTGGAACCGCCGGTTGTGGACGTTTGGCAATTTCACAAGCCGCCATTCCGTTTGTGTACGGCAACTATGGTGACCAGAATGGCGTCGCTAGTGGGCTGTCTCGCGGATTGCGTCTTCGCTTCGGCGATAAGCCGAAAGACGTGGTGGTGATGGCTGGCGATGGCGGTACGGCCGATATCGGATTTCAGCAGGTCCTTCATTCCTGGTTCCGCAAGGAACGGTTCACCACGATTATGTTGGACAACGAAGTGTATGGAAATACCGGCGGTCAAGAAAGCGGAATGACGAACCGCGGTGCCGTACTGAAGATGGCGCCACTGGGGAAAAAGTTCGAAAAAATGGATATGTTGCAGATGGCGAAGGTTGCTGGCTGCGCGTACGTTGCGACGGTTGTCCCGAACAATCCTCGTCGTGTTGAGAGCGTGATTAAGAAGGCTGTGTTGATCGCCAGAGAGGTTGGATCGACATATATCCAAGCCTACACCTCGTGCAACATCGAGTACGCCATTCCGACCGACAAGGTTATGGAAGACGCCAAAAACGTTGAAAACGATCGCTATCAGTTCTCCGAATACATCACCGATGAGGCAAAGCAATTTCTCACGGAGCGTTATGGCTACAAGGAGTTCCTCCCGAAGCCGGCTGCTCCCGCTCCTGGTCTTCCAAAGGCCTGAGCAACGTTTAAGGAGGATTGAGTATGGCGACACGGTTCAATATTCGTATGGCGGGTGTAGGTGGCCAGGGCGTTGTGACCGGCTCGCACATCCTGAGCACGGCGGTCATCCATGCTGGGGGGGAAAGTACGATCGTTCCGTTTTATGGATCTGAAAAGCGTATGGCGCCAGTCGAGAGCTACGTCAGAGTTTCAGACGAGCCTATTTACGAAATCGGCGAAATCACTTTCCCGCACATCATTATCATCTTTCACCCGCAGGTCATTACGCATGGCAAGTCTTATACGATGCCATTCTATTTCGGGTTGAAAGAAAATGGGATCGCCTTGATCAACAATGACGGCCCGATGAAGCTGCACCGGGATCAGGCCCGCGAACTCGAGGAGCGTCATGCGAAGCTCTATTACTTCCCTGCTACAAAGCTCTCACTTGAGGTCGCTGGAATGGACCTCGCCACGAATATGGCATTGATGGGCTGCATTGGGGCTATCACGGGGCTGACCTCAGTTGAGGCTCTGGAGCAGTCAGTCAAGGACCGCTTTCTCGGAAAGGGCTTTGTCGTATCCGGTGGCACTGCGGCATTAGACAGTGTCGTCGAACGGAAATTCAAAAAGAAGCAAGAATTGATCGAGAAAAATGTGGCCGTGATTCGAGCTGGCTGGAATTATGCCGTTGACCATGGATGGGCAGCACCATCCGTAAAACGTTCCGAAGCGGTGGAGAGCGTCACCGCATAATCCGGTTCAAGGACAAGGAGTTCTCATGTATCTCGTAGCCGATATTAGTGTTGAGATCTGTGCCGCGAAAAGCTGTAAGCTGTGTACCCAATATTGCCCTGAGGCCAACACCATCCTTTATAGCGATGAAATGGGCAAGGACAAAGGGTTTAAATACGGGTCGGCCTATGTGGCGGTGGATCGGTGCAAGGGCTGCGCGCAATGCGTGTGGGTCTGCGACAACATGGCAAAAAATAATGCCATTAAAATGATCATGATCGACCAGTTGCCGGTAGCGGCATTGACGGACAATATTACCTATGGGGAAAAGAGCACTACTGCGACATTGGTTAGCCCTGTAGTTGGGTAATTGGACGAAAGGGGAACGGGCGTGGGAACGACGCAAGATACGAGAGAACGGATTATCGTGCCGGGACCGGCAGGGTTCCATCCACCGTCAGCGGCTCAGTTGGGAGTGTCGCTGCCTGATCCTGGGCAGGGGCTCTATTACGGCCTTCTTGAGCCTAGCGAAGACATAGTGATCGAAGAGATGGCTCGCAAAATGCTGACGAGCCCGAATGCGACGATTTTCCCAGGACCTCTTGTCTTGTGGGCTTGGAACAACCATGCGGTTGAGAAAGCAAAAGCGGTTCTGGAGATTGCAGCGCAGATTCCGGATGTTATGATTATCCCCATGCCGGACTATCGCCCGAAGTATCCCAAGATCGATCCTGAAGAAGTGATCAATCCGAACCATCCCAATCTTACGATTTGGGGCAATAAGATTGAGGCGTGCATCTTTATTGGCGTGCACTGTCACTATGCCAATCTCACTTTGAAAATGATTCGCGCAGGGACGAATTGCTGCACAATGGCCATTTGTGCTGAGCAAGGACATGAAGACGCCATGCTGACCATCCGGGACTCAGATACTTTGAAGTTGAAGAAAACTGCGCAAATCTTCAAGAAAGTTCGTGAGGAAATGGGCATTAAGCTGCCCGATAACGGAGAAAATGTCCGTTTCACCGGAACTCAGTCCAAGGTCCACAATGGCAAGACGCATACAAATCCTATGACTTTTATGCCTTCGGCTGCGGGAGTGGGTAGTGCAGCTACTTTTGGTCACTCGGCTGATCAGATGAAGCGAGAAGGTTAGGGTTTTAGGCTAAGGCGATACAGTCAAGAGGTGCAACGATGAGCGAAGCATTGGAACCCAAGCAAAAGACCAGCTCCCAGAGCGATCCTGCCACGAGTGTAGCGGCACCGAAGGTAGAGGCCAAGAAAGATCCCCACGCAGCCGCGAAGCAGCAGAAGGTCGTCACTCCGGAATACATGTTCTTGGAGGCTCCTAGAACCAAAGAGTTTATTACAGGCAGCGAAGCTGCAAAAGAGGCCATTCGTCGCTCCAACGTCGACCTTGCTATTGCCTACCCCATTACCCCTCAGAGCGAGACTATGCAGCTGGTGGGTGTCTTGTATGGCGAAGGGTATGTAAAAGAATATTATCGCGGGGAGGAAGAGGTTGGTGTCATGGCGGCTATCGCGGGTGGTTCGCGAGCCGGGGTTCGTTGTTATACCGCAACTGCCGGTCCTGGAACCTTGAGAGGGTTGGAAGGGATTGCTTCCTGGCCTGGTCACCGACTACCCGTAGTGGCTATGTTCACTTGTCGAGTGGTTAACGCCCCGCTGGCTATTCAGCCTGACAATATTGAAGTGTCGTATTTGCTCAATTGCGGCATGATTGTGTTTCATGCTGAAAATCAGCAGGATATGTATGACTTCACATTGGCAGGGTTTGTCATCAGCGAAAAAAATGATGTTACCCTTCCCGTCGGTGTATGTTGCGATGGGTTCTTCGTGACGCACGCTAGAGGGTATGTGCGGATGCAGGATCGCAGCATGAAGCTTCCGCCGCGTGAGCCCTGGCGTGGAGCAGTTCCGGTTCTAGATGCCGAGAATCCTCCGGCCCGGCTTTCTCGCGATGCCCCGGTTCAGAAGTCAAACTTTATGGCCTACAACATCCATGCGGTTTGGCAACAGGAAGTGTGGGCTGCTGTGGAACGCTCTCGCAAATATATCAATCAGTACATGGGTGGGCTGCTTACGGCTGAAAATGTCGATGATGCCGAGGCCGTCATTATTGCTTCTGGCAGTGCGGCAGCACAATCTCGTGAGGCAGTGCGCATTTGTGCGGAAAAGGGAATTAAGATCGGCCTGATAAAGATTCGGTCGCTTCGTCCGTTCCCGACTCAAGAATTGCGCAAACTTTGTGCAAAAGCCAAGTTGATTGTTGTGCCGGAATTTAACTACGTCGGATGGTTAGCAAAGGAAGTAGCGACTGCCATCTACGGATTTTCAAATGCGAAGATCATCGGAGGGCCAAGGGTCTACGGTGGTCAGTCGATGCCGGTAGAGTTAATTGTTGACGAAGTTGAGTCCGGCTTAACCGGAAAGAAGTCGACGAACGTAGCGATTTCTCAGGTCATGGGGGCGTCGGCTGCTGATCATGAGGCCATGGGGCATTTCATGCGCAGCATTTAAGTCCTAGCTGCGCAGTCTAAGTCAAACAGCAGGGCCCGTTCGGCTTCGCCGAACGGGCCCTCTGCATTTCAGGATCCTAAACGTCGCTCTCAACCCTGAAGATCTTCTTCGAGTAGATCAGGGCTTTCGGGCATCCCGTGAGCCACGTATTTGGCATAGGATAAATAGATGGATGCGCTATCACGCATGGCTTTGGTGCCATTGGCCATGCGATGCAACTTGTCCGAGCCAGGCGCTTCGGTCTTACGGAGATGATCCACATGGTCATGCAGGACGAGCGTAAAGCGCTCCATGGCCATTTCTACTTCTCGGTAGGCTTGCAAAATAGGGTCAGTCATGTGAAGTACTCCTCTTATTTTCAGAATACCGCAGCAGTCTTTGGAGGGTCAACCGAAGGACGTCGCTATGTACCAATTATCATCCGCAGTGTTGAGCACCATCGCAACGATGGCCAAACTGAATATTCTTGAGCCGCATCAGGGGATTTCAGCGTCACTCCTGAGGGGCGTGAGGAGCCTTTCCGAAATGTTTACCAGGGGGGCCCGAGGTATCGGGACGGCTTATCTTGAGGATCCGCGGCTACGTGCCAGCTACTTGACCTATTATGTGCCAGTCAATCTGGGAAAGGTCCAGCTTCTCTTGGAAGAATTGCGGCCGGTACTTCCAAGTTGTCCAGATGAGGAGTTTCGAGTGTTAGATCTTGGGGGCGGGCCTGGAACGGCGGCACTAGCCGTACTGGATTGGTGTTGTTCTCAATCCATGCCGCCGGCCTCATCGATCCGCATGACGGTGGTTGACCGTTCGCCTGAAGTGTTGAGGCTGTGTACGGAACTTTGGCAGGCATATGTCAGGCAGCATCACGATCATTCCATTGGCACCTTGCAGACCGCTGTGTGCAACCTCGAGCGAGGCCTTCCGCCGATACTTCGAGCAGGGGGGCAAGACAATGGATACCATCTTATCATTGTTCAGAATCTCCTTTCGGAGCTCTTCATCGGGAGTTCGGACCCCATTGATGAACGGACGGAATTCGTCTGCCAGTTGCTGGGCTGCTTAGCACCGGATGGGAGTCTGATGTTGATAGAGCCAGCCCTGAGATCGGCATCACGGGCGTTGCATCAGGTGCGGAACAATCTACTGGCGGGACTGCATTGCTCAGTTTTTAGCCCCTGTCTACATGACCATCCCTGCCCTGCACTCATCAAGCCGGATGATTGGTGCCATGAGGAACGCCGGTGGGAGACTCCAGCTTGGATCGCTCAGATTGATGATGAGGTGGGGTTTATTAAGGATGCCCTTAAGTTCTCCTATGTGATTTTGCGCAAGGATGGGACAACGTTGGTATCTCGAAAGGAGGACTACCGCCGGGTCGTAAGTGAATTGCGTGTTATGAAGGGGGAAAAAAGAGTTTGGTTGTGCGATGCGACGGGGAGGTCGGAACTCGGGCGTCAAGATAAAGAACGTTCGCCCTCAAATGCAGCGTTCGACGATTGGCATCGAGGGGCGATTATTCGGGTCAGCGAGATTGTCAGGAAGGAAAGAAAAGGTAGGCCGGCAATGGTCGGCCGTATTCTCTCGTCCGGAAGGGCGGAGGTTATTCGCCCTGCGTGAAGCGCTAATCTGCTTCAGGCTCCGAGGAGCCGTGTTGATGAGATACCCGATCCTCATCAAAGAGCTCGGCCATTTCCGCCGCAATCATGTCTCGATCATTGGGCACCGAGACGAGGGGGATTTCCTTGCGGGGCTTAGGTGCCGTATCAGCGGCAGGAAGAGACGCTTTCGGGGAATTGGGGTTTTGTGTGTCGGTCATAATACAGTCAGTATACACGAAACGCTGGTAATAAGGGCTATTCAAACGCTTCCAAGGAGGAACGTTCAGGAAACGGGGTTTGGCATGCAGTGCAAGTGACGAAGTAAATGGCTTCCCTGACGGACATGGTAATACGGAAGTCGAGGGATACTCCTCGATGTTGACAGCTTGGGCAAGAAATCTCTTTCAACCGATAGGGAATGTCGGGCTGAGTCCGCACGTAAAACTCCATGTCTGTATAGACGGGAAAGCTGTAGCGGCATTTCAAGCATACACCGCGGCATTCTCCATCCGATTGCAAGGTCCGTCGATCGATGCCGAATGTATTCGTTTTGCAGATTGCGCACTGTACGCTGGACAGCCGCTTTTCTACCTGTTCAAGCTGAATCAGAGCCATTAGATCCCTCTCATAGACGAGACGAGTATACGCACCGCCGTAAGGGATCTTCAACCGCCCTGCTAGGATTCACAGGAATTTCTTGACCGGCTGCCGATGCCTTCTATACTAACGACACCATGCATATGATCAATAAGCGTCTCCTCGTCGGCAATGCCGATGATGCCAAGAATCCGCCGCCGCAGGTCGGTGCGGTACTCATGGTGGCAGAAGAGCAGAATGTGACGGTTCCTTCACGGGTTATTTATGGCAAGATCCCATTGAAGGAGTTCGGTGAGCCTACGGTTCCGGCCATGTATGAGGCAGTGCAATGGATCGAGGCGCATCTGGCAGACAATCGGTTGATGGTGTGTTGTCGGGTTGGCATGGGGCGCTCGGTATCCGTGGTCATTGCCTATCTGTGCTGCGTGGAGGGAATGGCTTATGCCGATGCGGTTAAGCTTGTTCTCACCAGGCGTCCAGGTGGTATGCCCTTGCCTCGTCTTGAGGAGGTTATCGAAGACGTTCGCCGCAGACGTGCGGCTTAGGTAACTCATCCTACTCCTAGAGTCGGGGGATGCGCACCCGCATCGTTTCCCTCCTGCTATACGCGATTACTCCCTCAAATTTTCCCTAGCATCTCCTAAGGCGGCAAGGCGTTCGAATGTGCGTCCTGCTGGAGTTGCTTTTTGTCTCAGCGCCGTGGCGTAATTTGCCCTTCTCTGGTTATTCACCCATTAGCGCGGGAAACTTTTCATGCCTGAATTGCCCGAAGCAGAAGTTGCTGCGCGTCAACTGCGCGAACGAGTCGTGGGAGCCATAGTGAGTGATTGCTGGGTCGGACGTGGAGATATTGTGCGGGAAGGACTGTCCTCCTTGAAGTGGTACCACCGAGCGAGGATTGCTGGAGTTGAGCGGCGGGGGAAGAGCGTAATCCTGACCTTTCTTCGCGCCGACCAGACAAGATTTCTCGCCGCCGAATTGGGCATGACCGGATTGCTTTTGTTTCAGAACACGCCAACTAAATACCCGCAACATACGCACTTTATTTTGTACCTTGAGGGGGCGGCAGAAGCAGAAATTCGATACTGGAACCCTCGTCGATTCGGGCGGCTGTCTCTGTTTGACCAGGCGGGGCTGGATCAATACACGTCTCGCCGATTTGGGCTCGATCCGTTGTTGATTAGTCTGGAGCAATTCCTACGGCTACTGTCATCCACGCGTACCAGGCTGAAGACACTTTTGATGCACCAACAGGCCATCGCGGGGATTGGAAACATTTATGCCAATGAGATTTTGTTTCGTGCCAGGCTTCATCCAGACCAAGCAGCCAACCAGGTTGGGGAGAGGGCTGTAACGCGACTATACGAAATTATGGGAGAGGTGTTGCGCGAAGCGATCGCCTTGGGAGGATCCAGCGTAAGGGACTATTTTGCTCCGAATGGAACCGAAGGCCAGTACAAGCGCAAGCATCTGGTCTATGCCAAGGCTGGTGAGCCCTGCCCAAATGCCTGTGGAGCTGCGATCAGACGAGCTATAGGCGAGCGAAGTTCGTTTTACTGTCCCACATGCCAGCGAACCAGGCGTCCGCGCTCCACCTAGGTGAGAAAAGTTTCTATGACTGCCGCCCGTTCTGGTGGGACAACAATAATAACGTTATCAATTATTTATCATGATGAATCTTCAGGGCGCATTGTGGTAGGACTTCTGTGCTCGCATCGTAGGCCCTTTGGAGGATTGAGCTAATCGGCAGAATTCGGTACTCTGTCGCTCCGTTTCTCTGCCCTATCACACACCAAGGAGTCGTCAATCATGGCGAAAGTGCTCGAAGGTCCCGGGATGGGGCTGATGAAAAAGTGGGGAATCAACGTTCCCAATTATGTGGTCGTCACCTCCGTTGAGGAATTGACCAAGCTTGGTCAAGCCAATGAATGGTTGAAGAAGTCCAAGCTGGTTGCAAAAGCGCATGAGGCACTCGGCTCGCGCTTTAAGCTGGGCTTGGTTAAGGTTGATTTAGATTTTAAGGCTGCGGAAGCCGCAACCAAGGAAATGATTGGCCGACAAGTCGGCAGCATCACCGTGACCCAGGTCATTGTCTCTGAAATGATCCCGCACAAGGAAGAATATTATTGTGCTGTGAAATCGACGCGTGAAGGCACTGAGGTCCTGGTCGCCAACTGCGGCGGGATTGAAGTTGAGTCAAATTGGGAACGCGTCAAACGTCTATGCCTTGAGATCGGTCAATCTCCTTCTCCGGAATCCCTCGAAAAATTGACTAAGGAAGCTGGATTCTCCGGCGCGCTTGCCAAAAAAATGGCTGAGTTCGCGGGGAAAATGTTTGCCTGCTTCGACAGTGAAGACGCGCAATACCTCGAGGTGAATCCGGTTGTCGTTCGTGCCGGCGATGACGAAGTGGTGGCTCTCGATGCCGTGACCCTGCTCGACGGCGATGCTAAATTCAGACATCCGGATTGGAACTTCGCATTTGCTGCGGAATTCGGCCGTGCCTATTCCAAGCAAGAGCTAGAAGTCATGGCGGTTGACAGCAAGATCAAGGGCTCGGTTAAGTTCATCGAAATTCCAGGTGGTGATACAGCCATGCTGCCGGCAGGCGGCGGAGCCAGCGTGTATTATTCGGACGCGGTCGTTGCGCGCGGCGGCAAGTTGGCGAACTATGCGGAATACTCAGGTGATCCACCGGATTGGGCGGTCGAAGTGCTCACGGAAAAAGTGTGCTCCCTGCCGGGAATCAGGAACATCATCGTTGGTGGTGCCATCGCAAATTTCACTGACGTGAAAAAGACGTTTGGCGGCATCATCAATGGCTTCCGGAAGGCGAAATCGGAAGGCAAGTTGAAAAATGTGAAGATTTGGGTGCGTCGTGGTGGGCCGCGTGAAAAAGAAGGCCTTGATGCGATGCGCGCACTGAAAGACGAAGGCTTTGACATTAATGTCTTCGACCGCAATACACCGCTCACCGATATTGTCGACAAGGCACTCCAGGCGAAGTAGCTGTCGCCTATGACCAACTGAATATAAGGGGAGATCCCGAGATGAGTATTCTGGCAAACAAAGACACCCGTGTGGTGATCCAGGGAGGTCAAGCCGGTGTCAACGCCGCCCGCCGTATGGCCGAGTTTTGTTATCTCATCAAGCGCCCGCTGAACGTCGAGGCGTTCGTCTATCCGCCCGATGCCGGCAAGACCAATGAGATTCCGTACGGCAGCGGTCTCATCGCCATTCCAGTCTATAAGTCCATTGCCGAAGCGACGAAGCACCATCCGACTCTCAACACCAGCCTCGTGTACATCGGTGCTGATCGCGCGATGAAGGGCGGCATGGAAGCGCTCGACGATTCTCATATCAAGGTGGTCTCGATGATCACCGAGGGAGTGCCGGAAAGGGATGCGAAGATCCTCGGGGCCCATGCGCGCAAGTTGGGCAAGGTTTTTAATGGCCCTTCTTCCATCGGCATCATTTCAGCTGGTGCGTGCCGTCTGGGCGTGATCGGCGGCGCATTCGACAACCTCGTCCTTTCCAAGCTGTATCGCGAAGGATCGTTCGGCGTCATTACCAAGTCTGGCGGTCTCTCGAACGAAATTATTTGGATTTGCTCCCAATTTGCCGACGGCATTACGACGGCTATCGGTATTGGCGGCGATGCCTATCCCGGCACAGATTACGTCAGCTACCTTGAGATGTTTGAAAACGATCCGCAGACGAAAGCCGTTGTGATCGTAGGCGAAATGGGTGGCGATCTCGAAGAGCGTGCGGCCGAATGGTATGGCGCGAAGAAGCGACGGGTGAAATTGATTGCCGTGGTTTCCGGTTTCTGTCAGGAAAGTCTGCCGAAGGGGATGAAGTTCGGTCATGCCGGAGCTAAAGAGGGCATGAAGGGGGAGGGATCGGCTCGATCCAAGTCCGATGCGCTCAAGAAAGCCGGCGCACTAGTGCCGCCCACCTTTGGTGCGCTGGGTCCTGCCATCAAGGAAACCTATCAAGACCTTTTGAAGTCAGGCCAGGTGAAAGAGCCGGTGGAACCGGCGACGCTGCCTAGGTTGCCGAAAACCGTTGAAGAAGCAATGAAAGCCGATGAGGTCATGGTTGCTCCCCTCATCCGAACGACTATCAGCGATGATCGTGGAGACGAACCGTGTTATGACGGGTATCCCGCCTCTGAACTCATCAATAAAGGGTACGAGATTCCTCACGTGATAGGGCTTTTATGGGACAAGCGGTTAATTTCGAAGCAGGAAGCCGAAATCATTAAGCGCATCATGATGCTTTCCGCCGATCATGGTCCCTGTGTGAGTGGCGCCTATGCGACGATCTTAGCGGCATGCGCCGGAATTGGCCTGTCGCAGTCGGTTGCGGCGGGCATGATCATGATTGGCCCGCGTTTTGGCGGGGCGGTCACTGATGCGGGGCGCTTCTTTAAGTATGCCGTTGACAATAAAATGTCTGTCGATGAATTTCTGGCGTATATGAAGAAGAATCATGGTCCGGTACCGGGTATCGGCCATCGTGTGAAGAGCCTGCGCAATCCAGACAAGCGAGTCAAGGAACTGGTCGGCTACGTCAAGAGCCTTAAGATCAAGACCCCTTGTTTAGACTTTGCTTTGGAAGTGGAGAAGATCACGTCAGTGAAGAAGGACAATTTGATCTTGAACGTCGATGGGACCATGGCAGCTGTGTTGGTCGATATCGGGTTCCCGGTCGATAGCTTGAACGGATTCTTCATTCTGTCGCGCACGATCGGCTTGATCGGTCACTGGGTTGATCAGAAGCGTCAAGATAGCCGCTTGATTCGATTGTTTGATTATCTGGTGAACTATGCGGCTCCCAAGCGTCGCGA
>JACCDZ011654809.1_pt1 | contig 18910 bp, 15 predicted proteins | sample 7449551 | NCBI WGS metagenome assembly JACCDZ01 (sample SAMN15323452, study PRJNA562643) | freshwater metagenome | isolation source: river surface water | place: USA:Blue River Watershed | collected 2017-08-18
AACCTGTCCTCACATGAGCTGGCATCGGTCCAGCACTTTTACGAATCAGAGACCGGGCGCACTGTGGTAGCGCTCGAAAGCGGGCAGTCATCCGTGCCGGGCACCACCCGCCTGCCTGCAACCACACTGGATGAACTCGCGCGCACCACCGGCGCCGGCAAAGCGGCCAGCATGCTGGCGGAACGCGCCCTGAATGATGCTGTCGACATTGCCTTCGAACATCGCTGCTTTGGCCTGGACAAGGTTCCGTTTGCCGGCATGCTGAGTGGTGTCATTAAAAAGACCCAACTGGGTGCACTGCGGGACAGCGTGAACACCAGCATTCGTGAACGTTACACCGGACTTACTGAACGCGACGCAGAAGCCTACCTTGATTTTGCGCGCTCGACTGCGGGCAGCAAGTTCTTCAATACGCGGACATCGGTACTGACCACCTATGCCGGCCGTGCAGGTGATTCACTCAGCAGCAAGTTGTCGGATGCCATCACTGCAATATGCAAGAAGCCCTGAAACGGACACTGACGTTTCAAATAAAAAAATCCCGGAAAATTCCGGGATTTTTTTATTGCCGGCAAACACATCAGGAAGATGTTGTTGCCTTGAGCATCTGGCGCCGACGCAGGGCAAAGTACAGGATCGGGATGAGCACAAGGGTCAGCAAGGTTGATACCAGAATCCCGAAGATCAGGGAGATGGCCAGCCCGTTGAAGATGGGGTCATCCAGAATGAAGAAAGCCCCCATCATCGCAGCCAGTCCCGTCAGCACGATAGGCTTGGTTCTGGCGGCGGCAGCCTCGATGACGGCATCAGCCAGAGCCATGCCTTCTGCAACTTTCAGGTTGATGAAGTCCACCAGCAGAATCGAGTTGCGCACAATGATTCCCGCCAGCGCAATCATGCCAATCATGGAGGTGGCCGTGAAATGCGCCCCCAGCAGGGCATGCCCCGGCATCACACCGATAATGGTCAGGGGAATGGGCGCCATGATCACCAGCGGCACGCTGTAGGAGCCGAACTGCGCCACCACCAGCAGATAGATCAGGATCATCCCTACGCCATAGGCCATGCCCATGTCGCGGAAAGTTTCATAGGTAACCTGCCATTCGCCATCCCACTTGATGGCGTACTCCCGATATGGATCTTCCGGTTGCTGCGTAAAGTATTCGCCCAGGGTGGCTCCATGCGGCAGCTTGATCGCCTGGATATCCGAACGCATCGCAAACATGCCGTAGAGCGGGCTGTCGAGCTCGCCTGCCATATCACCAAACACATAGACCAGCGGCATAAGGTCCTTGTGGTAATGCACCTGATCGCGGGTTTCACTGCGCAACTGCACCAGTTCTGACAATGGAACCTCGCGCCCGTCCATCGAAGGCACAGTCAGCTTGAGTGCAGCATCCAGATTGCTGCGTGACTCGGGCGGCAATGCCAGGCGAACCGGCACACTGCTGCGTGAGTCAGGCACCATCAGCGAGGTGACATCCACACCGGTCAATGCCACCCGCAAGGTACCGGCAATCTGTTGTGGCGATACACCCGCCAATATGGCCTTGTTGCGATCAATCACCAGACGCTCCTGCACGGCAGCATCCACGGTAGTGTCGTCAATGGCCATGATGTCCGGCGTTTTCTCGAAGATGGCGCGAACGGATTTCGCCAGCGCACGTCGTCCCTCATCATCGGGACCATAAATCTCTGCTACCAGCGGCGACATCACGGGCGGGCCCGGTGGCACTTCCACCACTTTCACCTTGGCGCCATGGTCTTTTGCAATTCGCTCCAGATCGGCACGAACGCTGCCGGCGATCTCGTGGCTCTTGCGATCACGCTCATGCTTGTCTTTCAGGTTGACCTGAAGATCGCCCTGCTCACTGTCGGCACGCAGGTAATACTGGCGCACCAGTCCATTGAAGTTGATTGGCGCTGCACTACCTGCATAGGCCTGATAACTGGTGACCTCTGGCACGGCTGACAGATACGCGCCCATGTCATGCAGGACTGCGGCGGTATTTTCCAGCGGAGTACCGGCCGGCGTGTCAACGATGACCCGAAACACGGACTTGTTGTCGAATGGCAGCATCTTTAACACCACCAGCTTTACAACAGCCAGAGACACGGACAAGGCAATCAGGGCAAACACACCGAGATACAGTTTGTGGCGAGTAGACCGTCCCTTTTCATCGTCCAGAAACGGGCGCATGACGCGATGAAACAGGCGGCGCAACCACACGGTTTGCTTGTCTTCTTCATGATGATCATGAGCACCTTCCGAGTGCTGGCCGAGCAGGCGCAAGGCCCGCCATGGCGTAATCACAAAGGCAATCGCCAGTGAAATCACCATACCCATGGACGCATTGATGGGAATCGGGCTCATGTACGGCCCCATCAGTCCAGACACAAAGGCCATGGGTAACAAGGCGGCAATAACGGTAAAGGTTGCCAGAATTGTCGGGCCGCCCACTTCATCCACGGCCAGCGGAATCACTTCGCGCAAGGGTTTCTTGTCGATCAGCATGCGGCGATGGATGTTCTCGACCACCACGATGGCATCGTCGACCAGAATGCCGATGGAAAATATCAGGGCAAACAGTGACACACGATTAAGCGTGAAGCCCCATGCCCATGATGCAAACAGTGTTGCCGCCAGTGTCAGCATGACCGCCACACCAACGATGATGGCTTCGCGACGGCCCAGCACAAAAAACACCAGAGCCACGACCGACAAGGTGGCGAAGATGAGCTTCTGGATCAGCTTCATGGCCTTGTCGTTGGCTGTTTCACCATAATTGCGGGAAACGCTGACCTGGACATCATCGGGAATAATGGTGCCGCGCAATGACTCGACCCGCTTCATCAGTCGCTCGGCAATATCAACTGCGTTCTCACCAGGTTTTTTGGTGACGGTCAGTGTAACGGCAGGAAACTCGGTGCCTGCCGCCAGCCCGTCGTGTCCGTCAGCGCCAACACCATGCCAGACATAACGCTGCGGCTGATCCGGACCATCGACGATCCGTGCCACTTCTGCCAGATAGACCGGGCGACCTTCGCGGACGCCCACCACCAGATTCTCCAGCTCGGCGCGCGAGCGGAAGAAATCCCCCGTCTCGACCGTGATTTCGCGATTCTCGTGCACGATGCGGCCAGCCGGCAGGCGCGCATTGGCACCCTGCAAGGCACGATGAATGACCAGTGGGCTCAGCCCGGTGGCACGCAGGCGATCAGCATCCAGATCCACGCGCAACACACGGCCGGGACCACCAATGGTATTAACTTCGCGAGTGCCTTGTACCTGCTTGAGTTCGGCCTCGGTTGCATGGGCGATCCGTTCCAGATCGTAGGCGCCACGCGTCTGGTCATTTGTCCACAAGGTCAGGCTGACAACCGGCACATCATCAATGCCTTTTGGCTTGACCAGTGGCTGCCCCACCCCGAGTTCCGGAGAAAAAAGATCGGTATTGGTCTGTACCGTGTCGTGCAGGCGCACAAGCGCTGTCTCGCGCTCGACACCAACCTTGAACTGGACTGTAAGCACCGCGACGCCCGGACGTGACACGGAATAAACATGCTCGATCCCGGCAATCTGGGACAGCTGCTGTTCCATCGGGCCTGCAACTTTTGTTTCCACATCGGCACTGGAAGCACCGGGAAACGGCACCATGACGTTGGCCATGGTGACATTGATTTGTGGTTCTTCTTCTCGTGGCGTCACACCCACTGCAAAGAGGCCCAGCAACAGTGCGACCAGACCCAGCAATGGCGTGAGTTGTGAACGCAGGAAGTAGTCGGCAATACGGCCGGAAATACCCATGTCGATCTCCTTAGCGTGTCAGGCCGGCACGCACCGGATCGAGCGCCACTTTCTCACCTTCACGCAAGCCCGCCAGCACCTCATACGAGCCATCGCCCTGGCGTTCGCCCACGCGCACCTGTCGCAACTGTGGCCTGCCCTTTTCTGGCAGGACATAAACGCCCGTAACTTCACTACGGCGCAACACGGCTTCAGCCGGCACCACCAGCCGGCGCGCCGTCCCCGTCACAAAGTGCACACGTACGAACTGGCCCGGCAACAAGCCGTTGGCCTGCTCCGGCAGATAAACACGCACTTCGGTGGTGTGGGTGCGAGGATCGGCTGAAGGGATGACAACCATTTTGGCCGCCTTGATCCATTGGGCAGAACCAGGAACCTCTACCATGGCACGATTACCGCGGCGCACTGCATCTATCCAGGCTTGTGGCACCTGTGCAGTGGCGCGCAGCCATGCCGGATCAAACCCGGTGGCTAACGGTGTACCGGGCGTCGCCATTTCACCCACCTCGACATGAAGTGCCGACATCACACCGGCATAGGGTGCAGTCACATCGGCAAAACCTCGTGTCGTTGCCGCCTGACCACTGCTCGCCTGCAACGTATTCAATCGGGCCTGTGCAGACTTGTAGTTGGCCTCGGCAGTATCCATCTGCGATTTGCTGACATAGTTCTTGGCAAAGAGCTCCTTGAAGCGCTCGTATTCGCGAGTTGCATTTTCAAGCCCGACACGCGCCTCGGTGACCTGTGCCTGAACACCCGTCACCTGCTGCTGGGCAACGCTGGGATCAATACGCATGATCACCTGCCCCTGCCTGACAGCATCACCGGGGCGGAAATTGATAGCCATGACACGACCTGCCGTTTGCGCCGCGACGGTGGACTGTCTCTCGGCCTCAATGACAGCCTCGCCTGCCCATGTAGCCTCAACCTGTCGCCAGACAACCGCCGCACTGGCGAGAACAGGAACCGCTGCTGGCACCCTGGCATCAGCAGCCGGCAGCAAGGCCGGTGTTGTAGCAAGCATCAGGGCAGACATCAGGGCAGTAAGCTGGAGCCGTTTCACAGTATTCTCCTTGTACGGGCAGGTGCATCGCCAAACACGTGTAAATCTGCGGAGGGCACGTCACGCCACTCCTTGCTCCTCAGTCAGGGCGCAATCACTTCACGCTTGAAACCGATCTTGCCGAGAAACCACATCATCGGGCACCAGCCGGTAAAGGCTGACTGCATCTGGTTGAGACCGACAAACGCGGTAAAAAGAAAGAAATACGGACTGACATACCAGCCCAGTACCACGCTCAGGAAAGTAAAGAAACCTGCAACAAAACGGAGTCCGGCGTTGATGGTCATGATCATTTACCTCGGTTGTTGACTTGATTCATTCAGCTGATTTTAAAGCAGCCATCTCACAGCGATGCCGCTGGCATGCCACAAGCCCGATTGGCCGGAACGGCAACATCCATCAGGCGCGGGTTTGGCAACTTGAGTGCATGCATCAGCTGCACATATTCTGCCTCTGATGCCACCTGCAAGCGGGGATTGTGCAGGCGTTCTTCAGCAATGCTGCTGGTGGTCCATCCCTTGTAATCATGCGCAGGAAAAACAGCGGTATCTCCAGGCAGACTCAGCAAGCGCTCAAACAGGCTGTGATACTGCTGGTGGGCGTCGCCATTCTGGAAGTCGGTACGTCCGGTGCCACGAATCAGCAGGGTATCGCCGGTAAAGACATAATGCTGACCATTATCGTCCAGATAAAAGCTGTAGGAGTCATCGGTGTGGCCCGGCGTATAGATAGCCACAAGCTCATGTGAGCCAAAACGAAGTTTATCGCCATCACTGAAACGGGCGCTCACGCAGTCTGCCTGGGCCTGCTGCCCCATGTACGTCACACAACCGGTCGATTCGCGCAGCAATCCGAGTGCCGTAATGTGATCGGCATGCACATGGGTATCCACAGCCATCACGAGCTTGAGCTCAAGCTCATCGAGCAGACGCAGATAACTGTCCATATGCTCGCGCACGGGGTCTATCAGCACCGCATCACCCGTCTTCTGGTCAGCAAGCAGATAGGTATAGGTTGAAGAAGCTGCATCAAAGAGTTGTCGGAACAGCATGTCTTTCACCCCCTTTTCAATTGGTGTTCACATCAAGTGAAACTGCTGCGCCAGCGTCCAGGCGACCAGCAGCACCATCAGGATTACAAAGCCTTTCTGCAGTTTCGGGCCGGCCACAAACCGCCCGAGCAAACTACCGGCCAGCATGCCGAGCAATGCACCACCTGCCAGCGGCCAGAACAGTGCAGGCAACGACTGCTGCCACAGAAAGCTGGCAAAGCCGGTGCTGGAGATCAGTACGATCACGGCCAGGGATGTCGCCACTGCCTGCCGCATGGGAAGGCCACTGACCAGAATCAGCATCGGCACAATCACAAAACCACCACCCACACCAAACAGGCCTGACAGGAGCCCGGTCAGTGCCCCCGCCAGCAGCAGGCGTTGCATGCAGGGCCAGCGCCACTCAAAGCGACCGGTGGGCGAAAGCTCGCAAGAGGCGCCTTCAAGACCTGTACCCGCGTCACTACCGGCACGCAGTACACGGGTTGACTCAGGATCACGGTCTGCCTGTTGCCACATACGTACGGCGATCACTGCTACCAGTAAAGCAAATGCCACGACCAATGCAGTCTCGGACAGGCGACCGGCCAGCCACTGCCCCACGGGCGCCAGCAACATGCCACCGGCACCGGTGACTGCAACCAGTGGCCAGACAATCTGCTTCTGACGCAAGCGCATGAATACGCCGAAGGCAGCTGCACTGGCCACTGCACCCAGTGACAAACCGGCGCTCATCGACAAGCCCAGCCCCAGCCCGCCCATCAGCAGCGGCACTGCCATGACGGAACCACCTGCCCCGGTCAACCCGAGCACCAGACCAATGAGTGCACCAATCAGCAGGACCACGTATCAATTCCCTCAGGCACGGCGGATTGGCATGCCAATCGACTGGCAGGCCTGCGTACCGCCCTCTACCACCACGATTTCGGCATCGGTCGCCTTGCAGAGGAAGTCTGCTGCCTGACGGGCACGCATGCCGGCCTGGCAAAGCACATACAAGGTGTCATCCGAACCAAAGCCCTTTGCCTGCAAATCCTTCAGCACCCTGGCCGGATCAAGCTCACCCAGCGGACACAGCAAGGCCCCTTCTACGTGGCCGCCAGCAAACTCTGGCGGATTGCGCACATCAATCAGGTGCACCTGACCACTCTTGTAGCGACGACCAAACTCGTCTGCAGAAATAACCGTGTAGCCACTCATGCTTTTTCCTCCACCACACCAAATTTCACCTGGACTCAGGCATATCTGGACATCAATGCACGGACCTGTGCCATGCGCTCGGCAAACTCTGCGCCCTGGTCGTTGCAGACATTGGCCTCGATCACACACGCGAGCATTTCATGAAACGCCTTGTCGAGTGCCTTGCGAGCAGCAGTCATCTGCTGAATGATTTTTTCGCAGTCTTCATCCTGGTCAATCAGCTTCTGGACACCCCGCACCTGCCCCTCGACACGGGCCAGACGCTTGAGCATTTCTGTTTTCTGCTGGGCATTGGGACTAAGCATGGCAACCTCCACATCACATACCCCATAGGGTATATGAAATGCAGGCAAGGTCAAGTACCCCCAGGGGTATACCGGGGAACTGGAAGCAAGGGAGAATCAGGCGGCAGGAATGGGGACAGGACGTCGCTGCAACAACAGGACAGCCACAAGACAAGCCATGGCTGCCGCCATCCACGACCAGAGCGGATGAATATCCCAGACCATACCGGTCCACCAGGAGCCCAGGGCAACACCAAGGCCCCAGAGCATGCTGTAGACCGCCTGGCCCTGCCCCTGATGGCCAGCACCAAACTGGCGATAGATGACACTGATGGCCGCTGCATGGAATGTCGCAAAGCTGGCCGCATGCAGCAGCTGGGCAGACCAGACTATCAAAGGCGACTCGATACCCAGACCAATGACTGACCAGCGCAATGCCGACAACAACAGGCTGGCAATCATGATCCTCTGCTCGCCAAAGCGGGGCAACCAGCGATGCATCTGCGTGAAGGCAATCACTTCGGCAAACACCGCCAGCGCCCACAACCAGCCAATGGCGGTGCGGGAGTAGCCATGCCCCTCCAGATAGATGCTGTAAAAACTGTAGTACGGCGCATGCGAGAGCTGCAGCAGGAAATGAGCCGCCAGAAAGGCCATGACGGTTGGCCGCCTGAGGATGCTGAAGAAATCTTCCTGGCGGTGCGCGTGGGTCGGCGTAGCGATATCAGGCACTTGCAGGCTGGCCAGCCAGCTGGCCGCTGCACACACCAGCAGGCACAACGGTAACCAGCTCACAGACACCTGATCAAACAGCATGCCCAGAGATGCGCCCGTGACAATGAACCCGATGGAGCCCCAGAGCCGCAACCGGCTGTACAGTTCCCGCTGCGCCCCCAGATGAGCAATGGTGACTGCTTCAAACTGCGCCAGGATGGCATTCTGGAAAAAGCTGTAACCGAGCAGCACAAACGCCAGCGGCCAGAAATTCTCCGTGAAGAAAACACCAAGCCAGAAAAACATCAGCAGGAAGGCGCCGGCCCGTACCATCTGCAGCCGTTTACCGGTCTTGTCCGCCACATACCCCCAGAAGTTCGGCGCAATGATGCGCGTTGCCATGAGAATGGCCATGAGCTGACCAATGGACTCCGGTGAAAAATTCAGGCCCTGCAGATACAGTCCCCAGTACGGCATGAAGCCGCCAAGCACTGCGAAATAGAAAAAATAGAAAGATGCGAGGGGAATGTGGGGAATGCGGGCTGGTGTTGTCACGGGCACAAACCCTCAGCCCTCCCCCTGTATCAGGGAGAGGGCAGTTACATCAGAGGCTGCCGGCAATCGGCTTGAGCGGCGGCACGACATCGGCATTCTGCGCACGATGCCGAAGGAAATGATCCATCAGCACAATGGCCAGCATAGCCTCGGCAATCGGCGTAGCACGCACACCGACGCAGGGGTCATGACGCCCCTTGGTCACCACTTCGATGGCATTGCCATGAATGTCGATGGAACGCCCCGGCAGGGTCATGCTGGACGTTGGCTTGAGCGCGATGCTCACGACAATTTCCTGCCCCGAGGAAATGCCGCCGAGCACGCCACCCGAGTGATTGGAGACAAACCCTTGCGGCAACATCTCGTCACGGTGCTGTTCGCCACGCTGTTCGACCACCGCAAAGCCATCACCGATTTCCACGGCCTTGACGGCATTGATGCTCATCATGGCATGCGCAATGTCGGCATCCAGACGATCAAACACCGGCTCGCCCCAGCCCACCGGAACATTCGATGCGTAGACGGACAGTCGCGCCCCACAACTGGAGCCATCACGGCGCAGCTGCGTGATCAGGTCTTCCATCTGCGGAATAACATCGGCATCGCCACAAAAGAACGGATTCTGGTTGACCAGGGACCAGTCGAGCTTTTCTGCCTTTACCGTACCGATCTGCGTGACATGGCCACGAATCACGATACCGAATTTCTCGTGCAGGTATTTCTTGGCAATGGCACCGGCTGCCACGCGCATGGCAGTTTCACGTGCGGATGAACGGCCCCCGCCACGGTAGTCACGGAAGCCGAACTTCTGCGTGTAGGTGTAATCGGCATGACCGGGACGGAAGGTCTCGGCGATATTGGCGTAGTCCTTGGATTTCTGGTCGGTGTTCTCAATGAGCAGGCCGATCGGGGTACCGGTGGTCTTGCCTTCAAATACACCCGAGAGGATTTTCACCACATCGTCTTCACGACGCTGGGTACTGTACTGCGACGTGCCCGGCTTGCGACGATCCAGATCAAGCTGCAGATCTTCCTCGGTGAGCGCCAGCCCCGGCGGGACGCCATCCACAATCGCGCCCAGCGCAATACCGTGCGACTCGCCAAAGGTGGTGACGCGGAAAAGATCGCCTATCGTGTTACCGGCCATTGAGTAAATCCTTGTTCAGACCGGCGCTTCGAACAGCGGCTGGAATTCGCGGCACTGTGCCGCCGTCAATACGAATACGCCCTGCCCGCCCCGCTCGAACTCCACCCACACGAAAGGAACATCGGGAAAGCTCTGCTCCAGCGCCCACTGCGAGTTGCCAACCTCAACCACCAGGACGCCATTCTCCGTCAGGTAGTCGGCGGCCTCGGCCAGAATGCGCCGGGTGATGTCCAGACCGTCACGACCCGAGGCCAGCCCCAGCTCCGGCTCGCGCAGGAATTCGGCGGGCAGGTCCGCCATGTCTTCGGCATCCACATACGGCGGATTACTGACAATCAGGTCATAGCGCTGGCCCGGCAGCTTGCTGAACACATCGGACTCGATCAGGCCGACACGATCTTCCACCTCGTGATGCTCGACATTGACGGCAGCAACCGACAAGGCATCCATCGAAATATCCGTGGCATCCACAAGCGTGTCCGGAAACTCCTTGGCAATGGCAATCGCGATGCAACCAGACCCGGTGCAAAGGTCCAGCACGCGCTGCGGCTCATCGGCCAGCCAGGGCAGGAAACGGTCGGCAATCAGTTCGGCAATCGGCGAGCGCGGAACCAGCACACGCTCGTCGACATAGAACGGCAGGCCGTTGAAATACGCCAGGTTCAGCAGATAGGCCAGCGGAATGCGGTCGTTGACGCGACGGCGCAGCAGGTCCAGCACAGCGGCACGTTCGGACGGCAACAGCTTTGCGTCCAGAATCTCTTCATCGGCCGACCACTCCAGCGCCAGGGTCTGCATGACCAGCGCGGTTGCCTCGGCAAAGGGGTCATCCGTACCATGCCCGAGGTGAATGTCGTTCTCACGAAAGCAGGTTACGGCAAAACGGATGAAGTCACGGATGGTGACAAGAGTCGCCCCGGCTTCAGCCAGCAGGGCATCATCGAGCAGCACGTCAGAATCGCTTTCGGTCACGGCAAGGTCCGGGTGATCGTTGGAAGGCGCCTATTCTAGCGGCCACAGCCCCTGAATGACCACGACTCCAGACACAGATCTGTCCAGTCGATCCATGCAGTCACCACCGGGCTGTCCAGCCACTGCCGCCGGGGCTGGCGCAAGACCATGATGCTGGCCACAATGAAGGCATCCAGAACACTGCTTTTGTCGCCATATGAAAGACCCGCTCCTCAACCAGTTACGCAAACAACTGCGGGAAACCGTCCCGGCCCCGACCCGGCCGGCAACACCGGCAGCCCCGGCACGCCCTGCGGAACCAGAGGTGGACGATGCCACCCTGTTTGCGCAGGCCACCCGCGGAACGCGACCGATTCAGGCTGACACGCCGGCACCGGCCACCACCAAACGTCCCGACCCCAATGCACGTCTGCGCCGTGCAGCCGCAGAGGCGGAGGAACGGGAAAGCATCCCCCTGTCCGATGCCGCCGCCCTGATGTACGAAACCACGCCGGAAAGCACCCTCTCCTACGCCCGTAACGGCGTACAGCAACGCGTATTGCACAAGCTGAAACAGGGGCAGATGCCATGGCAGGCGGCAGTCGACTTGCACGGCTGCACTGCAGACCAGGCCAGGGAGGCCGTGCTGGCGCTGCTGCAGGAGGCCAGGCAAGCCAGTCTGCAGGTGGTCAAGGTGGTGCACGGCAAGGGCGTCATCAAGGAGCAGGCCCTGCTCAAGACCTTTGTTAACGGATGGCTCCGTCAGGTACCCGAAGTACTGGCGTTCGTCAGCGCCCTGCCCCGGGATGGCGGCACCGGTGCCATTTATGTGCTATTGAAAAGAAAACGTCCGGAAACCGAATAGCCCTGGACACGGTCCACCAACAAGAATATCCACGGATGGTCTGATGGCGTTGTTAAAGCGATGGCAAGTCTTGCTCCCGATCCTGCTGCTTGTCAGCGGACTGTCTTCGTTTGTCCGTGCAGCACCACAACAAGACCTGAAACTCGACAGCCGGACCGGCACGATTGCACTTGAGCCCCATCTCCAGTACGCCTGCACGGACAGTAACGTGGATATGGAGGGGGCCCGGCTACTGAACTACCAGCCGATCACCACACCCCGCATTTCCTTCGGTTATAAAAAAGAGCCCTGCTGGTTCCGGTTCAGAATGAGCAATACCGGAGCAGAGTCACTGAAGCTGGTTGTGAGCATCCACTTCCCCATGCTGGACCATGCATCCCTTTATATCCCGACACCATCAGGCACGGAGGTACAAACCGCAGGTGATGCAGAGCCGTATGCCATGCGTCCACTTCGTGTACGGTTCTTCAGCTTCCCGCTGGATCTTGCGCCTCACGTTACGCAAGACTATTTCCTCAGGGTTCAGACCACCAGCAGCTTCAACCTGCCAATAACTGTCAGCGGCCGCGATGCCTTTGCCGAAGAAAGCATCAATAACGAATGGGTTCTTGGTACCTTCTATGGTGTTGGCATCGGACTTTTTTTCTACAACTTTTTTCTCTGGCTGATCATCCGGGAAAAAGCCTACCTCTTCTACATCATCCACCTTGGCAGCAGCCTGCTGTTTTATGCTGCCCTGCAAGGGATCGCCTACCGCTGGTGGCCGGACTGGGCAGACTGGAATAACCGGTCAACGTATGTTTTTGCCTACGTATCGATGATGTCCGGTACATTGTTTGCGCGCGAATTCCTGATGACGCCGCAGTGGCCCCGGATCGACAAGCTTTTTCTAGGACTGGCATTTACCGCCATGTTTGCCGCCACCGGGCAGTTCGTCCTTCCCTCCCATATCATCAACCCCTTTCTTGGCATCATTGCACTGACCAACATGCTCCTGCTGACATCAACAGGCATCATGCGCTGGCGGGCAGGTCAGCCGGAAGCCCGCATCTTTGTTCTGGCATGGGGATTCTTCCTGGTCTCGCTGTTTGCCGTGGCACTGAACACCTACGGCATACTTTCCACGCTGGTGATCAGTCTTTATGGCATGCAGGTAGGGCTGATCGTCCAGCAGATACTGCTGTCACTCGCACTGGCCTACCGGATCAACAACCTGAAACGGGAAAAGAAGGATCAGGAAGATGAATCCCTGATTGTTCGCGCCGAGAATGAAGCAAAAAGTAATTTCCTGGCAACAATGAGTCACGAAATCCGCACTCCCATGAATGCGGTAATCGGCATTGCACATTTGCTGCAGGACACCCGGCTTGATGCCAGCCAACGTAATTATGTCGAGCTGCTGCAGAATGCCGGGCAATCGCTCCTGAGCCTGATCAATGACATCCTTGACTATTCGAAGATGAATGCCGGCAAGCTTTCAATTGAAAACAGGCCATTCAACCTGCACGACCTTTTCAGGGAATGCACGGAAATCTACTCGGCCAATGCCCGGCAAAAATCACTGTCACTCACCTTTGAGCCCGCTCCCGATCTGCCGGCCTGGGTTAAGGGGGATCAGGCTCGACTGCGCCAGATTCTGGTCAACCTGCTCGGCAACGCCATCAAGTTCACTCCGCAAGGCCACATCAAACTACGCGCCGGCCTGCTGCCTTGTCAGGAGGCCGGTCGGCTGTGCCTGTCTGTCCAGGTAGAAGATACCGGCATTGGCCTGTCCCCGCAGGAAACAGACCAGCTGTTCCAGGCATTCCGTCAGGCAGAAAACTCAACCGCACGAAAGTACGGTGGCTCCGGTCTTGGGCTGGCCATCAGCAAGCAGATCATTGAACTGATGGACGGACAGATCGGTGTCGACAGTCTACCTGGCCATGGCTCCACCTTCTGGTTTACGGTATTGCTTGAGCCAGCCACTGCACCGGAAAAAACCACTGATCCTGCAAATGCCGGCACGCTTGTCCAGCACGATTTGCGGGTCATGGTGGTCGAAGATAATCCGGTCAATCGGCTGGTAATTACCGGCATGCTGCAAAAACTGGGCATTAATGCCCTGCTGGCGCAGGATGGCGCGGATGCGTTGGCTATGCTTCAGGAACATCAGGATATCGAGCTGATCTTCATGGACTGTGAAATGCCGGTCATGGATGGCTATGAAGCCACAAGACAGATCCGCGCCCTTGAGCAGCACGGCAAGCGTCCCCCGGTCACGATCATTGCACTGACCGCGCATGCGCTCCCCGAGCACCGTGAAAAATGCCTTGCCTGCGGCATGAATGACCACCTGGCCAAACCACTCTCCATGGATGAACTGGTCTCCATGTTGCAGCGCTGGCAAATGGTCACCGCCGCACGCCAACCGACCCTGAACGAGACAGTTTCATGAAACATGTCCGCCATGGATATTTCCTGACCTGCCTGCTTCTGGTGCTGTGCGCCGGCAATGCCTTCAGTGCAAGCCATGTACTGTCCCTGAATGAGGTTCCTGCCCGACTGGAGCTGGAACCATGGGTTACCTACACCTGCGATGCAAATGCCCCGCAACAGCTTGCCGGTATCGATAAAAGTACATTCAGGAAGCTTCCTCTTCCGCACATCTCGTTCGGCTTTCTCAAGGAAGCCTGCTGGTTTCGCTGGGAGATGCAGAATGACAGCAATGCAACACAACGCCTGCTGTTTACTGTTGATTATCCCGTGCTTGACCACGTTGACCTTTACGAGCGCAGTGGCGCAACAACCCGGAAATGGGTCATGGGGGATGCGCTGCCGTTCAAGCAGCGCAAGATTGATTCGCGCAATTTTGTTCTGCCGCTGACACTTGAGCCAGGTCAGCATGCCACGTATTTTCTGCGGATCGAGTCAACCGGCTCAATGACCGTGCCGCTCTATCTCAGCAACCGTGACAGCTTTATCGGCATGCACGAGCAGCACGAATGGTGGCTGGGGGCCTTTTACGGCATCAGCCTTGGGCTGCTTTTCTATCATGGTTTTTTGTGGGTCGTCATTCGCGAAAAAATTTACCGGTTCTATGTTCTGCATCTGGGTGCCAGTCTGGCCTACATGGCAACACTGCAAGGACTGGCATTCCGGATATGGCCGGACGCACCGGAATGGAACAACCGCTCCAACTACCTTGCCGGCTATCTGGTCCTGCTCACCGGCGTTCTTTTTGCCCGGGACTACCTGAATACCCGCAACTGGAAACATGGCGACAGGTTCCTGCTGGTGCTGGCCTCGCTGCTTGCATTTGCCTTAATTGCACAAATATTCCTGCCTGCCCGTATCATTTACCTGAGCTTGGCCGGCATGGTGATTGCGACCATGCTTTCCCTGCTGGTGACCGGGCTTGTGCGCTGGAAGCATGGACTGAGTGATGCACGCCATTTTGTACTGGCGTGGGGCCTGTTCATGATGATGGCCGTACTTTTTTCGCTGAAAACCTACGGCATTTTTGCCAACATCCCGGTACTGGCGACTGTCAACATCCTCCAGCTTGGCATGATCCTGCAGCAGGTGCTGCTCTCTCTCGGCATGGCCGGACGACTGACAACCCTCAAGCGCGAAAAAATACAGCGCGAACAGGAAATCCTGCGTGAGCGTGCTGAAAATGATGCAAAAGGTGATTTCCTCGCCAAGATGAGCCATGAAATCCGTACGCCGATGAATGCCGTACTCGGACTGACCCATCTGCTCAAGGACAGCCGGCTGGACACCACGCAGCGGGAGCAGGTGAACATGCTGCATTCGGCAGGCCAGTCCCTGCTTGAGCTCATCAATGACATCCTGGACTACTCCAGAATAAACGCCGGCAAGCTGGAGCTGGAAAAAACCGTTTTCAACCTGCCCACCCTGTTCAGCGACTGTGTCAGCATGTTTGCCGTGAATGCCGGGCAGAAATCCCTCTCGCTGGCGTATGAGCCGGCGGACAACCTGCCCGTCTGGGTACTGGGTGATCCGGTACGTTTGCGTCAGGTGGTCAGCAACCTGCTCAACAACGCCATCAAGTTCACCAGCAAGGGCCACATCCATGTCCGGCTGCAGTTGCAGCCTTCGGCCATCCCCGATCATGTGAACCTTCTGGTCGAAGTCGAGGACACCGGTATCGGCCTGACGCCTGAAGAGATCAGGTCACTCTTCCAGGCCTTTCAGCAGGCCGATGTCTCGACCACCAGAAAATATGGTGGCTCTGGCCTGGGGCTGGCCATCAGCCGGCAACTGGCGGAACTGATGGGAGGCACCATTGGTGTACGCAGCCAGCCTGGGGCAGGCTCTACCTTCTGGGTGCGCATTCCCCTTGAGCTAAGCGGTGCCCCGGCACAGCCTGCGGACGGTACATCATTACGGCTGGAGAACCTTAAGGGGCGCCACCTGCTGGTGGTCGAGGACAATCCGGTAAACCAGCTGGTGATTACGGGATTGCTGCGCAAGCTCGGCATCACGCCCTTGCTCTGTCAGGACGGCGAAAAAAGTCTGGAGTTGCTGCGACAGCATCCGGAGGTCGAGCTGGTGTTGATGGACTGTGAAATGCCCGGCATGGATGGTTACGAAGCCACACGCCAGCTAAGGCTGCGGGAGGCCAGCGAGGGCCTGGTCCACCTCCCCGTTGTCGCCCTGACGGCGCATGCCATGGCTTCGCACCGGGAGCGCTGTCTGGCGGCGGGCATGGACGATCATCTGGCCAAGCCGGTCGTGCTTGAGGATCTGGCCAACATCCTCAAGCGGCATCTGCCCGACTGAGTCTTGTGCCTTTGACCCCTGCCAGTGATTTGGTTAGGGTGGCACCCCTTGATTTCATGACACGAGGCCTGAACCCCATGGAAAACGCCTATGCCAGCATCATCACCGCCGTCGGTGAAGACCTGGAGCGCCCCGGCCTGAAGGATACGCCTGCCCGCGCCGCCAAGGCCTTCCGTTACCTTTGCAAGGGTTATGAGGAAGACCTCGACACCATCGTCAACAACGCCATTTTTCCGTCCGACAACGATGAAATGGTCATTGTGAAGGACATCGAGCTGTACTCGCTCTGCGAACATCACCTGCTGCCGTTCATTGGCAAGGTCCATGTCGCCTACCTGCCCTCCGGCAAGGTACTGGGACTATCCAAGATTGCGCGCATCGTCGACATGTATGCACGCCGCCTGCAGATCCAGGAAAACCTGACCAAGCAGATTGCTGATGCCGTGCAGAAGGTGACGGATGCCCGCGGGGTTGGCGTGATCATTGAAGCCCGGCACATGTGCATGATGATGCGTGGCGTGGAAAAACAGAATTCGGTGATGAAAACTTCCATCATGCTGGGACGCTTTCGCGAGAACCCGCAAACCCGCAACGAATTCCTGTCGCTGACCAACTGAGAAAGCACCATGACGTCGCCCGTTCGTGTCCTGATCACCGGTGCCGGCAGCGGCCTTGGCCGTGCCATGGCAATGGCATGGGCGCGGCGTGGCGCACAGATCATTGTGGCGGACATTGCCCGTGAGCGTGCAGAGGAATCCGTCGCGCTCTGCAAGGCCTCCGGTGCCGCTGACGCCGTGTTCCTGGCGCTGGATGTCACGAGCGAGCCTGACTTTGTGGCCGCGCTGGAGTGGGTTACTGCGCACTGGGGCGGACTGGACATTGTCGTCAACAATGCCGGCGTAGCCGGTGGTGGCAGTTTTGATGGCATCAGTGAAGCCGACTGGTCATGGATGCTGAACATCAACCTGCTGGGTGTGGTGCGTGGCTGTCGCGTATTCACACCGCTGTTCAAGCAACAGCAGCAGGGACAGTTTGTGAACATTGCCTCCATGGCCGGCCTGCTCAACCCGCCTGCCATGGCCAATTACAATGTAGCCAAAGCCGGCGTGGTTGCCCTCTCGGAAACACTGGCAGCCGAGCTGTCACCATGGAATATCCGCACCCTGGCCGTGTGCCCGTCCTATTTCCAGACCAACCTGAACGAGTCCTTGCGCACGCATGACCCGCTCACCAAGGCCGCACTGAACAAATTGCTGGCAAGCTCTGACATAACGGCAGATGACATTGCCGAAGGCATCGTGGCGGCGGTTGGTGCAGGCGACAACCTGTATCTGCCCCATGAGCAGGCGCAACAGGCATGGGACAGGAAGCGACAGAACCCCGGTGTCATTCCGGAAGACATGCTCGTGTATGCACGCAAGCTGGCGGCAGCGCAGGGAAAAAACTGATCGTCACGTAAAGCCGGTGTGTCGTTCAGTCGGCACGCGACAAAAAGCGGTTGATGACCGCTGCCACTTCTACCGGACTTTCATCCAGATGCAGATGATGCCCGCCAGGCACTATCTGCAGCTCCAGCTGATGCAAGGCCGCAAGCCGTGCATCAAACACCACCGGATCTGCCGGAAATCCCTGTGACGCACGAATAACCTGCACGGGCGCCGCAATGGCACCGAGAAACGCGAGTACCTGTGGTTCGGTCAGACGCAACGACGAGTGATGCCGTATGCGGCGATCCATGGTCCAGGCAAAGCCGCCCTCAACTTCTTTCAGCGAACGTGAGCACAGTATGCCGGCAGCCTGCGCGCTGAGCGGTGTGAAGCCACGCTGACGTGCCGTTACGGCCATCTCACGGCTGGCAAACACGCGATCTTCACGCGGCTCATATGCCTGCCACTCCAGCAACGCATCGCGCAAAATGCCGGGCGCCTCTGCAGCAGAGCCTGCATACGGTCCAAGACCGTCAATCATCACGAAACGGCTGATACGCCCAGGCAGGGCACCGGCAAACAACGAGCCGATACCTGCCCCCATCGAATGCCCCATCAGGGCAAAGCGCTCCCAGCCCAGCTGGTTGACGATAGCCAGCACATCATCGACGTGATCCAGCGTGTGATACCGCATGCCCTCGGCACGCCAGTCGCTGAAACCGTGACCGGCAAAATCCATGGCAACGATGTGATAGCCCGACAGTAACGGGGCAAGCCGGTCAAAGGTGGCGGCATTGTCCTGCCAGCCATGCAATGCCAGCAAAGGCGGCAGCGAGGCATCATGCCAGCAGCGTGCCGCAATGTGGCGGCCCTTGTGCTGAAAGATCCGCTCCACGACAGCCCCCGTCATGCGATGACCTTTTTCTGTTTCAGTGCAGCCAGGATATGACCGGCTGTCTGCAGTGGCTTCTCCAGCGGAAACATGTGACCGCCTTCAACATACTCATGCAGCATGGCATGGGTACGTGCCATGCGCTCGGCAAATCCTGTGCCGCGA
>JACCDZ010985922.1_pt1 | contig 18907 bp, 16 predicted proteins | sample 7449551 | NCBI WGS metagenome assembly JACCDZ01 (sample SAMN15323452, study PRJNA562643) | freshwater metagenome | isolation source: river surface water | place: USA:Blue River Watershed | collected 2017-08-18
ATGATTTCCGTCACCAGCGCGGCTTTGCGCTTCGCGGTCCAGCGTTTGAAGTCTTCGTCCATTACGGTGCTCATGTCATTTTCCTTTCGAAATTATGACCTGAGCAGGTTTTTACTGGGTCATTACAGATGAGCGCCGATCTCACCGCGCATGCCGATGCGCTGCAAGCTATCCTCACCGACAAGGGCCTGCTTCAAGCAGGTGACCTAGAAGATTTTCGCCACAAGGTGACCGAAGAATGGCTGCCCCGTAATGGCGCGCGCCTGTGCGCCCGTGCCTGGGTTGATCCGGAGTTCAAAGCCGAGTTGCTCAAGGATGGACGTGCGGCAGCTGCAAGCATGGGCTTTGCGATGCCGGAGCACCACCGTAGCCTGGTGGTGTTGGAGAACACTGCCGAATTACAGAATGTCATCTGTTGCACCCTATGTTCATGCACTGCCTTCACCATCATCGGCATGGCTCCGGGGTGGTACAAAGACCTTGAGTACCGCGCCCGTGTGGTGCGCGAGGCCCGCAGCGTGCTTCGCGACATGGGTCTTGCATTGGCCGAATCCATTCGGATCCGCGTGTGGGACACCACCACCGACACCCGCTACATGGTGCTGCCGTACCGTCCACCGCATACGGAAGGTTGGAGCCTAGAGGCTCTGGAGACCTTGATCACCAAGGAATCGATGATCGGTGTGGCGCGCCTTGAGGCGCCTTACGCAGGAGTTTGAACATGGATGGATTCCACGATCTCGGCGGTCGTCAGGGCTTTGGACCCGTGAAGCGCGACGGTCACACCGAGCCCTTTCATAGCGATGCCGAAATTCGCATTGCGGCGATGTGGGTGCGGCTACTGCGCCATGGTATCTATAACATGGACGAATACCGCCATGCCATCGAACGCATGGAGCCCCGGCATTATGTTAGCGCGTCTTACTACGAGCGCACCTTCACTGGCGTAGTCAGCCTGTGCGTGGAGCGGGGCGTATTCGGCGCTGCCGAACTGTCAGCCGCGGCCGGCTTCGCGGTTCAGCTCGCAAGTCCTAGCTGCGAAGGTCGAATCGGTGATGCACACCTGCCCGAGATCGGCGTGGGTGACCGTGTGCGCGTCAAGCACGACTTTGTGCCCGGACACATACGCATGCCGGGCTACATCCGCGGCAAGGAAGGTGTGGTGGTGGCAATATCTCCCGCTTACCCTTACCCCGATGCCCATGGCCATGGCCTTGAGTCCGCCTGGCAGCGCAGCTTTGACGTGCGCTTCTCATCGCGCCACTTGTGGCCCGATGGCTCAGAAGAGGCTGAGGTGCAGGTGGGCGTTTTCCATGGCTATCTCGACAAGGTGATCTGAGCGCAGACGTGGGCCGGCATCATCGACCCATGCCTCAACCTCTGACGGCGGCAGGTCGACGGTCCGGCTGGCTTTGGCTACGGCGGTCTAGTCCCGGATGATTTCAGTCACCGTCGCAGTTCTGCGCTTGGCAGTCCAGCATTTGAAGACTTCTTCCATTCGAAGTTATGACCCGAGTAGTTTTTTACCGGGGCATTTCACCGAACGCATGGAGCAATTTTGTATAGTCAGCCAGCTCCATCGATAGCAGTGCCTGAGGCCCTAAAACTGACAAGGGAATCATTGCAACCCCGATCGGCCCAGATTGTCCATGAATCGGGATGTACCAGCAGTCAAGCGATTCGTTCTGTCCAGTAGCTGGGCCATAAGCTTGTCCGACCCTCAGTACAATCCACATTACACATTGCTGCTCGAAAGTGGGTGCGCCGATGTACTGGTGCGGCGGCTCATCGTCGTCTGTTTCTGATGCCCCCTTCAGAATGAGCAGAATCACGGGTGCGCCGGCACAGTCAGAAAGCAGTCTGACGAAAGCCCACGGATCTGACTGCGCGCGCCCCGACATGGCAGACTTCATCGCATGAACATATGCGTTTCGACGGGTGGCCATGCGACGACTCCACGCATTGTATTGCCGCTGAAGTTCGATCAGCAAGGACATGCCCAGGCTGATAATCCAGACCAATCCCAGTAGCGCCGCATGCTCTTGCAGATCGACCAGGAAAGAGCCTTGCGGTGGAATGAAAAGCCAGTTGAACGCGAGGGTGGACAGGGTGGCAAGTATCCACGAGGTCCAGAGATTGATTGCCAAGCTGGCGATCACCGACGTCGCAACGGCTATCATGCCAAGCGTATCGAGAGCTAGCCGATTTGAAAGGGCTAGCATCAGCGCCCAGCCGCACACCCAAATTCCGATTCCGGCCTGCCGGGCTACGGGGCGAAGAAGGGTGTGCAGCGAACTCATTGCGCTTTTAGATTTGTACGTGCGTTCCCAATTCCACTACCGAATTTTCCGGAAGCTTGAAGTAGTCGGCTACGCTGCCTGAATTTCTGTGCAAGGCAGAGAACAGGTTTTCTCGCCACCATGCCATCGCGCCGTCGTGCGTCGGGATCACGGTCTGACGGCTCAGGAAGTAAGTGGTTTCGAATGGATCGATTGGTAGTCCGCGTGATTCGCATAATTCAAGCGCGCGCGGCACATTCGGTGTATTCATGAAACCGAAGTTCACGCGCACAAGCCAGAAGCTGTCGCTTATTTGTTCGATCTCGATTCGATCACTTTTCGGCACCCAAGGAATTTCCTTGAAAACGACAGTCAGAACAATATTCCTGCGGTGCAAGATCTCGTTGTGCTTCAAATTATGCAGAAGCGCTTGTGGCACGGTCTCGGTATAGCCGACAGCATAGATGGCGGTGCGATTGGCCCGACGGATTTCATCGGTGTCGATTTCCTTGACGAAGCTCGCAAGTTCGATCCCTTCATCACGAATAGATGAATGAACCAGCGAACGCCCTTTTTCCCAAGTCTCCATCACAATGAACAGCAACAGGCCAAGCAGTAGCGGGAACCAGCCTCCCTCGAAAATCTTGGCCGAACATCCGGCGACTAACAAGGCATCAATGCAGAAAAACAGCATGGTTGCACCTATGGCGACGGACGACGCCATGCCCCAGGCATGACGTACAACGAAGTAGGTGAGGAACGTTGTGATCATCATGGTCAGCGTGACGGCGATGCCATAAGCACCGGCTAAAGCTGATGAAGAACCGAAGCCCACTACGGATGCGACCACACCTATGAACAAAATCCAATTCACAGCGGGTATATAAATTTGTCCGATTTCACGCGACGATGTATACAGCACATTCATTCGAGGGAGCAGCCCAAGCTGCATTGCTTGTTTCGTCATCGAATACGCGCCGGATATGACGGCCTGCGATGCAATAACGGTCGCCAGCGCCGACAGTACGACAATGAAAAGCAGCAGGGAATCCGGATACATACGGTAGAACGGATTCTCCAATGCGCTGGCGTCTGATATCAGTAATGCACCCTGTCCCATGTAATTGAGCGCGAGTGCTGGCAGTACCAGCCCGGTCCATGCGATCTGAATCGGACGCTTGCCGAAATGTCCCATGTCCGCATACAGTGCTTCCGCACCCGTCAGTACCAGTGCGATCGCACCAATCGTCGCGAACAAATGCCAGCCGCGCTGTTGCAGGAAATGCAGCGCCTGAAGCGGATTCAGTGCCAGCAAAATTTCGGGCTGATTCACGATATGAAACATGCCCGCCATGCCTATCGTCATAAACCATATGATCAGTACCGGTCCGAACGTCCTGCCGACCAGGCCGGTCCCAAAGCGCTGTATGGCAAATAGACCGATCATGATGAACACGGTCAGTGGCACGATATAGGGCTTGAATGACGGCGTTGCGACTTCAAGACCTTCCAGCGCACCCAACACGGAAACTGCTGGGGTGATCACGCTATCGCCGTAAAACAGCGTGGCACCAAATACGCCAAGCAGAAGCAACAGACGACGCAGCTTCGGCTTCGAGCCTACAGCGGTCGCCGCGAGTGCAGTCAGCGCCAGGATGCCGCCTTCGCCCCGATTGTCCGCTCGCAGGATCAGGATTACATATTTCAGCGTGACGACTAGCATTAGCGCCCACAGCACCACAGATACAGCGCCAATCACATTGGGCGGGGTTACCGTCACGCCGGTCGACGGGGAGAACACTTCTTTCAGTGCATACAGCGGGCTGGTTCCGATGTCGCCATAGACGACGCCCAGTGCTCCCAGGCTAAGTGCGGCGAGCGATGCTTTATGGGATTCGGAATGAAGATAATCGGGATTGGCGATCCGATTGGCTGCGGGCATACGATTGACTCCGTGGCATGGCTGATTTGACGGAAATGGTAACGATCGCCGCGTAAAAATCGCATATAGATTTATTCTTTTCAAATCGACATGCCGGATGTCCTGATTTAGCTAAGAACGACTTATTGCACTCCTTGCAGTCGGTATCCGACGCCCAACTCAGTCAGCAGATGCTGTGGGTCGCTTGCGTCTTTTTCCAGCTTTTGCCGCAGATTTCCCATGTAAATTCGCAGGTAATGTCCGCGTTCGCTATGGCCTGGCCCCCAGACTTCGCGCATGAGTTGCTGATGGGTGAGCACCCTGCCATGGCCCTTGATCAGAGCTGACAGCAGTCGATATTCGATGGGGGTCAGGTGGATCAGTTCGCCCTGCCGGCGCACGATGCGCAAGCCGAAATCGACTTCGACCTCGCCGAAGCGCACAATAGAATTCGCTTCACCGCTAGACACCAGAGCCACGCGGCGCAATTGCGCCCTGACCCGAGCCAGCAATTCCGGCACCCCAAAAGGCTTGACCAGATAGTCATCAGCACCTGCATCCAGCGCATCGACTTTCTCCGTCTCCTGCTCGCGAGCGGACAGCACTATGACAGGCGCGGTCGACCAATTGCGTAGCTCGCGGATCACTGCCTTTCCATCGATGTCGGGCAGGCCAAGATCGACGATAACAATGGTCGGCTGCCGGGTAGATGCCTCAATCAGGCCCCGTTTCCCGTCCATAGCTTCGAAGACCGTGAATGATTCAGATTCAAGCGCAGTTCGCAGGAAGCGCAATATGTAAGGATCATCTTCGATCACCAAAATGCGCGCTGCATCGCTGCTCATATCGTTTCCTCGGTTTCTTGTTCAATGGCCGGAGGTGTTCCCATTGGTAGCGTGAAGACTATGCGCGCACCACCCATGGCAGAGCGTTCAGCATGAATTTGCCCGCCGTGTGCCTCGACGATCGCGCGGCAAATGGCGAGACCCAGACCCACGCCCGGCAGGCTGCCTTCGTGTTCGCCGCGCTCAAATTTGTGGAATAGTCGTTCTTCCTGCCCCTCCGGGAATCCCGGGCCATTGTCTTCGATCGCGACCGCCAGTCGGCCGTCGCTCACGCTGGCACTGATCGCGATCGTGCTGCCGGTCGGCGTGTATTTCACTGCATTCTCTAGCAGGTTGACAATCACGCGTTCGATCAGCACGGCATCGACCTCGCACAGCGGGAGCTGGGACGGCAGATGGGTTTCCAGACGGTGCGACGCGAACGTTTCCTCGAGTTGTCGCCGTGCGGAGCCGACGATTTCTTCCAGCGAGTGCCATTCACGCTTGAGGCTCAGCGTGCCAGATTGCAGACGTGCCATGTCAAGCAGCTTGCCGACCAGGCCTGCGGTGCTGTGCGCTTTTTCGCGCAATGCATCGAGCAATTCGCGGCGCTGCTCGCTGTTATTTTCGGCCGCTTCCAGCATGTCGGCGATGCCAACCAGCGACGTCAGCGGGGTTCTGAGGTCATGGCTGACCGCGGCCAGCACGCTATTGCGCAGGCGTTCGCCCTCCATGCTCAACAAGGCTTCCTGCGCGATATCGACAAAATGAATCCTTTCCAGCGCAAGCGCAATTTGCGCGGCGCAGGCGTCACGGTGTCGCTGCCAGTCACCATCTTGTAGCTGTGCTTCATCGGTGGGCATCAGCACCAGGGTGCCACGAGTCCGGGTCGGGGCGCTCAGCGGGTAATAATGAGCCATTGCGCTGGGCAGGGTCGACGTGCCACGGCCGGCAGGCTGCGCATGGTCGAAAACCCATTGCGCAATGCTCAGGTCCACCGCCGCATTGGCACCATCCGAATGTAGCTGTTCACGGCTGTCCGGCAGTAGCAGCCAGCAGTGGGCATTCAATGCGGGTTCCAGTTCTTCCAGCGCCAGACTGACGATTTGCTCACGCGTCAGTGCGCCGGACAATAATCGTGCCAGTCGCGCCAGTTGACTGCTGTACTGTTCGCGCTGGCGTGCTGCTTCGGCTTCAAATCTTAGCTTCGCGGTCAATTGACCAATGATCAGTGCAACGATCAGCATTAAGACGAATGTAAACAAGTATTGCGTGTCATGCACTGACAGACTTAGGCGCGGCGGAACAAAGAAGAAATCAAACGAGACCACCGCCAGCAGCGCCGCCCACGCGCCCGGACCGCGCCCATACCGCATGGCGGCCAGCACAACGGCAAGCAAGAACACCATCACGATATTGGCCAATTCGAAATACGACAGCAATAAGGAAGCGATTAATCCTGCGATGCCGATCGCCGTGCTGGCCTTCAGATAGCTCAACCATGGAATGGGACCCGCCTCCAGCGGGCCCGGATTCAAGCGTGGTGTGTTGTTGCCGACACCAACCAACAACAGATCAAGTTGTGGCGCATGCTGCGCCAAATGGTCAGCAAGTCCAGGCAGCCATTTCCGACGCCATGCCGGTATGACGCGATGTCCCAGCACCAGCCTGGATGCATTGCGCGTACGTGCGTAATTGACCAGTGCCAGCACCGCGTCGCTGCTCGACAGCATGACGCTTTCGCCGCCCAGTCGCTCGGCCAGTTGCAGGGTCGCATTAAGCTGGCTCCGCTGCTTTTGGTCGCTGCGCTCGGTGGCCGGTGTCGTCACATGCACAGCGATCCAATCGGCCTGCAAGCGGGAAGCAAGACGTGCGGCTGCCCGTACCAGATTCTCTGCGCCGTTGTCATTGCCAACGCACACAAGCAGACGTTCCTTGGCTTGCCAGACATTCGAAATTGCCTGATCGGCCCGGTACTCGCGCATTTGTGCATCGACACGATCTGCGGTTCGACGCAATGCGATCTCGCGTAGCGCGATCAGGTTACCTTTGCGGAAGAAATTGCCGGCCGCCCGTTGCGCCGCATCCTGCACATAAACCTTGCCCTGGCGCAGACGCAGCAACAATTCGTCGACAGGCAGGTCAACCAGTGTGACGTCGTCGGCGAGATCGAAGACACGGTCCGGCACGGTTTCGCGCACGCGCACGCCGGTGATGCTGCCCACAACATCGTTCAGACTGTCAATGTGTTGCACATTCAGCGTCGTATACACATCGATGCCCGCACCGAGCAATTCGTCGATGTCCTGCCAGCGCTTCTGATGTCGGCTGCCGGCCACATTGCTGTGAGCAAGTTCATCGACGACGATCAGTTGCGGCTTGCATTCAAGGGCCGTATCGAGATCGAATTCGTCAAATTGATGGCCGCGATAGTCGATGCTTTTCGGTGGCAGGGTGCGCAGACCGTCCAGCAATGCGCCGGTGTCGGCGCGGCCATGGGTCTCGGCCACACCGACTAGCACGTCGACCCCTTCGGCTTGCCGCTGACGTGCGGCCTGCAGCATGGCGTACGTCTTGCCGACTCCGGCACAGGCGCCGAAGAACAGCCTGAGCTTGCCGCGGGTTGCGGCCCGTTGCTGGGCGCGCAGTGAATCCAGCAGGCGGTCGGGATCGGGACGTAGGTCGTTCATGGACGCTATTGTCGCATTGGCCAGCGTTCATCCAACGCAAGATTCAAAGTCAGCACATTGACCCTCGGCTCACCGAAGACACCCCAGTCCGGTCCTTTGGTATGCGCAGGCACCAACGCGAGCAACTCTTCCTTCGTCCTGCCGCGCTCTGCCGCGACACGTTCTAATTGCCATTCGATGGCAGCCGGTGACAGGTGAGGGTCCAGGCCGGAGGCAGACGCGGTAACCAGGTCGGCAGGAATGGGACCATGTTGTTCCGGATGCGCTGCACGTAACGCGGCCACGCGCTGCCGAACGGCATCGGCCAGGGCCGGATTCAGTGGACCGAGATTGCTGCCGCCTGACGCCAGTCCGTTGTTTGGCTGAGGTGCCGTGGCGGAGGGACGGCTCCAGAAGTAGCCGGCGCTGCTAAAGGATTGACCGATCAGCACCGAACCAGCGACTTTGCCATCGCGCAGCAACAAGCTGCCATTCGCCTGTGCAGGGAACACGGATTGCGCAATGCCGTTGACGAGACAGGGGTAGGCTAGTCCACACAACAACGTGATCAGCGCAAACAGGGTCAGGGCGGGTCGAAATGCGGTTTGCATGAGATTCTCCTTCAAGCCAGATGCAGCAGCACCAGAATCAGATCGACGAGTTTCATGCCGGCGAAAGGCACCAGCAGGCCACCAAGTCCATAAATCAACAAATTGCGCCTGAGTAGAGGGCCGGCACCGAGCGGACGATACGGTACCCCTTTGAGTGCCAGCGGTATCAGTGCGATGATGATCAGGGCATTGAAGATTACCGCAGACAAGATGGCCGACGAAGCGCTGTGCAACTGCATGATGTCGAGGGCCTTTAATTGCGGGTAGGTGGTTGCAAACGCGGCGGGGATGATAGCGAAATATTTCGCAACGTCGTTTGCCACGCTGAACGTCGTCAGTGCGCCACGCGTCATCAACATCTGCTTGCCCGTCTCGACCACTTCAATCAGCTTGGTCGGATTGCTATCAAGGTCGACCATGTTGCCCGCTTCCTTGGCAGCCTGTGTGCCGCTGTTCATGGCAACTGCGACGTCGGCTTGGGCCAGCGCCGGCGCATCATTGGTTCCGTCGCCGGTCATCGCGACCAGTTTTCCTTCGCTCTGGAAATCGCGGATGAGTTTCAGTTTCTGCTCCGGTTGTGCCTCAGCGAGGAAGTCATCGACGCCGGCTTCGGCTGCGATTGCTGCCGCAGTCAGACGGTTGTCGCCGGTGATCATTACAGTCTTGATGCCCATTTGGCGCAGCTCAGCGAAGCGCTCCCGAATGCCGCCCTTGATCACATCCTTCAGCTCAACCACACCGAGCACGCGAGGGCCTTCGGCGACCACCAGTGGCGTGCTGCCGCGTCGCGCAACTTCGGTGACAATATCAGTGACAGCCGAAGGGAATGTCTTTCCATGTTGTTCGACGTAGCGCTGTATGGCATCTGCAGCGCCCTTGCGAATCTCGCCGCTGACTAAGTCGACGCCGCTCATTCGCGTGTGGGCGGAAAAAGGAACAAATCGCGCATCCAGACCTGCCAACGCATGTTCGCGGATCTCGTAGCGCTGCTTGGCCAGCACCACGATGGATCGGCCTTCCGGTGTCTCATCAGCCAGTGAAGCCATCTGCGCCGCTTCAGCCAGTTCGCGTGCACTGATGCCAGGTGCGGGAAGGAAGGTGCTCGCTTGCCGGTTGCCAAGCGTGATGGTGCCGGTTTTGTCGAGCAGCAGCACATCGACATCGCCTGCAGCTTCGACTGCACGGCCGGAGGTGGCGATCACATTGGCTTGCATCATCCGGCTCATGCCAGCTACGCCAATTGCTGAAAGCAGCCCGCCTATCGTTGTCGGTATCAGGCAGACCAGCAGCGCTACTAGCACTGTTACGCTGACGGCGGTACCCGCGCCTGTGGCTTGCGCACTGTAAATGGAAAACGGCAACAGCGTCACGGTTGTCATCAGGAAAATCAGGGTCAGTGCGACCAGCAGGATAGTCAGTGCAATTTCATTAGGCGTCTTTTGGCGCTTCGCGCCTTCGACCATCGCGATCATTCGATCAAGGAAGGCCTCTCCGGGATTGGCGGTGACGCGTGCCACCAGCCAGTCACTCAGCACGCGAGTGCCGCCTGTGATCGCGGAAAAATCACCGCCGGATTCGCGGATCACCGGAGCCGATTCGCCGGTGATGGCTGATTCATCGACCGACGCGACGCCCTCGATCACTTCGGCGTCTGCGGGAATGGTGTCGCCAGCTTCAATCAGCAGCAGGTCACCCTTGCGCAGACTGTGTGAGTCGATCACGGTGATCCCGGCATTTTTATCTGGCGCGTCGAGTCGCTTAGCGACGACATTCTTGCGCGAGCTGCGCAACGACGCAGCTTGCGCACGACCGCGTCCTTCGGCCAGCGCCTCGGCAAAATTCGCGAACAGCAAAGTGAACCAAAGCCAGATTGCGACAGCGAAGATGAAGCCGGCCGGTGCTTCGCCCTTTCCAATCAGGGCCTGCAGCCACAACAGCGTCGTCAGTACACTGCCGATCCAGACGACAAACATCACCGGATTACGGATTTGTGCTCGCGGTGAGAGGCGCAGGAAAGCGTCAGCCATCGCAGGCTTCAGCAGCAGGGGATCGAATAGCGGCAGAGTGCGGTTCATAGCTATCCTCCGGATCATTAATGGGCAAGCTGCAGCTGCTCGACGATCGGGCCGAGCGACAGCGCTGGTATGTAGGTCAGGGCGCCGACGATAACGACCGTCGCGATCAGCAATAAGACAAACAGAGGTCCGTGGGTAGGCATGCTGCCGCTGCTTGCTGCCAGTCGAGGTTTGGCCGCAAAGCTGCCGGCGATCGCCAGTACAGGGATCATGGTCAGGAAGCGGCCAAACCACATCGCCAGTGCCAGCAAATAGTTATAGAACGGCGTGTTTGCCGACAATCCGGCAAATGCAGAGCCATTGTTGTTTGCCGCGGATGAAAAGGCGTACAGCACTTCTGAGAAGCCATGCGCGGCAGGATTGGCCATGCCGGCCAAACCAGACGTTGAGATCACCCCGATCGCAGTGCCTCCCAGCACCAGCAAGGGCGTGCCCAGGATCGCGATCGACACCATCTTCATCTCGAAGCTCTCGATCTTCTTGCCCAGATATTCCGGCGTGCGGCCTATCATCAGCCCGGCGAGGAAGACTGCGAGTAGCGCGAATAGCAGCATCCCGTAAAGCCCGGATCCCACGCCGCCGAATACGACTTCGCCCAGTTGTATCAGCCACATTGGCACGAGACCACCGAGTGGCATGAAGCTGTCATGCATGGCGTTGACTGCGCCGCAGCTGGCAGCTGTGGTGATCGTTGCAAACAGACTGGATGCGACAATGCCGAAGCGAACTTCTTTGCCCTCGAGGTTGCCGTCGTTGGCCATCCCCTCAGGTATCAGCAGCGGGTTGGACTGGGATTCGGCAGTGTAGGCAACGGCGAACATCACGCAGAACAGAATGACCATCGCGGCAAGTATCGCGATGCCTTGCCGCTGGTCGCTAACCATACGGCCAAACATGAATACCAGTGCGGCAGGGATAAGAAATATGGCGATCATCTGAGCAAAATTCGACAACGGCGTCGGATTTTCGAAAGGATGCGCAGAATTCGCGTTGTAGAAGCCACCGCCGTTCGTGCCGAGCATCTTGATTGCTTCCTGCGATGCGACGGGCCCGAGCGGTAAGGTTTGCGTGTTGCTGCTGGCCGTCAATACCAACGGCTTGCCAGTGGCATCTCGAATCGCCTGACCTTCTGAATCAAGCTTGGGCTGTTCATAGGCCAAGGGGACGCGTAACTCGGCTGTGACCGAAGGCGCCATGCTTTGCACGACACCCTGCCCGACGAGAAACACTGCGAACAACAGCGATAGTGGCAACAGCAACCATGCATGTACGCGCCACAGATCAAGCCACGGGTTGCCGATGCCTTGTGCGCCGCTTCGCGTGAAGCCGCGTACCAGCGCAACTGCGACCACGATGCCAATTGCGGCCGACATGAAATTTTGCACCGCAAGTACCAGCATTTGGCTGAAATTGCTCATGGTGCTTTCGCCAGAGTACGACTGCCAATTGGTGTTGGTCAGGAAGGAAACCGCGGTATTGAACGCGAGATCTGGGGTCAGGTCGCTCATGCCGTTGGGATTCAGCGGTAGCAGTGACTGCCAGCGCAAGGCCGCATATGCGAACACGAGCATTAGCAACTTCAGCACCACCAGCGCGCCTGCATAGCGCCACCAAGGGTAATCGTCACTCAGGCGAGAGCCTAGCAACCGCATGACGGTGTGGTCGATCTTCTGAAGCGCGGTCCAGCGTGCCGCGAGGCGGCCGTCCATGAGAGAGGACAGGTATTTTCCCAGAGGCCAGGCGAGTATCAGCAATACGATGAAGAAAAGGCTCAGTTGCAAAGTCGCAGAGTGATTCATGCAACCTCCTCAGCGCGCAGTAGCGCCCAGATCAGATAAATGACTAAGCCGGAAGCCGCGCCGCCGGCGACCCAGTAAATGAACGCGATGCTCATGACTTCACCTGTTGAAGGCTGCGGCATAGTGCGATTAGCCCAAGCAAAGCCGCACAGAGCATTACTTCGAGAAGGCCTACGAAAATGTCCATCTCAATCTTCCTCTGTCGTTGAATCTGGAGGCAGTATAGTTGCAATACTATTAATATTGCATTGAGATTGTGGATGGTCGTATAAAAATTCCATCAAGGTGTGGCGGAGCGAATCAAGCTGCGGCAAGTTACTCAGCGGAAAAATCACCTAAAAGTGCTAACAGGCAACTTGAATGGGCGTGAATCGCTTCCGAGGCCCTAGACACTTCTGAGCCTGCAATTTGGGCAACGAGCGGGTGTCATGCGCAGCAGTCCGAAGTACACGTAAGCATGCAATGTTGAAGCGGTCCGGCAGGTTACTGAGCGAGGCTTCGCGGTCTAGGAAGTCGCTACCTGCCTCGGCCTATCGAATTTGAGCTTGTGCCAGTGGATCAAACGCTAAGGCATGCCGGCCCGGAAGCGCCTGGCGCACGCGTGCCAGGCGGCCAAGCGCAAGCAGCCGGTGCTGGTGTACTCGGATCAGGGTGCCAGTTCTCCAGCGAGGACTGGCGATCGTTTTTGAAGGCGGATGGTCTCGTCGGCAGTATGCCCCGCCAAGGTAATTGCCACGACAATGCTGTGGACGAGAGCTTCTTCCAGTTGTGAAAGCATGGGCGGATCATATGGAAGACCAATCCCACGCGCGAATCCGCCCGGCAGGACGTGTTCGATCACATCGAGATGTTCTACAACCCCCTGCGCCGCCACGGCGGTAACGGGAAGCAGCCGCCGGTACAATTTGAACAGCGGTTTTTTAAGGGGCAGCGAAGCGTCCAGAAAACCGATAGCGATTCAAATCGTGTTTGTGATCCCTTGCTTCTTGGAGGGGGGTGTGACGTTGATGACTACCTTCCCTTTGGCCCGGCCACGCTCAACGTAATTCAAGGCGTCGTTGACGTCTGCAAAGGGGAACACTTTGTCTACCACTGGGCGTATGGCGCCGGTCTCGACCAGCTTTGCGATCTCCCGCAGTTGGTTGCCATTCGCTGTCATGAACAAGAACGAATAATCGACACCCCTCTGTTTGGCCTTCTTTCTGGTTTCCCAACTCAGTAGTCGCATGATTTGCTTCACCATCCAGTTCGCCTTGATTGCTTCCGCAAACGCTGGATCAGGTGGCCCCGAGATCGAGATCAGCCTTCCTCCCGGTTTAAGAATATTCATGGACTTCTTCAGTGTCTTGCCATCCTGACTGTTCAAGACAAGATCGTAATCCTTGAGCACATCTTCAATATCATTCTGGCGATAGTCCACGACAACGTCGGCCCCCAGTTCCCTGACCCACGACATATTGCCTGCGCTGGTGGTCGTGGCAACGGTCGCACCCAAGTGTTTGGCCAACTGGATGGCAAAGCTGCCTACGCCGCCCGAACCCGCTTGGATGAATACCTTTTGACCTTTCTTCAGATGGCCCATTTCGACGAGCGCCTGCCAAGCCGTTAGGCCGATCAGGGGCAATGAGGCGGCTTCTTCCATGGTGAGGTTGGCAGGCTTTAATGCCAATGCGCTCTCCTTGACTGCAACGAACTCGGCAAACGTACCGATGCCCAGATCATCAGGTCGTGCATAGACCTCGTCGCCATGTCTGAAATTCTGAACGCGCGACCCTACCCGGACAACAATGCCGGCGACATCGTGCCCGAGAATGAAGGGGGTCTTGTAAGGCAGCAGGAGCTTGAATTCCCCGCTGCGGAGTTTGGAGTCCAGAACGTTGACGCTGGCGGCACATACTTTGACCAGTACCTCGTCCTCGCGTAGTTCTGGCTCAGGGATGTCAGCCATGCGCAGTGGCTCGGATTTTCCATAGCGGTCCAGAAGGAATGCTTTCATGATGCTTGCCTTTTCGACGAGGTAAGGGTTTAGCGGGGCGTGGGGAAGTCATTCGTATGATGAGTGTCATACGTAAAGGGGAAAAAAGAGATCAGGTAGGTGCGCTGGTTAACGACGCCAATGCTGACGCGCAAAGTTCCTCCGATAACGCAGGGTCATTTACTGCGCGCGCCAGAATGAGCGTGCCGACCATCGTGGCCACGGTGACGAGACTTTGCCTACGCGCTTCAGCCGGTTTTGCGGACTGAACTTCACGAGCGACAAGATCAATCATCTCCTTGATCCGGGTAGTGGCAACGCGGCGTACCTCAGGCGACTGGCGCGGCATTTCGGAGCCCAGCGCTGCCATGGGACATCCACATTCAATGTCCTTGAGATGGTCTTGCGACAGGTAGGAGTGAATCAGGAATTCCAGCGACCTCTGCGCAGGAGCAGCCGAGACAACCTCGTGAGCTCGGACGACGGATTCAGCGCCAGCACGGTCAGCGGCTTCTGTCAGCATGGCGTCGCGGGACGCGAAGTGGGCATAAAACGCACCGTGCGTTAATCCCGCTGCTTTCATGATGTCTGAGACCCCTGTGCCAGCATACCCACTTCGTCGAATTGCCCTAGCGGCAGCAGATACGATGCGTTCATGGCTTGCATCCTTGGCAGCGGCACGAGCGTGAGGGATTTTTTTTCGCATGATGGTCATCATATCATGCAAGTAATACAAGCCGTATTGTGGCCCGCCCGTAAATCGTGGATTTTTTACTGCTTGACCTCCCCAGCAGCAGAAAATCTCGATTTCTGTCTTGTGTCAAGCTCAAGGAAGTCTACGGACTCAAGCGGGCCAAGGACGGAGGCAAGCAGTTGGGACAGTCGTCGGCTGTCCCGAGGAAGGCACAAGGTCAGGCAACGCAGTAGCTGAAGGCTTGGATGCCTGTCGCCAAGATGGCGCGGCAGCTTGGTACTACTCGACAAACCATCATGCGGTTGAGAGATCGCCAAGTAGCTTGATATATTCGCGGAGTCCGAGAAAGGACCGAGTCATCACATTGAAAAATTTTGGTGGCCGTGCCACCGACTCCGGTCCCCACTGCAATACCGAAGCAAGAGTCTGGGAGGTATGGGAAATCGATGACAAACATCCCGACAGCCCCTCACGCAAGCTGCGGTCACTGATTCAGCGCAAAGGCGTGGAGCCAGCTTTGTGAACCTTGCGCCCCTGAATCCTAGCTTCAGATACTTCGACGTTCTGCTCCCGCAATTTCTCCCAGGCCCGCATTTTCTTCTTCTCCACGATAAAGAAAGCTCCCACCAGTATTACTAGCAGGGTCAGGGCGAAATCGGTCTCGGCAAGTTTTGCGGTGATGGTCGCCATGCCGATCGCGACGAGGCCGATCATGATGATGGCAATGATTGCGGTGCTGGCGTCTGCCGACATTTCCCTGTCCTTTCCGTCGGGTCGTTGAACCTCTGGTGAACATTGAACGCGATCGCAGGCTCACAGGATGAGCCCGGCACATTGCCATACTTGTATCTCTGCGTGTCTTATCGCCAATTTTCAGTCACGGCCTCGCGGCGGCGGCATGCGATCGGTTCGGCGGGAGCCGCGCTGTTCCGCGCGCACCGCGCGCCGGAGGGGATGCGACCGCAGCCTGGCCCAGCGGCCGCAGCGAGCTGACCGGATTCCACAGACCCTGAAATCGCTGGCTATCTCCATCAATGCGCGTATAGTCGAACGGGCAGTCTTTCACACCGATCAGACTCTTTCCTGTCCGCCTGCATCCCTGCATGGGCGTTCCCGCTGGATTCCTTTCGGATCTCTTCTTTGACAGGAGTCCATCTCATGATGAATCTATCGGATCTCGACGTCACCACGGCCGGGATAAATTTTTCAGTCCAGCCGACTTTCCGCTTCGGCAACCGACGTACGCTTGCTGCCCGTACCTGCTTTATCTCCAACCAGACACTCGATGCGCTGGCGGTTCGTCGCTATTGCAAGAGCTATTTGCCTGAAGAGATATTCCGGCAGCTGGAGAAGGAAATTACGGGCGCCGCCACCCGTCTCGCCCTTGCAGGGGCGCAGGGCGTGCCTTTGGTGGTCAACTATTTGAATTTCAACATTGCTGACGATTGAACAGGCGTCGTTGCCTTTGATTTGAGAAGTCGCTTCCCGAACCAGTTGGCTGGTGACGCCGTCGTGGCGGCTGCGTTGCTTCCCAGGGGGCAGGAAATGAAAACCTTCTTTTTCTGAGAATCAGTGTATGATGGGCGCGCCGTTGCTGAAAGCTCTCCACTGCAACGGCTGTTGTCTGACTCGGCCGCGGCTCTCTTTTTACCGCTCGCCACGCTGACGCGCTGATCTCACCGGCTCGCTATCCGTCAAACTTCCCCCCCAAGGCGAGCCTTACTTTGCGGTTGCTTTTTTAGCACCGACTCAACGCCGGCCGTGGCCGCAAGGCTTCAGCAATCCTGCTGAATGTCTTTTTACTGAATTCCAGCGCGCTTCATCGCGTGCAAACAATTAATTATGTTTACCACCACAGAAAATGCTTTCTCGGTGGGCAAGTATCTTGTCTCACCGCTTACCCGATCGAATGATTCGGGCCGATACACCGCCTCAGTGTCGATTCGCAATGGCAGTCATGACCGTGTGCTGCGTTTCATTCCCGAGTTTCAAACCAAGGAAGACGCCGCCCGTTACGCCAGTGCCGAAGGTCGCCGCTGGATCAGGCAGCGCTTCATCTGAACCGCATTGAATCCATTGCATTACCCGTCAATCAATCACCCGAAAGGATCGCCATGGCTAAAGAAGAACTGATAGAAATGCAGGGCGTCGTCGATGAAGTGCTGCCGGATTCGCGTTTCCGTGTGACGCTGGAGAACGGCCATAGCCTCGTGGCTTATTCTGGCGGGAAGATGCGCAAGAATCACATCCGCATCCTGGCCGGCGATGCCGTGTCGCTGGAGCTGTCGCCGTATGATCTTGGCAAAGGGCGCATCATGTTCCGTCACCTCGCGCCGCGTACCGGTGGCACGGGCGCGCCGCCTAAACGTCGAAATTTCCGATAGGCGAGGAAAATCCTCCAATCAAGGCCGGTACCGACGCGCCTGAGACAGGTCACTAATGCAGCACTGATCTCTGCAAGCGCAGGATAAAAAATGCCTCCGTTCGGCGTACCGAACGGAGGCATTGTCTTTTGCAGCGCTTGCTGTCTTACTTGTGCCAGCGATCGCCCATTTTCGCGAATTGGCCAGCATCGTGCGACATCAGGATCTGTGCGCCTTCCAGGTCACGCATCATCTTGATGCGGTTCACGGAGTCGCTGAAATCCTTCACGCTGTAGTTCAGGCCTGACACGTAGCCATCCAGGTTTTCCTGCATCGCCACGGCGTCCTGCGACAGGATCACGGTGCCGGTCTTGGGCAGCTTGATCTTGACGGACTGGTGGCCGATGGTGTGGCCCGGGGTCGGGAAGATTTTCACGCTGCCATCGCCGAACAGGTCATATTCGCCGTCCAGTTCCAGGTAGTTGAATTCACGCGCAGCCGCGATGTCGGCCATCATGAACAGGCCCACCGGCGCGCGGCCCTGGATCTTCTCCGGCCACCAGCCCTGGTACATCTCCTTTTTCTGCACGACGTGGATCGCCTTCGGGAACATCGCCATGTTGCCGGCGTGGTCGAGGTGGGTGTGCGAGGTGATGACGACCTTGACGTCGTCGGTCTTGTAGCCCAGCTTTTTCAGCTGCATGTCGATGACATCGCTGCGCTTCTGGTTCGGCTGGATGAAGTCGCACAGGCCGGCTGCCCAGTACTTCTTGCAGTTCTCGAGGCCGTCCGAGATCGCCACGTTGTTACCCGTGTCGAACACGACCAGGCCTTTCGGATGCTTCAGGATCCACATCGACACCGGAATCGTCACTTGCTTGGCTTCCGGGAAGGTCGGGATCAGGCCCTGGATGTTGAACGGGCCGAAGGTGCCGCTCGATGCCCAATACAGTTCCTGCGATTGTGCCGACGGCGCGGTGCTGATGCACAGGGCTGCCAGCAGGGATGCCAATATTCCAAACTTCTTCATCGCTGCTCCTTTGTTGTGGTGTTGTTGGTGCGCCGGTGAATCTCGACCGCTTTGGCGCCTGCTGCTTGAGGACTGCTTTGGTAATGCGTGGTTTGTTACTTCTCCATGCGCTTGACAAGGGTCAGCGCGATTACGCTCAGCATCGCCATCGCCGACAGGTAGTAGCCGACGAAAGGCAGGCCGATGTGGGTCGCGAGCCAAGTCGCGATGTACGGGGCGAACGATGCGCCGACGATGGCCGACAGGTTGAAGCCGAGCGAAGCGCCGGTGTAGCGCACCTCGGCCGGGAACAGGTCCGACATCAGCGTCCCTAGCGGCCCGAAGCACATGCCCATCAGCGCCATGCCGATCGACAGCGCCAGCAAGGTCGAGCCACTGCCGGCGGCCAGCATCGGGCCCAGCACCAGGCCCAGCAAGGCGATGCCGATCGCGCCCATGCGCAGGGCTGCGGTGCGTCCATGGCGGTCAGAGATCTTTGCCGCCACCGGGATGAACAGTGCAAAGAACACCACCGACATCAGCTGCAGGATCAGGAAGTCTTTGCGCTGGTAGCCGAGCGAGGTCGTGGCCCAGCTCAGCGTGAAGACCGTGATCAGGTAGAACAGCACGAACTGGCCCATGCCCGAGAACATGCCGAGCAGGAGAGGGCGCGTGTGTTGGGTGACGA
>JACCDZ011441476.1_pt1 | contig 18907 bp, 18 predicted proteins | sample 7449551 | NCBI WGS metagenome assembly JACCDZ01 (sample SAMN15323452, study PRJNA562643) | freshwater metagenome | isolation source: river surface water | place: USA:Blue River Watershed | collected 2017-08-18
ATCGGTCACGATATTTCCGGCCGTGCTCGTCCAAGATGGAATTCCTTCATGCGTATTGCTCACAAGACCATTGTGCTCACGGGTGGTGCCTCCGGCATCGGCAGGGAAATCCTGCAAAAACTGCTGACCTTCAAGGGGGTCCGTGTCCTGGTTGCCGACCTGCAGCCCGATCAGGTGATCAAGTCCCATCAGGTGGAAGCAGTACGGTGTGACACCTCCAGCCAGCAGGAGCTGGATGGGTTGTTTGACCTGGCTCTGGAGCGTTTTGGCCAGATTGACCTCTTTATTGCCAATGCCGGCTTTGCCTATTATGAAAAGACCGAGCAGGAAGACTGGGGTCGCATGGAGCGCATCTATCGCACCAATACCTTTTCCCCGATCTACTGTGCCCACAAGATGGCCCGGCTGAACAAGGGACGGGAGTTTGGGGTGATGGTCACGGCCAGTTTCATGGGCATCTACAGTTTGCCGGGCTACTCTCTTTACTCCTCCACCAAGGCCGCACTGGACTCCTGGGCATCTGCCTATCGCCTTGAAAACACTGAAAAACATGAGAAAGGTCAGTTGTTTATCCTCTATCCGGTAGCCACCCGTACCAATTTTTTCGGTGCTGCCAACAGCGGAGTGCCGGTTCCCTGGCCTACTCAGTTACCAGAAGCGGTGGCAGAAGCCGCTATTCAGGGTATCCTTGGCAATCAGCCCAGGATATTCCCGTCCCGTCTGTCCCGGTTAACCCTCTTTCTTGATCGGGTGTTTCCGGGGACGATGCCGGCATACAAGGCCGTGGAGCAGTTCAAGTTCCGGCGCTGGCACAGGCAGCGGGGAGGTCAGGGAGGCTGAGTCCTGCATATAACAAGAAGAATGGAGATACATTCATGCGGCACTTGAAAGCACTGGTCGGCGCAGCGCTGGCACTGACCATGGCCGCCTGCAGCAACCCCCAGTTCATTATTCATCCATCCAGCAATCCGACGGCCACGCAAACCCGTCAGCAACTTGATTCGCTGGTTGAGACAACGACATTCAAACCGTTGCGTATGGGGAGCTTTTTATTTCCCAACAAGGGAGATTTTTTTCGTCCGCTGATTCCCACGGACTCACGCAACGCAATTGTGTATGTGTATCGCCCCCAGTCCGACTGGGCAGATCAGGAGGTTCAGTCGCCAGGTTTTTTCCTGAACGGGCAGTTTTTGTCAGGACTGAAGAGCGGCAGCTATTTCTGGTTTGAAGTGCCTGCCAGCCAGTATTACTTCAATGCCAAGCGTGCGCTGGCTGTTGTTTACCTCAACACCATCTTCGAGTCAGAGTTTTTCTTTGAGGGAAACAAAAGCTATTACTTCCGCTATGACGAAGAAAATCCGGGCCCAAAGAAAGCAGTCCCTGGTACCGCCATGCTGGTAGTTGGTCCCCTGCGTCAAATGCCGGATGCACAGGCAATCGCACAGATCCGTGAGACCCGCGTGATGGGGGTGGGCCGTGTGATCCTGGCGGATGAGCAGCCTGCCTGGGCTCCGTTTGAATTTTATGCGGATGCCATGCCGGTTGATGAGGCACGCATGGACGCAACATCTCCTCGTGTGGAAGAGTTGCGCTCTGCAGAGGCGGAATTCATCCCGGTTGATAACTCGGCCACCACGGCAGCAGATGGTGCAGCGCCAGACGCTGAGGCGGCTCCGGTAGCGCCAAAGCCAGAGTCAGATACACCCTGGTGGAACCCATCCGGCTGGTTCTGATCCGTCATCGCACGCAGTCATTACTGTTCAGGTGATGACTGCGTCCGCTTTCCTTCTTGTTAGCTGTCGGTGCTTCCGTTACTGTCCCAGCATTGTGCAAGACAGGAATTTCTCATGCGTGACTCCCGCATGCAGTGGCAGCAGTTACTTTCGACGCAGCGCTTCAAGGTAAAGGACGGGCTTGTCCTGCCTGGCAGTGCCACCGCCAGCAGTGACATTGAGTCAGGACTGCGTACCGACTTTCACATTGATCATGACCGTGTTGTTTTCTCATCTGCATTTCGCCGGCTGGGCCGCAAGACCCAGGTACATCCGCTGGCGGTGAATGACCATACCCATAATCGCCTGACACACTCGGTTGAAGTAGCCAGTGTGGGCCGAAGCATTGGCAATCGTGTTGGCGCCATGTTGCAGGCCGGCGGGCACTTGCCGTCAGGCTATACCCCGTTTGATATCGGTGCGGTGGTTCAGGTTGCATGCCTTGCCCATGACATTGGCAACCCCCCGTTTGGCCATACCGGTGAAGATGCCTTACGTGACTGGTTCCGTGCCGATCGTCATGCACGTTATCTGGACGGGCTTTCTCCTGCTGAAAAAATGGATGTGCAAACCTATGAGGGTAACGCTCATGGTTTGCGCATGGTGGCGACACTGGAGATGTACCAGAACGAAGGAGGCATGAGGCTGACGGCCGCCAGTCTGGGAACATTGATAAAATATCCCTGGACTGCAGATGCCGAGCCCGGGGAAAAGAAGAAGGGAAAGTTCAATATTTATCAGACAGAGCTGCCTTATTTTGAAGAGGTGGCGCGCGAGCTGGGCCTGATCGAGAAAGGTAAGCACCAGTGGGCACGACATCCGCTGTCCTATCTGATGGAAGCTGCCGATGACATTTGCTATGCCATTCTTGATCTGGAGGATGCCGTCGAAATCGGAATTCTTCATGTGCACGAGTTTGAGGCACTTCTCGGACCACTGGTTGAGCTGGATAAGGTCATGGGCATTCGCAATGACCGACAGCGTTGTGCCGCACTGCGTGGCATGGTCATTGGCCTTTGCGTGAGTGAAGTGGCTGATGCGTTCATGCGGCATCATGATGCTTTCATGGCGGGTGAGTTCCCTGCCCGGGATCTGGTGACGCTGGTCAATCCCGGCATCAGTCAGTTGCTTTCAAGTGCCAAGAAGCTGGCCAGCGACCGGGTCTACCGGCATCGCAGCAAGGTGGTCAAGGAAGTGGCTGCGTATCCCTGCCTGCAGTTGCTGCTGGATGCGCTTATTCCGGATGCCCAGGCGTTCTGTGCCCGCGGGCCGTCAGGACTATCCACCCGTGAGCGAACCCAGTTGGCACTGCTGGAGCGGCCTCTGGAGGAGGGTGAGAGCCTTTATTCGGCCTATATGAAGGTACTGGATTACGTTGGCAGCATGACGGACAACTATGCAGCAACGCTGACCCGTGAAATTTCAGGCGTCGGCATCCTGTAATCGGGAGGAATCGGGTGACCATTGCGTCACATCCCCCTGACAGGGGTGAAAACCGATGGTATGCTCTCGCCTCGACTCATCAGTCGCAATTTTCGCCATCAGTATTTGAAGGGTGTTTTACATGGATCTTTCCAACAAAGTCGCGATTGTTACCGGCGGCGCCTCCGGTCTTGGTCTGGCTACTACCGAGGCCTACCTGGCCAAGGGTGCCAAGGTAGCCATTTTTGATCTCAATGCCGAGCAGGGGCAGGCAGTGGTCGCCCGGTTGGGTGCCAGCGTCCTGTTCTGTCAGGTGAATGTGTCAGATGAGGGCTCGGTGCAGGCCGGCATTGCGAAAACCCTTGAGGCCTTTGGTGCCATTCACATTGCCGTTAACTGTGCCGGTATTGGCGGTGCCACGCGTACCGTCGGCAAGAATGGCCCGATGCCCCTGGAAGTGTTCAGCAAGGTCATTACCGTCAACCTGATCGGTACGTTCAATGTGACCCGTCTGGCCGCAGCTGAAATGCAGAAGAATGCCGGTAATGAGGATGGGGAGCGCGGTGTGATCATCAATACAGCGTCCGTGGCTGCATTTGATGGCCAGATCGGCCAGGTTGCCTATTCGGCATCGAAGGGCGGTGTGGTTGGCATGACGCTTCCTCTGGCACGTGATCTGGCTGCAATCGGTGTGCGTGTGAATACCATCGCTCCGGGTATTTTCAATACGCCGCTGATGAATTCGGCACCGGATACGGTGAAGCTGCCGCTCATTGAAATGACACAGTTCCCCAAGCGCCTCGGTATTCCTGACGAGTATGCCAAGCTTGCTGTGCATCTGGTCGAAAACGGCTTCCTGAATGGCGAAACCATCCGTATTGATGGCGCCATTCGCATGGCGCCAAAATGACGCAGGACTGATATGCAAAAAAATCCCGGGCAAGGAGTCATCCTTCCCGGGATTTTTTATTGGTGAATCAGCTGTTTTCTTCGCGCACCACTTCGGTTGTCCGGCGGAAGTCGATCTCGATGTCGCGCATCCTGAAGGGAAATTCGCCCTTCTTGCGGTCATCAAAATAGTAGTAAAGCGTACGTTTGATGGTTGGAAAGGCTATTTCGTCCCATGGTATTTCTTCTTCAGCAAACAGGCGACATTCCAGGCTTTCTTCGCCAACGCCGAACACGCCATCTTTCAGATGGGCCCTGAACATCAGGTACACCTGATTGATGTGGCGGATATTGAAAAGGGCGTAAAGATCGCCGATATCCACGGGCGCGGCAGCCTCTTCAAATGTCTCCCGGGCAGCGGCCTCCGGCGTGGTTTCCCCGTTTTCCATGAAACCTGCGGGCAGCGTCCAGTAGCCTCTGCGTGGCTCGATGGCGCGACGGCAGAGCAGTACCTTGTCCTCCCAGACGGGCAGGCAGCCGCAGATGACCTTCGGATTTTCATAGTGGACGGTATGGCAGTTATCACACACATGGCGAGTGCGGGAGTCACCTTCGGGGGTGCGCTGTACGATCGAGTGGCCGCACTGACTGCAGAAGTTCATGCCGGGCTCCATATGTGCAGAATGTCACAAGTATACCCCGCCCATCCTCTGATCGCTTGGGCCTGACGAAAGGACTCGGTACACTCCACGCATGCCAGACAGCCAACTGATCATTCCGCAGCTTCGGGATCGCCTTCGATACTACCGTCCTTCCCCTGACCGGGTGGATGCGGCAGTACTCGTGCCCGTTACCGATGAGGCCACGCCCCACATCATTCTGACCCGTCGGGCCAGTCACATGAGCTCTCATGCCGGTGAGGTTGCCTTTCCTGGTGGCAAGTGTGATTCCTCTGACGCAAGCATAATTGCCACCGCCTTGCGGGAGTCACGTGAGGAAATCGGTCTGCCGGAAGAGTCGGTTGAGGTTATTGGTGAGCTGGATGCCTTCACCTCCAAGGTGGGGCTGCGGGTACAGCCGATTATCGGTATGGTGCCATCAGACCTGATCCTGCTGCCAAATCCCGGGGAGATCGAAAGCATCTTCCGTGTGCCAGTCGAATTCTTCCTGACCGAGAAGGTTTCCTATACCCACCGTTTTCGGTTCATGGGTAACGAGGTCACAGTTCCCAGCTTCAATTACGGGGATTATGTGATCTGGGGACTAACGGCATTCATGATTGTTGATCTGATAAAACGGGCCTACGACCATGAGGTTGATTTCCAGTGGCCCACCTCGATTGTAAATTCCATTAAAACCAGCTGAGACCACTCATGATTTACTCCCTTGGCGATCGCAGTCTTGAGACGCGTGGTGAATTTTTTATTGCCGATAATGCGACAGTCATAGGCTCGGTCGTGCTTGAGCAGAATGTGAGCATCTGGTTTAACGCCGTACTGCGTGCCGACAATGATGTCATCACGATTGGTGAAAACTCGAATATCCAGGATGGCAGTGTCCTGCACACGGATATTGGTATTCCACTGACCATTGGCCGGAACGTCACAGTCGGGCACAAGGTTATGCTGCATGGCTGCACTATCGGTGATGGTTCCCTGATTGGCATCAATGCAGTGATACTTAATGGGGCAAGGATTGGTCGTCATTGCGTCATCGGTGCTAATGCACTTATCCCTGAGGGCAAGGAGATTCCCGACTTCTCGGTGGTAATGGGGAGTCCGGGAAAAGTGGTAAAGGAAGTGAGTGATGCCCAGAAGGTAATGATGGAGATGGGTGCCTTGCATTATGTGGAGAACTTCAAACGCTACCAACGTGAGTTGAAGCGGGTAGGGTAATCTGATGCCTGATCTGCTCAGGACAAAAAGAGGGACTGTCATGCGGATCAAGGCCACTCTTGTTGCGGCCACTCAGGTCAGGGTGGCTGCCATTTTCATCTTGTTCCTGATCGCCTTGCCGGCATCTGCCAGTCAGAAGGTACGGCCATGGATGCTGGAAGACTGGACAGGAGAGGCTCCACACCTGGCCGATCTGGGGTTGCGCCCACAAGAGCTGGCGCAAGCGCTTGATAATCGTCTGCTCACCTTTGCCCATCCTGAACGACCCGTGTCACTGCCGGGGGCCAATGGTCTGCGGCATTTCAGCAATGCCCGTTTCATCACCACGGTTGCTCGTGTGGATTTGCCTGTGCAGACCCTGCGACGCAAGATGCGTGACTTTTCCAGCTACAAGACATTCTTCCCGATGCTGACCGGGTCGGATGTGGTGGCAATGAACGGGCAAAACCAGCTTGTCCGGTTCCGCATTGAAATCCCGATGCCGGCCTTGGCCAGTTTTGTTATTGATTTCCGCTTCAAGCAAAAGCTTGAGGAGGATGGCAGTATTTCAGGCGTCATGATTGATGGTGAAGCAAAGTCACTTGTTGCGATGATCGGCGGGATGACCGATGAACTGAAGGACCAGCCCGTGATGACGCGATGGGAGTTCCTGCCGGTGAGCAAGAATCAGTCATTGCTTGTTTTTACATACTGGGACCGTGTTGATTTCAAGAATTATTTTTCTCGAAAGCTGCTGGAGCAATACCCCGAGTTGCATGTGGTCGGTCCTTACATGATTTCGGCCGGGGCGGTGGAGTCCATTCGGCACAAGTACAGTATTCCCGTCAGTAACCCTGTGCGCACTGGCATTCCTGACTGGAGTGGCCTCGCTCATTTGCAGTCGCATATAGAGCGTCTGAGTGCATTCGGGCATGTGGGAGTACTCGAGCCTGAGCTTGCCTTGTCCGAGATGACAAGGCAGAAGCCACTGCGGTATTCGGTTCTGGCGACAAGGATTTCCGCTCCGCCAGCACAGGCAAGGGGCATGATGACGGACTATCCGGATCTTCCCGGTGTCATGAAGGAGCTCAAGGGTATTGAGGTTAATGATCGTGGTCGTGAGGTTGATCTTGATCTCGACATCAGGTTCGCCTTCATGGTGATCCGGTTTTCGCTTGATATGGGTTTGAGAAATACCTGGGTTTCTCCGGAGCGGCTGGAGTTCAGGAGAACCTCGGGAGGGCTGGCTCGCCTTTCGGGTGCAGCAGAGTGGCACCCCCTGCCAGATAGCCCTCATACGCTGGTGCTCACCACAATCGCACACGAAGTGGGGGATGAGGCGCCGCTGGTACTCAGGCTTGCCCACCGGATTGTCGAGAGGATTCCGTTTGCCGAAGCACTGGCAAGCATGGGGGTCCAGATTGTCGTGATGGAGCGGATGAAGCCCTGGGTGGAGCATCAGGCTGCAGGTGTCAGGGTGGCGAAGCCATAGGCAGGGACAGGCTTTGTACAGTTGCTGCGCCGTTATCAATGTTTGACCATCATCATCAATATTGCATAAGGCCAGTGTCATGAGTTTGCCCGATCTGTCACCTTGCATCGGCCGGTGCAGGCTTGATGACGATAAAATGTGTCTTGGCTGCTTCCGGATTATTGACGAGATTCGTGGTTGGGGCTTGATGACGCGCGAAGAGCAACGGAGAATCCTTGAGTCTGTTGCCGAGCGGCAGCAGCGCCTGTCTTTTTCTGCTCCGGAATCCTCCGCATGTCGACTTCCCTGACTCTTGGCACCCCGTTTTCCTCCACTGCAACCCGTATTCTCTTTTGCGGGGCAGGTGAGCTTGGCAAGGAAGTTGTCATTGAGCTCAAGCGACTGGGGTGTGAGGTCATTGCTGTTGACCGGTATGCCAATGCCCCGGGCATGCAGGTAGCTGATCGCAGTCATGTCATTGACATGCTGGATGGTGCTGCCTTGCGGCAGGTGATCGAGAGTGAGCGCCCGAATCTGATTGTTCCCGAGATCGAGGCCATAGCAACGGCGACACTGGAGCAGATGGAGCAGGAAGGCTGGCACGTCGTCCCGACGGCCAGGGCGGCACGGTTGACCATGCATCGGGAAGGAATCCGGCGCTTGGCGGCAGAGGAGCTTGGTCTGGCGACGTCGCCGTACTTCTTCGCCGATGACTTTGATGCGTTTTCCGTGGCCGCCAATGCGGTGGGGTTTCCTTGTGTCGTCAAGCCGGTGATGTCGTCCTCAGGTAAGGGTCAGAGCGTGTTACGCAGCAAGAGCGACCTTGAAACGGCATGGGCTTATGCTCAGGCCGGTGGTCGTGCTGGTGCTGGCCGTGTCATTGTCGAGGGTTTCATTGATTTTGATTATGAAATCACTCTGCTGACCTTGCGTCATTGTGGCGGTACCAGCTTTTGCGCACCAATTGGGCATTTGCAGATTGCCGGTGATTATCGTGAGTCCTGGCAGCCCCAGCCGATGTCAGAAAAGGCACTGGCGGAATCACAGCGCATCGCACAAAGCATTACGACTGCACTGGGTGGTTTCGGTATTTTTGGTGTTGAGCTTTTTGTGAAGGGTGACCAGGTCTGGTTCAGTGAGGTCTCTCCCCGTCCTCATGATACGGGGCTGGTTACGCTCATTTCCCAGAACCTGTCCGAGTTTGCCCTGCATGCCAGGGCCATCCTGGGCTTGCCAGTGCCTGTCATCCGGCAGCATGCCGCAGCGGCTTCTTGCGCGCTGCTGGTCAAGGGCGAGTCTGACAGCGTGACGTTTGGCAATCTGGTGGAGGCGCTTGCCCAGCCTGATACGGACCTGCGCCTGTTTGGCAAGCCGGAAGTCCATGGTGAGCGGCGGATGGGTGTGGGGCTTGCTCTGGGTAGTGATTGCGATGAGGCGCGCGCCAAGGCCCGACAGGTGGTGTCTGCCATCAAGGTTGACCTCTGAGTCTCCGATGAACGGCAGCAAGGGTGCTTTCACAGGGTCTAAGCTTAATCAAATGGCTGGAGACGACTATGACCACTCTGCGCGCCCGCGATGTACTTGATCAGGCCCATGTTTTTCATGCACAGCTGGCTGGCTATTTCGCCGGCCTGAGTGATTCTTCCGGCAATGAGCGGGTTAGGCTGCTGTACTCCTATCTTAGCCAGCATGAGCAGCAGTTATCGCAAGTACTCAATCGGTATCGTAGCGATGCCCCGCCGCGCCTGATGGATGCATGGCTGCAGAATGTGCCTGACGATCGTGCCCTGCACGCGTGCGCAGTGCTTAACCTGACACCAGATACCGATCCTGATGAGGTGATTACTGCCTCCCTGACGTATGACGATTGCCTTATTACCCTTTATCAGGCCATGCAGGATGCATCACAGCATCCTGAGGTCAGGGAATTTTTTGAACATCTGCAGGAGCTTGAGCAAAACGAAAAGCATCGCACCTCAATCAACATGCAGTCGCTCTATGACTGGTAGGATCTAGTCCAGACTGATGGGAAGCTGCTGCGAGAAAAGGGTGATTTTCGCTGTCTTGACGGTATTGTCCCGAACCTGAAGGATTTCGATCAGGTAGCCATCTATCCTGAGCGAGAGCGCTGACTCAGGGATGGTTTCCAGTGTTTCAATGATCAGGCCGTTCAGCGTTTTCGGGCCGTTTGTTGGCAACTGCCAGTGCAACATACGGTTGATGTCCCGGATGCTGGCGCTGCCATCAATTACCCATGAACCATCAGGTTGTTTCAGGATGTCCTTGTGGGAGTCTGATACGCTGGTGGTGAACTCACCCACAATCTCCTCAAGAATGGCCTCCAGCGTCACAATTCCCTGCACATCGCCATACTCGTCGACAACCAGCCCAAAGCGGCGTTTCAGTTTCTGAAAGTTGACCAGTTGGGCCTGGAGTGGGGTGCTCTCTGGTACGTAATAAGGCTCACGTACATATTGCAGTATCTCCGCCTTGGTCAATCCGGCCGTGCCGAGAAACCGGGTGGCATTACGGATATGAAGGATGCCGATGCAGTCATTGATGTCGCTGCGGAATACCGGCAGGCGCGTATGCTGTGTTGATCGCAGCTGTTTGCTGATGTTTTCAATATCATCTTCAATATCAATGCCAACCACTTCGCCGCGCGGTACCATGATGTCGTTGACGGTGATGTTGTCCAGTTCAAGCACGCCAAGCAGCATCTGGCGATGCTGCTTGGGCAAAAATACATCCTGCACCAGCGTGCGAAGTTCATCCGTGTTGAGCTTGTGGTCACCCTTTGCCAGTGAGTTCAGCCGGAACAGGGTATTTGTTGTGACGTTGACCAGCCATACCAGCGGGTACAGGACTTTCAGCAGGACCTTGAGGACGGGTGCTGCAATATGGGCAATGGTTTCCGGGTGCTTGGCGGCAAAGGTTTTGGGGCCCACCTCACCAAAAATGAGGATCACAAAGGTCAGTATGCCGGCGGCGATTGCAACGCCGGGGTCGCCGGCAAGTTGAAGCCCGATCAGGGTTGCAACAGACGATGCCCCGATGTTGACGACATTGTTGCCAATCAGGATGACGCCAATCAGGCGGTCTGGCTGTGCCAGCAGCTCAAGTATGCGCTGTGCGGAGCGGTTGCCTGTCTTGGCCTGATGTTTGAGACGATACCTGTTGGCCGTCATGATGCCCGTCTCGGCACCCGAGAAAAACGCCGAGAAGGTAACGAATACAACGAGCACTGCAAACAGAAAGCCGAGCGGGGTGTCGTCCACAGGAGCTGCCACGGAAGCGGGAATATCAGGGATTTAACGGTTCAGGACTGGCGGACGTCAAGCGCTCCGGCCCAGAACCAGCTCAAGTACGAGTTTGCTGCCATAAAAGCCCAGAAGCAGCAGGGCAAAACCCCACAAGGTAAAGCGAATGGCAGTGGGGCCTCGCCATCCAAGCCAATGGCGCCCGGCCAGCAGGACGGCAAATACAGCCCATGCGGCCAGCGTCAGTACGGTCTTGTGCGCAACATGCTGGGCAAACAGGTCATTCAGTGTCAGAAATCCGGTGACAATGGCCAGTGTGAGCAGCACAAAGCCGGTACCGATCAGGCTGAACAGCAGGCTTTCCATGGTTTGCAGGGGAGGCAGTGCATTCATCAGGCCCTGCTTGTGAGTGCGCAAGTGCCTGTCCTGAACGGCAACCAGAAGCGCCTGTGCAGCAGCAATAGTCAGCACGCTGTACGCCAGTATGGAGAGGAGTATGTGTGATTCGGCACCCGGAGAGAGGGTGCCGGGCATGTACGTCGATGGAGCAAACAGTGACAGTGTCAGGCCCAGTATCGCCAGCGGGAATGCCGCAACAGTGATGCTGATGATGGGTTTGTAGAGGCTCATGCCGATGGCCAGTGCAGCAATCAGCCAGCCCACCAGCGAACTTATATGGAAAAGTCCAAGATCAAGTCCGGTGGGCTGATAGATCTGTGCATGAATGGAAATCAGGTGCAACGGCAGCGCAAGGCCACCCAGCGCCTGTATGACCGGGGCGCGTGGCTTTTCACGACGAAGCAGTTGGCGGCCCAGCATGGCGCTGGCCACGGTGTACAACAGGGCTGCGGCAATGCCGGCCAGTGTTGCATTCATGATGCGACGATTCCTTGTTTCGGTAGCAGGATGAAGAAGGTGGCGATGGCTGCCGAGACGAGCCGGCAGTGTGGCACAAGGGGCGAAAATTTTGAAGGGAATGGCCCCCTGTGCTTACTCCCCTCCCTGCTGGGGGCATGATTACCAGTTAAGGGTTGCCTCCAGGGTCAGACTTCGGCCTGCCTGCGGCAGATCACCAGGAATAGGCGCGACCGTGCTGGTTTCAGGGCCTCTGCTGGCTTCTTGCACATTGGCATCAAACAGGTTGCGTCCTGTCAGGCTCAGACTGCCTCGGGGCCATAGCTTGCGCGCTGTCAGGTCAAGCGTTGTGTAGCCATCCATCGGTGCCCGTGAGTCACCGGCCTGTCGTTTGCTTTCGCTAACCCATACAAATTGCGGGGTCAGCTGCCATTGTGGCAGAAACTCCCAGATCATGCGGAGACTGGCATCAGCACTGGGTGCCAGCCCCAGTGGGGCGCCAGTGATTTCTTCCCGGGTTTGCTGATGGCTGTAATTGGCCAGTATCTGGAGAGTGCTGCTCCAGTCGTGGCGCAGTTCGGTTTCCAGTCCTGTGCCTTCAATGGTGCCGGTATTGCGGGCAGTAAAGGTGCTGTTGCCAGGATCACTGACGAAGTCGATAAAGTCATTGATATGGAAGTGGTAGAAGTTGATGTCCCATGTCCATGACTCGTGAGGGCGCCATGAAAACCCGGCTTCCAGACTTTCAAGTTTTTCCGGTTCAAGGTCGGGGTTGCCAAATGCGACGGGGTTGTTCGTGGCGTAGAGCTCAAAAAAGGCAGGTGCTCGAAAGGCCTCGCCATAAAGCAGCTTGGTGGTGAGTGTCGGGCTTGTGCTCCAGACCACGGCAAGGCGGGGATTGGTGGCGCCACCAAAGTCGGAGTAGTGGTCATGGCGAAGGCCGGCAGTCAGGGTCCAGTCTGTTGCCATCTGCCACTCATCCTGCACGAAAACATGGGAGTTGGTTCGCTGGTTTTCGGGCAGAAAGGCTTCCGGAGAGTCGCTGACATCCTGCAGTCCACCCGGGCGCGGCTGGGGGACCGGATTGCCCGGTAGCAGAACATAATTGACCGCATCGGTTGTCTTGAAAATGTCTCCCCAGTAGTAGCCGCCGCCGATGCGTACCTGGTGTTCTTCCCAGCCCTTGTAAAGGGCAGTGAGGTGGATGCGGGCGTTTTCTTCCGATAACTCGGGGGTCTGCAGTACGCCTTCGGGGAACTGGCCAAATGCACCGGGAGGAAATTGCCGGATGGACGTAGGATTGCGGAAGTCGCTGTAGAGGTAGCTGATCTGGCTTTCAACATCCCAGTTTTTGCGAATGTCAGGGGCGCTCCAGGTCAGGTCGACGTTGCTCCGGTGATGGGGAAAGCGGGCTCCCGGGTCCAGTGACTCATTGATGCCCTGTGCTGTTTCTCCTTCGCTGCGTCGGTGACTCATGCGCAGCCGGAAATCGTTCCATACAAGGTCAGTGCGGGCGTCAAAATTCTTCCAGGCAAGATTGGCTGGTCCCGGGGCGTAGGACGCAGTGGTGCCCACAAGTGCATCGAGGCTGCTCTGGTAGTCGGCATTGATGATGGGGTCATCACCGTCACTGCTGGCATATGATAGTGAAACGAGGGCGCGTACCTGGCCAATGGAGCCAGCCTGTTGCAACGATGCTTTTGGAGTGTTGAAACTGCCATAAGCGAGGGTTGCCTGGCCACCCTGCATGTCTTCTGGTCGTTTGGTAATGATGTTGATGACTCCCGCAAAGGCATCAGCTCCATAGACGGCCGAGCCGGGGCCACGAATGATCTCCACACGCTCGATCATTTGCACGGGTAAGCCGGTCATGGCAACCAGTCGTTCGCCCCGGTCTCCGGTGAACAGGCTTGTCTGGGGAATACCATTGACGAGCACAAGCGTGTGCGGGTTATAGGTGGAGACGATGCCTCGCATGAAGTAGCGCGATGCATAAATGAAGCCGCCATGCGATACATGAAGGCCAGGTACCATTTCCAGGACTGTATCCAGGTCCTGTGCACCCATTGCTTCAATCTCATGGGCAGTGATGACACTGGCAATTGCGGGCGCTGCAGTAATCAGTCTGGGTGTGCCTGTGGCAATGCTTACCTCGAGTCGGGACAACTCTTCCAGTGGCAGTGCGAACAGGTCGTCTTCTGCGGCTGCCTGATGAGTAAGCGCACACAGGAAAATGTAGCCTATCCATGAGCGGTTCATGTGCATTTTGCCTTCCCCTCTCACCAGGGGTTTCTTGTGTTTTTTCATTCCATGTGCTCCGGCAGCCAGCGTTGCAGCACGTCATGCAACGCTGATTGTTTGAAGGGCTTTGCCAGAAAATCATCCATTCCACTACTGATGCAGGCATCATGTTCGTCACGAAGAATGCTTGCGGTTACTGCGATGACCGGGGTACGGCGCCAACCATTCTGCTTTTCCAGCTGGCGTAATTGACGTGTTGCCTCAAAGCCGTCAATTTCCGGCATCTGGCAATCCATCAAAACAATGTCGTAATGCTGAGAGGAGAGATGTTGCAATGCTTCCCTGCCATTGCAGACAACATCAACCTTGCAGCCAAGGCGCATAAGCATTGCGCGGGCTACTTCCTGATTGGTTGGTGTGTCTTCAGCCAGCAGTATTTTTATGCCTTGAAGGTATTTGTTTTTTACTGAGGAAGGGAGTGCTGCTTGATTATTTGATGTTGATGAAGCTGTCTGGGTGGGCTGAAGGTTGAGCCTGAAAGAAAAACAGGTGCCCCCACCAATTCGCGACCTGACCTCGATCTGGCCCCCCATTAGTTCCACGAGTTGCTTGACGATGGCAAGGCCAAGCCCCGTGCCGCCGAAGCGGCGTGTATGTGAGCTGTCGGCCTGTATGAATGGCTGGAAGAGGGAGTCAAGGGCATCCCGGGTTACACCGATACCCGTATCGCAAACCTCAATGCGCAACGCAATGTTGCTCTCATCGCGTGACTCACAGACCAAAGAAACATGGATGCTCCCGGTTTCCGTAAACTTTATGGCATTGCCCGTAAGATTGATCAGGATCTGTCGGATCCTGTTGGGGTCGCCTCGTACTTCGGATGGAACATCTGGATCAATCGTGCATTGAAGCACAAGGTTTTTGTTGTGGGCCCGTTCGGATAAAAGCTCCAGTACATCCTGTATGACCTGGGCTGGCATGAACGGGATGCTTTCCAGTTCAAGTTTCCCGGCTTCAATTTTTGAAAAATCGAGAATGTCATTGATGATGGCAAGCAATGATTCGCCAGACTGATGCACAGCTTCTGCCTGTCGGCGTTGCTCCGCGCTCATGGGGCTGTCCAGAAGCAGCTCGGTCATGCCTAGTACACCGTTCATGGGTGTGCGTATTTCATGGCTCATCATTGCCAGGAAAAGGGACTTGGCGCGGCTTGCTGCTTCTGCGGCATCTTTTGCGTGGCGCAGCTCGCTTGTTCGGGCCTCAATGAGTTGCTCAAGCCCTTCACGATGACGGGCAAGCTCTGCATCACGGGCTTCAATCTGTGCCAGCATTTCATTGAAGCTGTGTACCAGCGTTCCTATTTCATCGTTGCTCCGGACGTGGGCACGTACGGTGTAGTCCTGATCCTTTGAAATATTCTCCGCAGTAACAGCAAGCTGGAGGATTGGTGTGGTGACCTGACGTAGCAGGCGCATGCCAAGGGCGGTGGCCAAGGCAAGAGAGGCCAGTGCAAGACCGGCCATAATCAGCAGATACAGGGTCAGCATCTGCCAGTGATGGCCGAGGTCTGCATCTATGTGGAGGTGGCCGAGGGTTTCCCCGTCAAGCGTTATGGACTGATTTGCGTGGATGTGTTGTGAAAAAAAGCTTTGGTCATATTGGGAAAGAGTGCAGTCCTTGTCATTACCAGAGAGCCTTATGCTGACAAACTCGGATTGGGCGCGATCAAAAATGCAGGCGTTGGTTATGCTGTTCTCTGCCTTGAGAGAGTACAGGATGGTACGGGCCTCACCCTGGTCCTTGAAGGCCATTGCGGCCTGCAGGTTAAATGCTGTTGCATTTGTGAGCGTGCTCAGGCGGGCATGAAGGTCTTCCTTCATTTTCAGGGCGGCAGTCAGTGCAAATGCAAGCCAGGCCAGTAGCAATGCTGTTCCTGCAGTGAGCAAAATGACGCTGAGAAACTTTTTCTGTAATGGAAGCTTTTCAAGAAGGCGCATGTCAGGCCCCCTTGTTCACGGTGCGTGCGAGTTGTAGCAGTCGCGCACTGACTTTTATGCCTGCCTGTTGAGTGGCAGGCAGGTTGACGGAAAACTGGACACGATTGGCATCGACAAACAGGTTGATCATGCCGTTCGTGCGTGCCGTGCTGGTGGACTCGCTGATGGTTAGTGTGGGATTGCGACCCTGGGTCGGGGCTTCGCCTGCGGCTGGTGTCAGCAGGATGTGGCAACCGGTTGTGGCTTCGGCCCCTGTCAGTGGCCGAACTTCTATGGTCCGTCCCTGTGCCTCTCGTCCCGCCAGAAGGCGAAGTTTCCGGGCAAGTACAGTGTCACCCTGTGTGCACAGCAGGAGTCTGTCCTTGCTGTCAGTAAAAGTGCCTTCCGGCCACTGCACAAACTTGGCGAAGTTGTAGATGAAGGCCGCCTTGATGTCGGCCTCAGAGTTTTCGGCATGAACAACAGCCGCTGCCAACAAGCCGATCAGGCCGTGCAGAACGATCCTTGCCACTCTCTGTAGAGGACAATGCCTCATGAAGCCATTCCTTCGTGCCTCTACCGGATTCTGTTGTCCGACTGGCCTCAAGTATTGCTGATGAAATCGATGCTGTCGAAAAATATTAGCCAGTCATGCGCAGACTACCGGGTCGGATGGATGGGCCGAATTGATGGTTTGGTCTGTCAGGATGAGGCGTTGGAATTTTCTGGGCAGGATTTGCCATGACGAACATGAAAAAACGGGCAGGCTCGTGCCTGCCCGTTTTCAAGGGCGAGTATTGCTCAGGGGCTGGTAACGGCCCTGGTGCCGCCCACAGCGATGACGAGGGAGGAGGATGCGGCTACTCCCGACAGTGCGGCCTGGCCTGAAAGCGTAGCCCGGTGTTCCTGTATCCACGTAATGCCATCAGCTGACGAGATAATCACCCGCGATGAGCCGTCATCGCCACCTGCGGCAAAGAGCTTGCTGCCATTCCAGGCAACGTCACTCAGATTGTAGCCGGATGGGGCAGCGGTAGTCGGGACCGCCTGGTTGGTCCAGGTGGAGCCATCAGGTGATGTCATGACCACGGAGCTGGCTCCATAGTTGACGGAGGAGGCGCCAACAGCGACAAACTGCGTCCCGGTCCATATTACATCGCGTGGAATGAAGTCGGTCAGCGCGGTGGCTGCAGTTGTCCATCCAGATCCGCTGTTGATGATGATGACGCCTCTCGATGAGCTGTCCTTGCCTACGGCGATACGCGTGGTGCTGTTCCCCGCGACACCATTGAGAGCCGAGATATAGCCTACCGAGAGCGAAGGCAGGGCTTCATTGCTCCAGGTTGCGCCACTGTCTGTGGAGGTAATGATGGTGCCATTGATCAGTTGCGCGGCAAACCTCGCCCTTCAGGGCGGGGAAGGATAGCGCGGACGCCGCAGGCGTCCTTTTCTTCGCCTCAGTGTGGCGTCTGCTGCTGCTCGATGTATTGGCGGATAACCGAAATCGGCGCACCGCCGCAACTTCCGGCGAAGTAGGACGGAGACCACAATGCCCCACCCCACAGTTTTTTGCGGATGCTCGGGTAGTTCTGCTTGCGGATCATGCGGCTGGAGACGCCTTTCAGGCTGTTGACCAATGCTGAGACAGACACCTTCGGCGGGTAATTCACCAGCAGGTGAACGTGGTCGTCCTCGCCGTCGAACTCCACCAGTTCCGCCTCGAAGTCGGCGCAGACGCGGGTGAAGATGCCGCGCAGGTCGTCGAGGATTGCCTTGGTGAACACCTCACGGCGATACTTTGTCACAAAGACCAAGTGGACGTGCATCAGGAAAACGCAGTGCCGCCCGCGCCTAATATCGTTACTCATAGGCCAAGAGTATAATTCCGGCCATGCAACGTCTCCAAGCCTTCAAGTACGAACTCATGCCCGATGGCGAGCAGCAGCGCCAGATGCGCCGCTTCTCTGGTTCGTGCCGGTTCGTGTTTAACAAGGCGCTGGCGTTGCAGAAGGAGAACCACGCGGCAGGCGGCAAGTTCATCGGCTATGTCGCGATGGCCAAGCAACTGACAACCTGGCGCAGCAATGCAGAGACGGCTTGGCTGCAGGCTGCGCCGGTTCACCCGCTGCAACATGCACTCAAAGACCTCGAAAAAGCCTACAAAAACTTCTTCTTGAAGCGAGCCGATTTCCCGCGCTTCAAGAAGAAAGGGCAGTCGGATAGCTTCCGCTATCCCGACCCGAAACAGATCAAGCTCGATCAGGCCAACAGCCGCATTTTTCTGCCAAAACTGGGCTGGCTGCGCTACCGTAACAGCCGGGAAGCGCAGGGCGAATTGCGCAACGTCACCGTCAGCCTGAGTGGCGGCAAGTGGTTCGTCAGCATTCAGACACGGCGCGACGTCGAAACCCCCGTGCCGCATGGCGGTGCGATCGGCATCGACATGGGGATTTCCCGCTTCGCCACACTCTCGGATGGCACGTTCTACGCTCCGCTGCACAGCTTCAAGCGGCACGAGGCGGCCTTGCGCCGCGTGCAACGGGCGATGAGCCGCAAGACCAAGTTCAGCAATAACTGGAAGAAGGCGAAAGCCCGCGTCCAGAAGATTCACTCCCGCATCGGCAATGCCCGCCGCGACTACCTGCACAAGACCACGACCACGATCAGCCAAAACCACGCGATGGTGTGTATCGAGGACTTGCAGGTACGGAACATGTCCAGGTCAGCGGCAGGTAGCACCGAGAAACCGGGCAAGAATGTTCGGGCCAAATCCGGCTTGAATAAAGCCATCCTCGATCAGGGCTGGGCCGAGTTTCGCCGCCAGTTGGACTATAAGCTGGCGTGGAACGGCGGTCATCTCGTTGCCGTGCCGCCGCAAAACACCAGCCGGACGTGTCCGGCATGCGGCCATGTGTCGGCGGCTAACCGGCAGACACAAGCCCGGTTCGAGTGTGTGGAATGTGGTTTCGAGGACAACGCCGATGTAGTCGGCGCAATCAATGTACTAAGGGCGGGACACGCCCGGTTAGCTTGTGCAGATACTTCGCCTGAAGTCGGGGCGTCGGGCCAAGAACCCACCGAAGCGACTGTACAGTTCAGCGTATAGCGCCGTAGGAATCCCCTGCCTTTAGGCGGGGGAGGATGTCAA
>JACCDZ010074279.1_pt1 | contig 18906 bp, 9 predicted proteins | sample 7449551 | NCBI WGS metagenome assembly JACCDZ01 (sample SAMN15323452, study PRJNA562643) | freshwater metagenome | isolation source: river surface water | place: USA:Blue River Watershed | collected 2017-08-18
ATCTGTCCTTTTACATTGGTAGGGAACTTTACAGTGAATTTGGGGAAGAAATGCAATCGGATGGCTTCGGATACCAAAGTGAAAGATCCGCTAATCAATGCTTGTGAAGCAATAATCGCCGCCATTGTGGCAATGGCAATTCCCACCAACAAGAACCAATCTGGCATGATGCCGTAGAAGGGTTTCTGTCCTTCCAACGACGTACCCAAGCGGTTCAGCAGCCACGCACCTTGTCCGAAATAGTTCAATAGCAAGCTGATTTTTACAAAGACCCATGATACACGGATGTTTTGTTTGCCGCAATGTCCAAGATCGGAATACAACGCCTCGGCCCCGGTGGTGCAAAGGAATACGGCACCTAGGAGTAGGAATGCGTTTGGACTTGATTGCAAGAAATCAACAATATAAATTGGGTTGAATGCTTTGAGGATTTCTGGGTGATGTACGATTTGATTGAAGCCCAATACGCCCAACATGGAGAACCAAACGAGCATGATCGGACCGAAAAACTTCCCCACGGCGTTGGTGCCCACGCGTTGGAATAAGAAGATCACGCAAATGATGGCAATGACGATGGGAACGGTATGGATTTTACTGAGGTCGTAGGCATATCCATGTTCGGGAGTGATGTACATCAAACCTTCAATCGCAGAAGAAACCGAGATTGGGGGCGTAATGATACCATCGGCCAAAAGCATCGCTCCGCCAACCATGGTGCCTACCACGAGGTAAGGGAATCGTCTTCTCAATAAGCTGTATAGAGAGAAAATGCCCCCTTCGCCGTTGTTGTCGGCCTGCAATGTCAAAATCACATATTTGATGGTGGTTTGGAGCATGAGCGTCCAAAAGACAGCGCTAAGTCCCCCGTAAATGAGTGTGTCGGTGATGGGTTTTTCGCCCATGATGGCACTCATAACATACAGTGGAGAGGTTCCGATGTCGCCGAAAATAATACCCAGGGTAATCAAAAGGCCCGCGCCGGTGACCTTATTTATGTTAGAGTGACTCATTTGATGTTTGTGGGGCGAATTTAATGAGGAATTGATTTCGTGGATAAGAAATATTTCCATGTGTTCATTTTGTGAATAAGTGTGAACAACGCGATTTATTGGGCGATGCGCGATGTGGACGGATGGGTAAAATTTGACAGAGATAAATGTTTAATTGACACTTAAAATGTAAGAACTTTGTGGCGTCGAAAAACTCCTCAAAAAACACATGTCAACGAAATCATCTTCCACGAACACCCCAGAAAACGATTATTCTGTAAGCCACGAAGGTATCAGCACATTTTACGCTGATTTGGTTTTTGGTCCGAAAGCCCAATCCAAATACCTTTCTACCGCAGCGCAAAATGCTATCTCTCAGGCCGCGAGTCATGGACAGCCCATCTCTCGTGAAACAGCTGATGAAGTAGCTGCTGGCATGCAAGCTTGGGCCTTGGATTTGGGAGCAACCCACTACACCCACTGGTTTCAGCCATTGCGTGGAACAACTGCAGAAAAGCACGATAGCTTTTTTGAACCAACAGGCATCGATACGGGTATTGAAAAGTTTGGTGGTAAAGCATTGGCACAACAAGAACCTGATGCAAGTTCATTTCCATCTGGTGGTATTCGCAATACTTTTGAGGCGCGTGGCTACACCGCTTGGGATCCTAGCTCTCCTGCTTTCATCATGCCGAAGGCGGGTGCGAAGACCCTTTGCATTCCAACCGTATTTGTATCGTACACCGGAGAGGCCTTGGATTACAAAGCCCCTTTGTTGAAGTCGGTGGCCTTTTTGAAGCAAACCGCTACAGATGTTTGTCAGTACTTCGATAAAAATGTAACCACCTGCTCGATCTCTTTGGGTATTGAGCAAGAGTATTTCTTGGTTGATGAGCAGCAGTTCAAATCACGTCCTGATTTGATGTTTGCCGGTCGCACCTTGATTGGGAATAGTCCAGCGAAAGGACAGCAATTGGAGGATCATTACTTTGGTAGTATCCCCAATCGTGTGTTAGCGTTCATGGCAGATTTTGAAGAGCGTGCCCATTTGTTGGGTATTCCATTGCGTACCCGTCACAACGAAGTGGCGCCAGCACAGTTTGAGTGTGCGCCTCAGTATGAGGACATGAACTTGGCGGTTGATCACAACTCTTTGTTGATGGATTTGATGGAGAGTGTGGCCTTGGATCACAATTTACGCGTGTTGTTGCACGAGAAGCCCTACAAGGGAATTAATGGTTCAGGTAAGCACAACAACTGGAGTATCATTACCGATACTGGCGTGAATTTGTTGGCTCCAGGTAACAGCCCAGAGAGCAACTTGCAGTTTTTGACCTTCTTTGTAAATACCATCAAAGCCGTTCACGATCACCGCGATTTGTTGCGTGCCAGCATCGCTACCGCCGCCAACGATCACCGTTTGGGCGCCAACGAAGCTCCACCAGCAATTATGAGTGTGTTTGTTGGACATACCTTGGAAAATGTATTGAATGATTTTGAATCGGATGCGAAAGTGGGTACTAAAGCCAATGCATCGGCCACAATCAATGTTCCCAACATCCCTGAAATTTTGTTCGATAACACCGACCGAAATCGTACATCGCCCTTTGCCTTCACTGGAAATAAATTCGAATTCCGTGCGGTAGGTAGTTCTGATAACTGCTCTAGTTCAATGGTGGTGCTGAATACCATCATGGCGAATCAATTGAAAAACTTCAAAGCGGAAGTGGATGCGCGTATGGTCGAGCAGAATGTGACTGCAGAGGAAGCCATCAAGCAAATCTTGCGTACTTACATCACCGATACCAAGCGCATTTTGTTCGGTGGAAACGGTTATGGCGATGAGTGGAAAGAAGAAGCCAAGCGTCGTGGATTGTCGAACATCACCACAACTCCTGAAGCTTTGCAGGCCTATTTGACGCCAGAGGCAGAAAAATTGTTTGTTGAAAACGGTATTTTCTCGCACCGTGAGTTGGAAGCCCGTACTGAAATTCGCTACGAAACTTATGTATTGCGTTTGCAGATTGAAGGACGTGTGATGAACGAATTGGTGAGCAGTTATGTGATCCCCGCAGCGGTGAATTACCAAAAGCGATTGGCCGATAATATCAATGCGTTGAAAGGAATGGGACTTGCCGCCAGTGCATACAAAGCGCAGGCCGAAATCGTAGAATTCCTAAGCAAGCATATCAACCGCGTATATGAATTGAATGAGCAAATGACCTCTGAGCGCGCGAAGGCGAACAATTTGGAGCATGCCGATAAGAAAGCGTTGGCTTATTGCAACAATGTGAAGCCCATGTTTGATGAAATTCGCGAGTGCTGCGATGAAATCGAACGCGTTTGCGATGATGCAGAGTGGACTTTGCCTAAGTACCGTGAGTTGCTGTCGTTGAGTTAATCAACGTGTTGGGGAGCCGCGAGGATTGCGGTTTTCTACTCCCGAATAATCACTTTTTGCGTGGTTCCTCGTTTGTATCGGAACAACAAGAGTTGATTTTTGGGCAGTGATTCCCCCTCAGACAGTGGCTGTCCTAAAGTATTCAATATTTGCCATGGCGCCTCCTTCGGGGGCGCCATGTTTGTTATACCCGCATAGCAATCGGGGATTTCGAATCGGGCATAAATGAGCGTGTCTTGGCTGAAGCACTGGTGCGACCATTGTGCACGTAAGATATAGCGACCTTTTCTGGGAAAACGATATTCGAGCAATCGTCCTTTGCTGCTGCCATAGATTAATCCGCTATCTGGGAAGGCATATTGCTTGTAAATGCTGAGATTGGCAGGGTCGTTCCACCGAGCTGAACCAATGGTGTCCAAGGTGGCATCGCTGTAAATCAAGAAGTAGTGTTTCCAGCAAGTGTCTTTGGGGTCGGAGGCAACGAGCGACATGCGGGCGGTGAGAGAGTCGCAATGGGTTTGTTGTGTGGTGAGGTTGGCGGCGGCAAATGACAGGATATTGAGTTCTTTCACGAATAGGGTATCGCAGTTTCTACATTGGTTCCAGATGCTGAGCGACATTTTAAATTTGCCGGGGGAAGGAAAGGTGTAGTTACAAAGTCCGTTGTAATGTTTGCCGGTATCGGTTTTGCCCGTTTGATAATTATAAAAGCGATATTGATAGTTAAGGCATGAATCGGGATAGATGTTTTCGAGCTGCCATTGATAGTAACGGTTTTGGTTGTATTGCTTGAGTTTGGCGGAGAACCAATTGCATTTGAGGGGTTTGCAGCCAACTTTGATGGTGAGGTAGATGGTGGAATCGTCGCGACCGCACTTGTTTTTAACGAGTATCGTGCCATAGTATGAGCCGGTGTCGGGGAATACGACGTTGAATTTTTTGCTGAATGTGCGATAAACGGGGTCTGCGTATTGGTCCACAAATTCTGTTTCGAATTGCGAGAAACAGGTGTCGCTTACGCCTTGTAGCTCAAAGGAGTACACATTGCATTGGTTGCTGAAATTAACCGATACTTTAGACCAATTGGTTTGGCCCCACAAGGGAAGGTTTATCGCCCAGAAACAAAGCAGGGTCAAGCTCCAAGTGATGCGTTTTCGTTGCATTGAAATGACAATATACAAAATTTTGTTCGGATTTCCAAAATAAACAGTGTGAACAAAATCACGATAACTCCCGAAAATGGAGTTTATTTTTGTGAAGTTTTATGGAAAAAGTAGAGTGTTTGATCATTGGTAGCGGTCCGGCAGGTTATACCGCTGCGATTTACGCCGCGCGTGCGGATATGAAGCCCGTTATGTATGAAGGTTTGCAGCCGGGCGGACAGTTAACCATCACCACGGAGGTGGAGAATTATCCCGGTTTTCCTCATGGCATTCAGGGTCCTGAGATGATGAACCAGTTCAAGGAGCAAGCGGTTCGGTTGGGTACGGACGTGCGTTTTGGGATGGTGACATCGGTAGAATTTAAGCAGGGCGGTCCACAAAAAGTGATTGTTGATGGCAGTCATGAGATAGAGGCCCAAGCGGTGATTATCTCTACAGGTGCCAGTGCGAAGTGGTTGGGCATTCCCTCAGAGCAGCGTTTGAATGGTTCAGGTGTAAGTGCCTGTGCGGTTTGCGATGGGTTCTTTTACCGCGGTCAAGATGTAGCCATTGTGGGTGCGGGAGATACCGCTTGTGAAGAGGCTTCCTACCTAGCTAAAATTTGTAATAAAGTATACATGTTGGTGCGGAAGGACGAATTCAGGGCTTCCAAAGCGATGCAGCATCGCGTGATGAATACGCCAAACATCGAAGTGTTGTTTAACACAGAAACCGATGAGATTCTGGGCGATTTTGGGGTTGAAGGATTGCGTGTAAAGAATAATGTGAGCGGTGAAACCAGAGAGTTTCCTATCAAAGGATTCTTTGTGGCGATCGGACATAAGCCCAATACAGATATTTTCAAGCCCTACATCGACATGGACGATCAAGGGTATATCATCACAAAGCCGGGTACAAGTTACACCAATGTTGAAGGGGTGTTCTGTGCGGGCGATGCGCAAGATAAAATTTACCGTCAGGCGGTTACCGCTGCGGGCAGTGGTTGTATGGCCGCTTTGGATGCTGAGCGCTGGTTGGGTGCTAAGCATGCGCCCGCTCAATAAATTACATTGAAATCGATCATAGCATATTTGTGGGTCATTTGTGCAGGTGGTGCTTCGGCATTGTCTGGACAAGTGACCCATGCTGTTTTATCGGGCGATGGTGGTTCACAGCCATTGAATGGGAATGAGCCGAGTATCGCTTTCGATCCCCGCAATCCTGTGAACGGGATCATTGGTGTAAACACCAGTACGGTGATGCAAACCTCGGATCCACTATTGAAACAGTGGCAGTCTGTTGTTGTGAATCCGCCCCAAGGATTTTATGGTGACCCGGTGATGAAGATCAGTGAAAAGGGGGTTGTCTACTTAGCCCATTTGGCCAAAAACAAGGAAGGGAAATGGCCCGAGTTTTTTGATCGGATTGTTTTTGAGCGCAGTGAGGATGGGGGTAAATCGTTTACAGCCACAGATATCGGATATCGCCAAGGGAAGATGCAAGACAAGCCTTGGTTTTCGATGGATGAGTGGAAAAAGAGCAAGGGCTATGGCAATGTTTATGTGACGTGGACGGAGTTTGATGCCTATCACAGCGCATCGCCAAATGATTCTTCTCGGATTTGGTTTGCCCGGTCGTTGGATGGAGGAAAGCAATTTGAGACGCCTGTGGTGATTAGCGATCGCAGTGGGGATGCCATGGACGATGATGCTACGGCAGAGGGGGCCAATGTTACCGTAACTCCCGATGGGAAGTTGCACGCTGTTTGGTCGAGAAATGACACCATTTGGTACGATTGCAGCGCGGATTATGGAAAGACCTGGGGCGTTGATCAGTTTGTGGCCGAACAGTTTGGTGGATGGAATCACGATGCTGTGCGAGGAACAATGCGGGTGAATGGAATGCCTTTTATTGTCTCTAATGCAAAAGGGTATTTGTTTGTGGTGTATTCGGGTGGTGCTTGCAAGAAACAACAAACGGGGACTTGCAGAAGCAGAAATGTTTACTTGGTTTGTAAGTTCAGTGCCAATGGATTGTTTACCGCGCCGGCGGTAGTGAATCGATTGGAACCGGGTATGGATGATGCGGCGCATCGGTTGGATGTCAATACCCCCGATTTTGAATTTACCGAGCAATATTCTCCGGTGTTGGCGACATCTGCCGATAAACGTCGGGTATTTGTAGCTTGGCAGGATCGTAGGCGGAGTGTAACAGGTGGATTTTTCGATGTCTATGGTGCGGAATTGGTGGTAAAACCCTGGTTTCGTGGGAAATCGGGCGGTCAAAGTTGGCTCAAGCAATGTGAAAATATTCGGTTGTCGAAAAGTGCTTCAATGGCCCCTGGCAATGCAGTTTTCATGGGCGATTATATTGGTTTGGATTGGCATGGCGATATGGTGGTAGCGTATACGGGCTTTGATGTTTCGAGATCGCATCCGGTGATACATTTGGCGAAGGTTCATGTGAAGTCACGATGGATGGGCCTGCGAAAAATCGAGGGGGAAGATCGTGTTCGTGAGCCGGGTTTGAGTTTGTGGGTGATGGACGATGTGGTTGAGAAGAGCAATACCCGGGAGGGCGAGGTGGATTCCAGAAAAGATAAAAAAATCTTCATTTGGGCAGAATGGCCCGAAACGACCAATTTTACCGTTGAGATTAAAATGGGATCTCAGGTCGTTTTTTCGCATGTGTTTGAAAATGTGTTGGATGGGAAGGTTGATTTTGAATTGCCATTATCGCGATTTGTCCCCGGATCCTACGAAATGGTGTTGAGAAAGAAGGGTAGAAGCGTGTCTTTGCCCGTTTATTTAAAATAATTGCAGAAAGAATGCACGAAATCGTGCAAGTCCTTTGTCTAAATACACTTGAAAACCTATTTTTGCTTCCCTTTTAATAGACTATGGCAGTAATACAGAAGTTAAGAAACTCAGGAATGGTTGTGATCGTGGTCGTGGCCGCCTTGGTTTTGTTCGTGATCGGAGATCTTTTAAACAGTCGTTATGGCGCTAACAACAACACTGCCGAAGAGGGTGTGTTTGTTGAGATCGCAGGCAAATCGTTTAAGGAAAAAGAAGATTTGGAGCCTTTGGTGAACAAATTGTATCAGCAAAAGATGGCGAATGATCCTTCTTTGGCAACCAAAATGCAGTCGGATGAGAAATTCCGTACAAAAACTGTAAAGGAGTTGTACCAGAGTGCATACGATCAATTGATTCGCGAGCAGATTTTGATGAAAGAAATCGAAAAGTCTGGTATCACTTTGTCTGATGCTGACATTAACGAATTGTTGGTTGGTTCGCATCCTAGCGAGTCGATGATGCAGATTCCTGACTTTCAAACCGACGGTAAGTTCGATGGCAAGAAAGTGGAAATGATCTTCAAGCAAGGTAAGTCAAACGCCCAGTTGAAAGCCAACTTGTTGAGCTTGGTTGAGAGTATTACCAACTACGAGAAGATTGAGCGTTATGCTACTTATGTATCTAAAGCCAATGTGAAGACTAAGGCCGAGAAGGAATACGAATACGTAGTTGCCAACCAAGGTGTAATGGGAAGCATCATCAACATCGCACACAACAGCATTCCTGATAAGGACGTGAAGTTGACCGATGCTGATTTGGAAGATTATTTGGCTCGCAATAAAGAGAAATTCAAATTCAGTGCTGAAGCGCGCAACGTGAAATATGTGGTTTGGGATGTAGTTCCAACCCAGCAAGATACCATGGAGGCATACACAACTGCCATGAGAACCGCAGAAGGTATGCGTACCCAAACTGAGCCGGATACCATGGGTGCTTTGGGATTCTATAACATCACCAACTTGCCAGAGTCGGCTCCTGAAGAAGTGAAAAACATCGTTTGGAATTCACCATTGAATGCGGTTGTTGGTCCGATTTATCGTGAAGGCAACTTCTACATTTGGCAAAAAGTGGCTGAAGCCAAGGATACTGTTCCTATGGTACATGCCGCGCATATTTTGATTCCAACTTCTGGTTCTTTGCCCGATGGTACTACCATTGCTGACTCTGTGGCTGCTGAAGCCAAAGCCCGTGAGGTATTGGGTCAGATCGTAGGTGGTGCAAACATGGCTGAATTGGCGCCCAAATTGTCAACAGATCAAGGATCTGCTGCCAAGGGTGGTGATTTGGGATGGGCTGCTGCCAGTGGTTATGTGAAAGAGTTTGCAGAATTCACCAAAACCGCGACCAAAGGTCAGGTAGGAATGGTGAAAACCCAGTTCGGTTTCCACATCATCAAGATGGTGGATGACGCTCAGAGCAAGAAAATCAAATACACCCAGAATATGGTGGAATTGGCTGCAAGTCCTAGCACCGTAAGTGTGGTGGATGAGAAGAGCCGTGCTTTCCGCAACAAAGTAACTGCAGACGCTGGTTCTTTTGACAAAGCGGTTGAGTCTATGGCGTTGGTTCCTCGTGTAATGAAGGATTTGAAGACTGATATGCAGGGAATTCCTGGTATCAATGCACCAGAGAACGTGAAGACCATCATGTACTGGTTGTTTGATAAAGAACGTGAAAAAGGAAATGTTTCTGATGTATTCCAATTTGCCGGTGCACACGTAGTTTTCAGTGTTGAAGCGGTGAAGCACGTTGGATATGCGAAGGTTGAAGATGTTCGCTCTGAAATTGAGCCATTGGTTCGTGAAGAATTGAAGGGTAAATTGATCGCTGAGAAATTGGCGAAGGCAGCTGAAAAAGCCAAATCGCCCCGTGAATTGGCGAGCATGGCTGGTGCAACTTTGATTCCTTTGGAGTCGTTGAAAATGGGTCAAAACTTCTTGCCTCAGTTGGCCGCTGAAATGCGCATTTTGGGTGCTGCGTTTGGTGTAGAATTGAAGAAATTCTCAACGCCTGTGATTGGCAAAAATAATACTGCCATGATCTGGATCGACAAGCGCGATGATATCAAGGTGCCTAAATCTGCTGGTGATGCGCCAGATCCATTTGAGTTCTACAACCGTCCTCAGTACATCATGAATACATTGCAAGATGTATTGACTAAAAAGGCCCAAGTACAAGACTTCCGCTACAAGTATGAGTGGTTCTAGTATCGGGTAACGAATAGGAAAATTTTGTGAGGGGCCCCGGCGAATGCCGGGGCCCCTCTTTTTTTGCCAATGAATTGGCAATCACCCTGCGCATGTCGTATTTTTGTGATTATGTCAGTCATTACCCACGAATTATCGCTCCAGAATTTTCATGAACAACTTACTTATGTTTTGGCTCATTACCACAAACATGGTAAATCGGTGAGTCAATACAACAATATCGTCATTGGTGGATTGGGGGGTAGTGGTATTGGCGGACGTATTGCGCGTCTGGCTTTTTTACAAGAAATGCCGGTGCCCGTGGAGGTGTTTAGCGAGTATTCTTTGCCCGCTTACGCCAACAACAAAACATTGGTGATCCTTTGTTCGTACAGTGGTAACACCGAAGAGACCCTTTCGATGTTCGCACAAGCCCAGAGCCGTGGTTGTGAAATGATATGCGTGGCTGCATCTGGTCAGTTGAAAGCTTTGGCGGAAACCCATCATTTGCCTTTCTATAGTGTGGCGCTGGGGTATCAACCCCGCATGACATTGGGATTTGGTTTGGGAACGTTGGTAATGATATTGGGAGAGTTGATGGGCAAAGACATGACGGCAACCATTCATGACGTGGAAGCAATGTTCAAATCACCCGAAGCCATTGTTGCCCGCGCCAAGGAAATGTACGAGGTCTTTAAACCAACCATCGCCCAGAAGTTTGTGGTGGTTTGTGATTTGCCTTATGAAGCGGTGGCGATCCGTTTCTGTCAACAAATACAGGAAAACGCCAAAGGAGAAGGTTTTGTCTCTGTTCTGCCCGAGGCCAACCACAACATGATTGAAAGCTATTACGAAAAGCACGATACCAATTTTATCTTGTTGAATAGCGGTGGCAATGCCCGTGTGAATGCGCGTTTTGATTTCCTTAAAGGCGTACTGACTGATTTGGGAAACGTTGTGTATCAATATCCCGTTGCAGACGCTAGTTTGATGTCACAGTTTGAAGTTATTCATGCCACAGATTGGTTGAGTGTTTGGGCTTCTGATGACAAGCAAGTAGATAACATGCAGGTAGGGATCATCATGAAGTTGAAAGGTCACCTGGAAAATCTAAAGTAATTGCATGAAAATCACCTTCCTGGGTACGGGAACCTCGCAAGGGGTGCCACCGATTGGCTGTAACAGTGAAGTGTGTTTGAGTGATAATCCCAAAGACAAGCGTTTGAGGGCTTCTGTGCATGTGCAGTGGAAGCATCTGAGTTTGCTGATTGATTGTGGTCCGGATTTCCGTTATCAGATGTTGCGTGCGGGTATCAATCAACTTGATGCAATTCTGTTTACCCATGAACACAGAGATCATACCGCAGGGTTAGACGACATACGTCCTTATAATTACCTGCAAAATGGCCCTATGCCCGTTTATCTGCATCCCAGGGTTTATGGCGCGTTTCAGTCACAGTACGACTATATCTTTCAACCTGTTCCATATCCCGGAATCCCACAAATTGATTGGCATTTGATTGATTTGGATGCGTTCAGTATTCACGGACATACCATTCAACCGGTGGAGGTGATGCATTACAAATTGCCTGTGTTGGGCTTTGTGTTAGACCGGTTTGCTTATGTTACAGACGCCAATTACATTTCAGATCAGGAAAAAGAGAAACTCAAAGGAATGGATGTACTGGTGTTGAATGCCCTGCGAAGAGAAGAGCATATCAGTCATTTTACCTTAGATCAAGCGGTTGCCTTGGCCAAAGAACTCGGTGCCAAACAAACCTATTTTACACACATGAGTCATCAAATTGGCCTGCACGATGAAGTGTGTGCAGAATTGCCCGAGGGCATTGATCTGGCCTACGATGGCTTGGTGGTTGAGCTACCTTGACTCGGTTACATAGCGACCTCCCGCGGCGCGAATTACAAGCGCTGAAACAGATCCATATAGAATTCCACACCTTTGCCAAACTGCTTGCGTGTGATGTGCTCGTTAATGCCATGTATACTTGACAAATTGGAAGCTGAAAATTCAAAGGGCACAAAACGATACATGCGATTGGTAACCGCCGTGTAATTTTTGCAATCTGTTCCTGTAATGACCAATCCTGGCACGACCACTGTCTCCGTGAAGTTGGCTTGAATAGCGGCTTTGATTTGGTCGTAACCGTCGCCATTGGCCGCTGAAACTGGGGTGGCCTCCCTTCCTTCAGCGTAGGTGCTGATTTCAATGCGAGGATCGTTCAATACATCTTTAATCTCATCCATGGCCGCTGCGATGCTGTGCCCAGGAAATAAGCGCAAATTGACAATGGCTTCAGCTGTTGGTGGGACAACATTTTCTTTGTTTCCAGCACGCATAATGGTGGTTACATGGGTAGTTCTGATGGTCGCCGCAGTTTTCTCGCCCCCTTGTAAAACCATTTTCACCAAGGGAGCTGTGAGCCAAAGATTGCTGAACAATAATCGATACCCAAAATTCATGTAAGGCGCTGCTTCCGTAAATAGTCCTCTAACGGGTTGTTCAAGGTTAGATGCAAATTGGTGATGCTCTAATTTGCTCAGTCCCTTGCTCAAGATTGCCGTGGCATTTTCTGGATTGGGCCATGCGGAATGTCCGCCCAACTGTTTCACTTTTAATTTTACACTCACAAATCCTTTTTCGCTTAGACCAATGATCGCGCAATCATTCTTTAATCCAGGAACAATGCCTTTCATCACCCCAAATCCTTCATCGGAAATAAAGGCAACTGGAATCTTATGCTTGATCAAATGTTGTGCGATGGCCGATGCGCCATGACTGCCTCCCGTTTCTTCATCATGTCCAAACCCAAACAACAGGGTGCGTTTTATGGGTAGTCCCAAGGCCAAAGTTCGCTCCGCCGCCTCCATCAACCCAATGACTACATTTTTGTCGTCCAGTGCACCCCGACCCCAGAGGGTATCTTTTACAATACGACCGCTATAAGGACCGTGTTTCCATTGTGCACTGTCAGGGGTAGGTACAACGTCCATATGGCCAATGAACATGGCTGCAGCGTCTTTGCTACTACCTTTTAGGGTGATAAGCAGGCTGTGTTGGTTGATGACTTCCCAATTGGCCCGCGTCGCTAACAAAGGATAAGTGCGTTTTAACCATGTGTGAAATGCAAGGATGCTGTTGTGGTTAATACTGTCGTTGTTGGCATCATCATACCCCACAATGCGATACGTGGTAGCTTCGGCCAAATGTTCTAATGCGGTATTTGCGATGCTTTCGCGATAGGCGGCGTCTAGGGTGAGGCTCTTGCTCGTATTACTCAGTGATTTGGGTTGATTCAACAGGGCGATACCCATCGCGGTCAACAGTGTTGCGATAATTACGTAACCGAGTATCTTGAGAAAACGTTTTAAAACTGGCATAATGAATTGCCTAGCAATGTTAACGAAAAATTCTTTTTAAGGCGTACCTTGGATATAAATGAATTTTCCCATCGCAGTTTCGGATCCATCAGAATTGATGGCGAATACAAACAATACACCGCTGTTTGGTTGGGTGCCATCAAGACGGAATCCATTCCAAGTAGCTTTGCCACCGTTGGCTTTTGTTTGATAGATGAGTTTGCCCGTTACATCCGTGATTTTGATTTCTGCGTTGCTCGTTAGGCCCTCGATGGCAATTAATCCATCGTATTTGGGTGGCACAGGATTGGGGTATATTTTGATTTTATCGAACAGTTCAGCGGCTTCACTGGCATCGCTTCTGTAGGAGATGATGCCTTTGTCGGTTCCTGCGAAAATTTCCCCACTCACATTGTTTTGTCCGATACAAATTACCCGGTTCGATAACAGTGGACTATTGTCGCTGTCAAAGTGTTTAATCACGCGTTGACCGTAGGCATCAACCAAAAATATCCCATTGTTGGTTGCCATCCATTTGCGTCCGCCGCCGTCCACACAGATGTCGTTAATCGTTTCTTCACCCATCAAATAACCTACATCGCCATCTTGATCAACGATGTAGCGATCCAGTTTGGGGTTGGTGAACAAACTGCTTGAGCCCGAGAAAACGTTGAGGCCTTGGTTGGTGCCAATCCATGTGTAGCCGAGATCATCGCTTTTAACCGACAATACCTCTGTAGAAATAAGCCCTTGTTGTGAGCCAATATACACAGAGCGGTCATCGGTTTGGAGGTCTATCGATTTACCTTCGTCGAATACTTGAATGCCGCCAGTTTGTAGGATCATCCATTTCCTATCGAGGTAATCGATACTCAGGTCTTTTACTTCTCTGCAAGCCGATGGGGTAGCAACGGTTTTCCAACTGCCTGATTTTGTTAAACAAAATAGTGGGTCATCGGCACCAAAGGAAGCGATCCAAATATTGCCTTTGCTGTCTTCCGCGATGCCAGAAACCTTGATTAAATTGATGGGCGGCTGTCGTTTCAGGGGTGAATTGGTTTCATCGAATCGATTGATCACAACACCATCTTTGATAACCAAGATACCGTTAGAATGGGTTGCCGCCATATACCAATTTTTTGATTTGATGTACTGCACGAAAGTGAAATCGTACATGTTGGTATTGAACGGGGAGGAAAGGTTGTTCTTCCAGCCCGTGGGTGTGTAGATGTAGAAACCGGCGTTGTTAAATGCATTGCCGAACGTTGAACTTACACCACCCGCAGATGCTAATACCTCTGGGGCGTTTTGGGTCATTCGGAAAATGGAGGGGTCGGCCGGACCGTCGGGCATAAAGGCCACTTCCCCTGTAGGGTCTTTTTTGATGACGCCAGGGCCGATTCCCGTACAAAACCAAAATAGGCCATCTTTGAATTGGGTGATTCCTGCGACCAAATTGATGCTTTCGTTGGTGATATTGCCATTGAACAGGGTCCGTATTTCACCTTGCCTGGCTATGTGTGTGCCGAAGGCATTGTTCCAAATACGGGCAACAAATCGCTTTTCATTCAAGAATTGTCCCAATCCTTTATTCCATTGGTAGACGATGCTATCGCGCTCAAATAAGAGTGTATTGTTGTATGGGGTAAGGTGATTACAGGGCTTTGTATCTTCCACGGCCCATTGCCATTGTGTGTAGTCATTTAAGTTGACGGCTTTTGACCATTTTGCGAAGCGAATGCCTTTGTCGGTTCCGATATAGACAGAATCGCCAACGACTGCCGATGATAAAACGGGGATGGCGGTTCCATTGGGACCGATGCTAGAATAACTGTCGTTTATTTCGTGATTGTTCAGGTCAACCACCAACAAACCAAAAAAGGTTGAGATAAGTGCCTCGTTATCCTTGAAACTGGCAGACAGGATGCGTTTGTCGCCCTGGAGTAACTTGTTCTTAAAACCAGGGATATTGAAGATGATTCTATCGTTCTGAAGCAAATCGATATTGCCATCAGAATAACCAATCAATAGCAAATCTTTTTGGCTATTGTAGGCGAGGGTAGTGACTTCGTTGTTTGCAAAACCTTCCTCCTTACCCAACTTTTCCATGTCGCCGTAATTCATCATTACCCGGAAAAAACCTTGAATGGAAGCGGCATATACATAGCGATTACTCGCTTCGCAAATCAGCGCATTTTTATAGCTTAAATGGGTGCGCCATTGGCCTGTTTGGATCAACTGACCGTGCACAGAACATAAAGCACCCAAGAAAAATAATATGCCAAAAATGCGTTTTTTCATGTTGGATTAATTGAACGTGTAACGCGCTTCGATGCCAAAGTCGGTTAATGCCGTGTAGAATTGTGAGGCTACTTTGGGGTTCATCACCACGCGATTGTACTTAACCGCCAAATTGATTTTTTGGTTCACTTGGTAAGTGATGCTTGGTGCAATGCGGATGTTCTGCATACCTGCCGTGTAGTTGTTGATGTTTAAGTCTACTTTTCGAATCACGGTTACGTTATCGGTTACACTAACGGTCATGTCGAAACGGAAATCATTGGGCAGATATACCCATCGTCCGTTTCTGCGCCAGGGTAGGGTTAAGCCGGTCGTTCTATATCCAGCGTTTAATTGGAATTCATTGTTGCGCATTTCTGTCAAGTTGAACGAAGCGGCGAACAGTTTTAAGACCCTAGAACGTTTGTACTCCAAACCAACTGTCCAATTGTTTTTGGTGGTCACGTTTAACCCAATCAACGGGAAGAATCCTTCAGAAATGGTGGCATCAGCGATTTGGAACTTGGGGGTGAGGTCCTTGCCTATGGCCACTGATTCGTTGGGGTCATATTTCAAGTTTTGGGTGTATGTACCAATGGAATATCGACCTGTATACGCGTGTTTGATATTGATGTTGCTGAATCTGCTGCCTAAGAATTTAATTTTCGTTAAACCATTGTAATTGACATTCCAATTGGGCAGTGGGATTGTGGGGAATCCGGATACATTACTGTAGCCCAAGTCCTGTCCTGCATAGGTTCCATAAAAAGCACCAACCAAAACATCTTGTGAATTTTTACTATATCCAAGGGGGAATTTGGTGGTAGTATCAATAACGTTAGCACCAATACGCTGGTTCGATAGTCTTTGTGCTACAGTATAGCGATTGCTGAGCAACTGGGTGAAGACGGCGTTTGTATGATTGTTTGAATTTGCCAATGTTACATCCTTCACAAAATGGGTTTTGTAGAACATGCCCGTAATATTGAAGTTTCCGGTTTGGGTTAGACCTTGGTCCATCCATGTAAATCCATCGTACTTAAACACAGATTGGGTCCCTTGTGTATGGGTTCTCGCAAAATCTAGGCGAATTCTAAAGTTCTTAATGGGTTCAATGGTAATGTTCGATGTGAAGTTCTCCGTTTTGTTGTTTCGGTAGAAGTTAGATTGACGTGAGTCTGTCTTCAGGGCACCCAAATCGGCAAGTTTATAGCGCAAATTGGGGTCTTGAAGTCCGAATACGAAACCAAGTCCCGGTTGTGCATGTTTGAAATTGGTACCAAAATAGTCTGGTTTGTATCCAAATCCTGGCAACTCTGTATTCTCTTTTAATTGATAACTGAAGCCGACGTTTTTCAGCATGCTCACAAAATTGCCAGCAAAGATTTTAGCGGGGTTGGCTTTTTTCGTCTCGGGTTGACCTTTTTGCAATGCACTTTCAAAACTTGGTCCTTCATCATCCGTTTTGGGTTTTGCCGGTGTTGCGGCAGCAGGTTTTTTCGATTTCTTGGGTTTTTCCAAATCGCGGAGCCAGGGAATGGTGGAGTACAACTGGGTGAAATTCAACTGACCACTGATATTGATATCCTGTCCGTTTTGCAAACGATTTCCCAAGGATTCAAACGCCGGTGGAGCTTGATTCCATTCGTAACTGCCCACATAAGTCACGGTGGTGTTCATCCAGCGCGTGAGTTTAGACTTTGAGAACGGTAGGGTGTAGGTCGCATTTACGTTTTGGTAAAATTTGGTCATTCTACCCAAACTCAAGAATTCGCGACGCACAGAATCCAACTTGATTTCGTTGTCCAATCTACCAAAGGGCTCTTGTATGCGTGAGGTCACATTGGCTGAATAATTCACTTTCAAAGATTCGGTCAACGGCAGGTTTGTGTTGAAGTTCCTCAAAATGGTGAAGTTCTTATCGTACAATCGCGGATTGACTTGAATAAACTTGTTGTTGTTCCTTGCTTGTTGCTCACTGTATAAGCGATTGGCTTGAATTTGTGAACTGAAACTGGATGGCAAAAGGTTGTAATTGAAATCCTTAACCAATGCCAATTTCTTTGATTTGATTTTACGGAATGGCTTGTGGTATTTGGTATTTCTGCTGTAGGTGTACCCAATTGTGGCCTGGGTAGTTTTGATAAAATACTCTTCAATTTGTTGGTTCCTGCGGTAGTTGTTTTGATAACTGTAGCCGAGGACGAAGTTGCTGGGCGACCAAATCTTTGGCAATTTACCCATCGCCGAAGCAACCCTTACGTTGTTGAAGTTGATGCTGTAGAGTGAATTGTATTCTTCGGCTGCTTTCTTCACCGCATTGCGTGTAGAGATATCGGCAATTCCCGAAAGGAAGGCCCTCAATTCAAGGTCGGGATTCAGGGGGTAGTACTTGGGTCTAACGTAACTCTCTGAGTACCCTATGTACATGGGAACGCTCACTCCGGCTTTCTTGGGGAAGAATTTGCCCAATTCCAAGTTAGAGGCGATGTCGTAATTGAGGTTGGTGCTCAAACTACGATCGTTGAGTTTTTTATCGACATCCCCAAATCCAATGGTTCTGATGGTTCCACCCATGTTTAGCTGGCCGAAATCCGCCAACTGCATCTGGATGTTGGCCAGGGTAGCATACCCGCCTTTGTTGGCAATCTCCTTTACACGTAATTCGTTGAACCATGTCTCAAAACACTTGGGTGAGCTACTGTTGTTTTTAATACCCACCATCATGACCCTCAAGTTTCCTACGTCTGGCAATCCCATTACGGTGATTTTGCCTTTACCCATGAATTTGATGTATGGTGCAGTCATTGGCCATGCTGCATTTTGTCGGGCTATTTTCAGGTCGTAAAATGAATCCAAGGCAAAATCCATCAGGTTTTCTGCGGGCCAAATTAACGGCGCGGCATTTCCATTTCTGGTATTTACAATGCCCCGGGTCATTTTTAACGGGATTTCATATTCGTAGTAGTTCGAAGTTAAATCAGTTCCAAATCGGATAAAAGCAGATACCTCGCCATCATTAATGCTGTTGTTTTGGCTTTCTTCCGCATGGATGAACATCTGCATTCGCTTGTAGTTACGTGCATCGAAAGTGGTGGTTTTGAATGCGGCACGACTGTCGCCTGGCTTCAATTCACACACTTGCAAAGAGAGTGCTTGCTCGTTCTCCAACACGGTGCCAAGACTTGCCATGTTTTGTACACGATCAATTCCTGGAGGTGAAACATATGCAATGGGAGAGCGGTTGCTGTTTTCCTCAATATTCACTGCACTAACCACAAATTTGGTCCCGTCATTGGGGTCCTGCGGTACAATAACGCCGGGAGTTTTAAGGCTATTGGTGTATCTGCGCCAATCGGCTCGAACCATATTGATGTAGCCCATTCTCAGTAATGCGGTATCGTTAAAGCCCGTCATCACCATGCGCATAAAACGGATGCTCTTGAAATCGCTGATGTTTCCAACCGCTTTTTCAAATTCGCGAATGGGTATTTTTAATTGATACCATTTGATGTCGCGGTCTTTTCCGTTTCTCAATTTCACCCTTCCAACTACAATGTCAGAAACATAGTTACGGCCAATTTGCATATCGGCCGCATTGATTTTAATGCGGTATTGGAAGTAATCCTCGCTTTGGTTCAGGGTGAAATCACGGTTTACGTCTTCGTCTGA
>JACCDZ011095181.1_pt1 | contig 18905 bp, 22 predicted proteins | sample 7449551 | NCBI WGS metagenome assembly JACCDZ01 (sample SAMN15323452, study PRJNA562643) | freshwater metagenome | isolation source: river surface water | place: USA:Blue River Watershed | collected 2017-08-18
CCGAGACCGCTACCGGAGTCGCCAGACGCAGCGGGCTGCCGATCAACACTCCCAACGCCACCGCGCAACTGCTGGTGATCAGTAACACCAGCAGCATCTTGCGCAATCCGCCAACGGTCATGGCAATGAAGCACATGATCAGCAACAGCATCAGCCCGGTGACTGCTGCAAAATCGAGCATGGCAATCGCAATGCCGGTATTGACCGCATCCACCAGCATCAGAGCATTTGCGGTTGCCTGCGGATGATCCTGGCGAAAACGCTTGCTCAGCATCTGTGCCAGATGCGGGTAAATCAGTGCGAAGGGCACCATCCACAGGATCTGGTAGCTGAAATGCTGCATATAGGTGCCGGCTGCAATAGCGGCTGCCGCCGTCAGATAAGCCAGAATGCGCGAATAGTATTCACGCAGCAGGTGAGCTCGGGAGGTATTGAAAAACGGGTCTTGGCTGGCGGTCATGGGGCTGTGGGGAACCTGAAGGGTAATCCGTTACCGGCGGGAAGCCTGCAAGGGGCGTGAGCTTGAATATCGGCAAGTCCGGATCATATCCAAGCCTTGCCGTTACGCCAAACCTTCTCGCCCGCTGGTTGTTTCAGAAACGGATGCGACCGGTAAAAGCATCTTTGAGCATGACCCAGTCTCCCAAGAAACTGTAGAGCGGGTACTTGAAGGTGGCCGGTTTGTTTTTCTCAAAAACAAAGTGTCCGATCCAGGCAAAACCATACCCGGCAAACGGCAAGGCAAACAACCAGATGAATTGTTGCGTCAACAAGGCATAGGCCAGAATACCCAGCACCAGCAGGCTACCCACGTAATGCAGGCGGCGGCAGATGTCATTGCTGTGTTCCTGCAGGTAGTAGGGATAGAACTCGGCAAACGAGTTGAAGGCTTTCAGTGTTTCACTGCGCATGGCAATTCTCTTCTGGCTTTGGTGGGTGTTGCAGCGCTTGGGGCGTGGCTGCTAAGCCAAGCGTGTTTCCGAGTGTAGATGAGCGATCCTTGGCGGGCACTGAGATTACGGGCCAGAGGCGGGCCTTTTTGCAGGCCTTCCGTCGGGTAGCCGCAGGTTTCAGACCGGGTTGAGTGAACCCAGGCCACGTGCTGGGCATTGCTTCAGCGTCTTGAACTGTTGCGTCTCTGCCTGTCTCGCGCCTCGAAATACTCGACGCACTCCGGCAGGTCGTTAAACATCGGCGCTCGGAATGCGCCATGGATAGTGACGCCACTTTGCCCGTAGTCCGCATAAAATCTCTCGCAGGCAGCCGGGCTGCGGGAGGATCGGCGAGCGGAGACGCAGCGCTCAATCGCAGCCTCGCGCAGCGGGGCGATTTTTGCCTCTCGCGCCTTCTGGCAGCGTTGGTCTAACGCTTCCACAGAGTCCGCGTGGGCGAATACCGGCAGAACAACCGCGAGGGTCAGCAGGACGGCGATGGAGCGAGTTAGCGGGTTCATCGATTGCAAATCCTCGCCCTTATAGGACGTTAACCGAGAAGTTCAAAGATGTTGGCAGCAGGGTAGCGAGATAAGCCGGGAACAACAAGGAAGCGACGCCCCGGACAAAATCGATAAACCGCCAGTGACCGGGTTGCTCGATCCTCTTCGCGGTGCGGCGCGTCTCGCGCATGTTGCAGGCGGTCAGGGCCGCTTGAGTGACTGGCGCTGAGGGCGCAGAATAGCCCACCCGGAAAAGCCGGTGCCGACCTCTTATTTAAGGATCAGTCATGCTCAATCTTCGTTCATTTTTTGCTGCGCTCATGCTGACACTGCTCAGCTCCCAGGCCATGGCCGATGCCGCCAGCCATGCAGTTGCAGCCAAACAATTGCTCGAATTGGTGAATGCCGATCAGATCGCCGCCCCCTGGTACGGTCAGGTCAGCCAGACATTCGACCAGCGTTTTGCCGAAACCCAGGCGCCTGCGGGCAAGAAGGCTGTACTGGAGAGTTATCAGGCCAAGGCCAAGGCTACTCTGGACAAGGTGGTTGGCTGGAACAAGCTGGAGCCTGAGATGGTCAAGCTCTACACCAATGGCTTCAGCGAAGCCGAACTCAATCAGTTGATCGCCTTCTACAAATCTCCTCTTGGTCAGAAAGTGCTCAAGCAAATGCCTGCGCTGTTCAGTGAGTCGATGAAGATGACCCAGGCCCGTCTGGAGCCTGCAGTGCCGCAGATTCAGCAATTGCTCGACCAGATGACCAAAGAACTGGCGCCGAAGAAGCCCTGATCATGAGCATGCAACAGCGTATCCAGCTGGCGCTTGAGCCTTTGCAGGCAGATGTTCTGCAGGTTCTGGATGAAAGCCACATGCACAGCCGTGGACTGGAAACCCATTTCAAGGCCGTACTGGTAAGTTCGCAGTTTGACGGGTTGAATGCCGTCAAGCGCCATCAGAAAGTGTATGCCTTGATGGGGGAATTGATGAGCCAGGTACATGCGCTGGCCGTGCATACCTACACTCCGGTCGAATGGGCAGAACAGGGCGTGGCGCCGGCTTCACCCACCTGCCGGGGTGGCAGCAAGCACGATCAGGCGCCGTCCTGACAAGACGCTGACTTTACCCGTATCCCGATTGCGCCGGCATTTGCCGGCGCAGTTGTTTAACCCCCGGTCCGCCCCTTGCGCGGGTGACCACTGGAGGCATTGATGAGTGACAAGATAGTTGTGGCGGCGCTGTACAAGTTCGTCACCCTCAGCGATTACACCGCCCTGCGCGAGCCGTTGTTACAGGTACTGCTGGATAACGGCATCAAGGGAACCCTGTTGCTGGCTGAAGAGGGCATCAACGGTACCGTTTCCGGCAGTCGGACAGCCATAGACGCCTTGTTTGCCTGGTTCGCCAGAGATCCGCGGTTGGCGGATGTCGATCACAAAGAGTCCTATTGTGATGATCAGCCGTTCTATCGCACCAAGGTCAAGCTGAAAAAAGAGATCGTTACCCTCGGTGTGCCGGGGGTGAATCCCAATTTGCAGGTTGGCACCTACGTCGAACCGCAGGACTGGAACGCATTGATCGATGATCCCGAGGTGTTGCTGATCGATACGCGGAACGACTACGAAGTGGCCATCGGTTCATTCAAAGGGGCTATCGATCCGAAAACCACTTCGTTTCGCGAGTTTCCCGACTACATCAAGGCGCATTTCGATCCGCAAAAGCACAAGAAAGTGGCGATGTTCTGCACCGGCGGGATTCGCTGCGAGAAGGCTTCCAGTTACATGCTCGGCGAGGGCTTTGAGGAGGTGTTTCACCTCAAGGGTGGAATTCTCAAATACCTTGAGGAGGTTCCGCAGGAACAAACGCGCTGGCAAGGTGACTGCTTTGTTTTCGATAACCGCGTCACTGTCCGGCATGACCTCAGCGAGGGCGATTTCGATCAGTGCCACGCTTGTCGTATCCCCATTTCAGCAGCGGATCGTCTTTCCGAACATTACGTCGCCGGCATCAGTTGCCCGCACTGCTGGAATACCCTTAGTGAGAAGACCCGCGCCGGAGCGCGTGAGCGGCAAAAACAGATCGAGTTGGCCAAGGCGCGCAACCAGCCACATCCTCTGGGGCGCAATTATCACGATTGAATCGTCTGGATTAATCAGGGGCCATTCCAGCTCTGCGAGATATTCTTCATGACCACGCGTCTTCTGTATGTGATGGACCCGATGTGCTCCTGGTGCTGGGGTTTTGCTCCGGTGGTCGAGACGCTGGCTGCGCAGGCGAACCGGGCAGGCATTGAATTGCAAGTGGTGGTCGGGGGGCTGCGTCGTGAGCAAAAAGCGCTCGATGAGGCCGGCCGGGTGCGGATTTTCGGACATTGGCAGACAGTTAATGCCAGCACCGGGCAAACCTTTGACTTTATCCGCGGCTTGCCAGCCGGGTTGATTTACGACACCGAGCCGGCATGTCGGGCCCTGGTGACGGCTCGCCAGCTTGATCCGCTGATGGTTTTGCCGTTGGGCAGGCTGATTCAGGAAGCGTTTTATTGCGCCGGCGTGGATGTCACCAAAGCTGGCGAGTTGCGTCGTCTCGCCGGGCTCGCTGGCTTGCCGGAAGTGCTGTTTGCCGAAGCTTTTGACAGTCCTGAGGTGCACGCAGCAACCCAGGCGGATTTTGCCTGGACCCAGCGCTTGGGCATCAGCGGTTTTCCGACTTTGCTGGCCCAGCGTGACGGTCTGAATGCGTTGCTGACCAATGGCTATCAGCCGTTGCAACGCCTGGAGCCCTTGCTGGCACGTTGGCTGGAGAACCTGACACATGCTTAAGTCCTGGTCCGTGCGGCTGACAGCGTTCGCCGGTCTGTTCTGCGCTCAGATGGCGGCGGCACAGGTTGAGGTACAAGTGGTCAGGAACCAGACTGCCGGCCTGATCCTGGCGGCCAAGATTTCCGAAGACATAGCGCCCGGTGATTACGAGGCGCTGCTCAAAGGCATCATCGCCAACCCCGGCAAGCATGCGCGGAAAGTCGTCATCCTCGACACTATCGGTGGCAGTGTGCAGGAGGCGATCAAAATGGGTCGTCTGTTGCGTGAAACCGGTTTCGACACTCTGGTTCCGGCCAGCGCGGTCTGTCAGGGGGCCTGCGTGTATCTGCTGGCTGCCGGGCGTATCAAGACCGTGCGCGGGCACGTCGGTGTGCATCGTCCGTACTACCCTGAAGGCGATTCGGCCCAGGCCCGAGGAAACACCAAGGGCTCGTCATACAACGCGCAGGCTTACTTTCGCGAAATGAACATCCCCAGTAGTCTCGTCGAGACCATGCAAGCGACCGCTCCGGCCAAGATGCGTGTGCTGTCGGCGCAGGAGCTTAGCCAGTACAGACTCAACTGATCCGTTGCTTGGCTGGCTGAAGGCGGGGGCACCGTAAAGTTCAGTTTCAGATCAGCAACCGAGTTCCCCCGTTTCCCGATTGGTAAGCCGATTGAAAGGGCTTGGCTTAAACCGTCCACAGGTCGGAAGATGAGCGACAACTCGGCGGGATGCTTCTTTCATTCATTGAGAAACCTGGCCATGACTATTATTCGTTCGCTCATTTGCCTGTTGTTGCTGTCGTTAACCGCACAAGCGGCTGCCCTCGAGTGCCCGGCCTTGCTCAGCGCCCAAGCTGAGTTGCCGCGATTGCGCGCCAAGGACAGTATCAATCTCTGCAAGCAGTACGCCGGAAAGCCGCTGCTGATCGTCAATACCGCCAGTCATTGCGGTTTTACCCCGCAGTTCAAAGGGCTTGAGGCGCTTTATCAGCGTTATCGGGAGCAGGGCTTGCAGGTGCTGGGCGTGCCGTCCGATGATTTCAAGCAGGAGGATGCCGATCTCGCCGAAACCGCAAAGATTTGTTATGGCAATTACGGCGTGACCTTTCTGATGAGTACGCCGCAGGTGGTTACCGGCCCGCAGGCCATACCCTTGTTCCAGTATCTGAATGCCAATGGCGGCGAGCCGCGCTGGAACTTTTACAAGTACGTGGTAGACCGCCAGGGCCAGCTGCTGGCCAGCTTCCCCAGCCAGACACTGCCGGACGATCCGGCGCTGCTGGCTGCGGTGGAAAAAGCCCTGGCCAGCGCTCCGTTGCCCTGATGTGTCTGCCAGTCAGCGTCGCCAGGTCAGACTGAAATCAGCAGGAAGCCCATCGGGTTGAAATACCTGCTGGCAGATCTGGGCAAACTCGTGAATGAAGAGCGTGGTGGGTCATTCGATCAGCACCGTGGCATAACGCAGATTCACCGTCAGCGCCTCGTCCGTTGATGGGTATGTCAGTCGCCGGTTGCAATCGGCCGTTGCGGATGGGTGATCCATTCGCTCCAGGAGCCGGCATACAGCGGTGCCAATTCAAAACCGGCCAGACACAGAGCAAACAGATTGTGGCAGGCGGTCACACCTGAGCCACAGTAGGCCACCAGGTTTAACGGATTGCGTCCGGCCAAATAGGACTCAAAGCGTTGACGCAGTTGCTCCGGACTGCGAAAGCGGCCCTCGGCATCGAGGTTTTCGGTAAATGCCGCACAGTGCGCGCCCGGTATATGCCCGGCTACCGGGTCTATGGGCTCCACTTCGCCGCGAAAACGCGGCAGGCCGCGGGCATCCAGCAGGATCAGGTCGCTCTGGCCAAGTCGGGCTTCAAGTGTCTGGGCATCCACCAGCAAGCGCTGATTCGGTTCTCCCTTAAAGCGGCCATTGGCCACGCTCGGCACTGCACTGCTCAATGGCAGTCCTGCGGCGCGCCAGGCTTGCAGTCCACCATCGAGCAGGTAGACGCCTTCACGTTTGCCAAGCCAGGCCAGCAGCCACCAGGCGCGCGCCGCGAATGCTCCGGGGCCGTCATCATAAAGAACGATGCGGGTTTCATTGCTGATCCCGCATTGACGCAGTTTGGCTACCCATTGCAGCGGGTCGGGCAGCGGGTGCCGGCCGGTGATGCCTTGCTGCACGGGGCCGGACAGGTCTTTTTCCAGATCGACAAAGTACGCACCGGGAATGTGTTCGCAGGCATAACTGCGTTGCCCGTAACCAGGATCTTCAAGGGCAAAGCGGCAGTCGAGTATGACCAGGTCTGGATCGTTCAGGCGTTGGGCCAGCAGGTGCGGTGTGATCAGTTGGGCGATGCTCATGGCGGGTCCTGTGTCGTGATAGCGCAGAACGGCATCATAGAACCCACGGCACTGTATTTTCATTGACCTGAGTGCATAAATTTTACCCAGTCAGCGCTGCCATCAGGAGTCATCATCATGCTGCCCGGTATCGAGCCTCTTGCCAGAAGCGCATCCAAGCTGCGGAGGCTCGGTGTCATTCTGGCCACACTGATGGTTACTGCGCTTTACAGCCTGAAAGTGATCGTTCGTGCACTGCTGCACAGGCTCGACCGCCCAAGGATGGATTACTACACGCGGGCCTGGGCCTCCAGGCTGCTTTACCTGGTGCGCATGCAATTCAGCGTGCAGGGACCGATACCGGATTTCAGTGATGGCCGGCGGTACCTGATCCTGTGCAATCACTCCAGTCACTTCGACATACCCGTGAGCTTCGTCGCGATGCCCGGCTCGGTGCGCATGCTGGCCAAGAAGGAGCTGTTCCGCATCCCGCTGCTGGGAGCGGCGATGAAAGCCGGAGACTTCCCCTCGATTGACCGGCATAACCGTGAGCAGGCTCTGGCCGATCTGCGGGTAGCGAGGCAATTGATGGAGAGCGGTATCGTCTTGTGGGCCGCCCCCGAAGGCACCCGGTCTGCCGATGGGCGGCTGCAGCCATTCAAGAAAGGCTGTTTTCACCTGGCGCTGGATACCGGGGCGATTATCGTGCCGGTGGCAATTCGAGGTATTCATCAGGTGCTGCCGGCCAGGACTTTCAAGCTGAATCTGGGGCAGCCGGTACAGTTGCGCTTTGGCACTCCGATTGATGCCGGGACCTACAGCGTGCAGCAGATGGAGAACCTGATGGAGGAGGTTCGCAAACAGATACAAAGCCTGCTCGACTGAGTCGACGGGGCTGGCGCAGAATGCCGCCAACCCGGATTTGCTCTGTTCTGCCGCTATGGTGCTGGCCGAACGGGCTGTCTGCAGAGGGCTAGCGGCCATGTCAGGATTGTTCACCACCTCACTGATGCGTCTGGTACTGGTATTGGCTCTGCTGTGCACTGCCGCGGCCTGCAGCAATGTGCAGCTCGGCTACAACTATGCTGACACCTTTTCGCTGTATTACCTCGACAGCTACCTGGACCTTGATGCGCAGCAGGAGAAACAGGCGTCTGCCTCGCTGCAAGCGCTGTTTGCCTGGCATCGCAAAAACGAACTGCCAGCCTATGCCAATCAGCTGTCTGGCGCTCAACAGCAGGTCCTGAATCAGCTTACCCTTGAGCAGCTTTATGATCTCAATGAGTTCATGCGCGCTTCGATTGAGCGGGCCAGTCTGAAAGCCGTGCCGATGCTGGCGGATTTAATGCTCAGCCTGAGTTCCGCACAAGTGGATCATCTGCGTCGGCAGCTGGACCAGAGCAATGCCGATTTTCGCGAGGAGTATCTTGCTGTCTCGCCCGAACAGCAGCGCAAGCAACGCTATGACATGCTGCTGGAGCAATTCAATGACTGGTTTGGCGAGCTGAATGCGCAGCAGCTGGCGCTGATGCGGGTGGCCAATGCCGACTGGCCGGTGGACAATCAGTTCTGGTACGCCGAGCGGCTGATTCGCCAGCAGGAGATGCTCGCGCTGGTCGATTATGCGGTTCAGCAGCAGCCAGAGCATGCCCAGCTGGAAGAGCGCTTGCAGCAATACATTCTGGGCTTCGAACGAAACCGCTCCGTGCAGCGGCAGGCGAAAATTGATCGCTCACGTGAACACACCCTGCGCTTGATAGCGGCTCTGGCCAAAGATGGTTCAGCTGAACAAAAACGCCATTTGGTCGCCCGCGCCCAGAGCCTGATTGACGACTTCAGTGTGCTGGTGGCGCAACGCTGAAAACGCGTCAATTCAGATCGCGCCACCGCCGCTGGAACCGTTGGATCTGCATTCTGGGTGTCCCGGCATTCGTCAGGTTGATAAAACTGGCTGTGATTTCCCTCGGCTGCCAAACTGTACAGACTTGAACCCACGAACTCTCACTCCGTATCAGGATGATTCCCATGCGTAAGCTCTGGTCAAACCGTATTTTGCTGGCCGCCCTGATGTTGGGTGTGCCTTCAATTGCCATGTTGCAAGCGGCCGAAACGGCGTCCAGTTTCAAGCTGGATGAAAGCAGCTTTCGCTGCATGCGCGAAATGACTCCGGTGCGGCATTTCTACGTGGATAATCTGGCCGGCAATCTGGAAGGCACGCTGGCGGTAGCCAATGCGCCAGAGGGCAAGACGTATCCCACAGGCTCCGTGGTGCAACTGGTACCCACCGAAGTCATGGTCAAGCGCGATCCCGGCTTCAGTCCGGTTACCGGAGACTGGGAGTTTTTTGAGCTGGAAGTATCGGAAAATGGCTCGAAAATTCACAAGCGCGGCTTTGCCGATGTGAACAACCGCTTCGACAAGAACTGCTTTGGCTGCCATGTGCCGGCGCGCGAGAAATGGGACTTCATTTGCGAAGAAGGGCATGGCTGTGAGCCGATACCGATCACCCACGCAATGACCGGTGCGCTGCAGCGCTCGGACCCCCGTTGCGGCGAGCCAGCCCTTCAGCCCGGGGACAGCTGGCAGTTGTTCAAGCTGAAATCGATGGTGGCGATTGGCGGCTTGATCAAGACCGTCGAAGGCTGGTTCTGACACCGTCACTGCTTGTGCGGCCGGGTGTCCGGAGTGATCAATGTTTGTAGGGCATTACAGCGCGGCCTTTATTGCCAAACGACTGGAACCACGTCTGCCGTTGTGGTCCCTGTTATTGGCGGTGCAGTTGGTTGATGTGGTCTGGGCGGTGCTCGTTCTGTTGGGTATCGAGCGGGCGACTATCGATTTCTCACTGCCCGGCAATCCGCTGGTGCTTTCCTACATGCCCTATACCCACAGCCTGCCAGCGACCCTGCTGTGGTCGGTGCTGGCAGGACTGATCGGTATGCTCATCTGGTCGGGCGGCAAACGAAAGCTGGCTCTGGCTGTGACGCTGGGCTTTACCGTGGCCTCGCACTGGCTACTCGATCTGCTGGTGCACCGCCATGACCTCGCGCTATGGGGGAATTCGCACAAGATCGGCCTGGGCTTGTGGAATCTGCCGCTGCTGTCTTTCGGGCTGGAGGTCATTCTGTTGTTGGGCTCTGTATGGTTTCTGGCCCGCTCCGGTAATTGGGCGCAGCAGCGCAATCGGGCGTTGGCCGGTTTATGTCTGGGGTTGCTGGCACTGCAGGTAGCCAGTCAGTTCGCAGTGCCGCCGTCCAGCCTGCAGCAGATGGTGGCTTCGGCTCTGGCGGTGTTTCTGCTGGTGCCTCTGGCCGGTCGCTGGGTTGAGGCGTCGGCCCGATAGTCCGCTGAGAGTTGCGGTCGATGCGCTCCTGTCGCTGTGTCCGGCGGGTCGGTGTTCATGCTGATTGCCATCCCCGCAGGTGATTAAACCTTGCGGGCTTGGGACGTGGTTGCCGACGGTTGCTGTGGGGCAGCAAAGAAACCCGCAGGAGGTATTTCTGAGGAGTGTTTTCGGGGGGGGAACCAGCCGCGCAGCAAGAAGTTCGCGCTCTAGTATGTGTTTTCTAATTTTGCTCGGTAGGCTTCAGACATGCCTGCGAAATGGCAACCGATTAATCCATGTAACTCTGAGGTGTACCATGACCAAAGCAACCGCAAACAAGCAAGCTCAAAACGTCAAAGCTGTTATCGCTGACGCCAAAGTATACTCGCGCAATCTGTTCCTGGCTGGCCTCGGTGTTTACGCTACTACCGAACAACAGCGCACCAAAGCCTTCAAAGAAGTTTCCAAGACCACTTCGGTCATCTTCAAGGATCTGGTCAAGGCCGGTGAAGGTCTGGAAAAGAAAGGCAAGAAGCTGGTTGATCAGCGTGTAAAGGCTGCTAACGAGCAGTTCGCCAGCGTCAAGAGCACTGTAACCAAGCGCATCAGCAAGATCGAAGCTGCTGCCAAGAAAACCATCAAGGCTGATGCCAAGGTTGTTGAGAAGGCCGCTGTGAAAGTTCAGGCTAAAGTCGCTGCCAAGGCTCCGGTCAAGGCTGCTGCCAAAGCACCTGCCAAAGTCGCTGCCAAGGCTCCGGTCAAGGCCAAAGCCCCGGTTAAAGCAGCTGCCAAGCCTGCTGTTGTTGCCGCTGCTCCGGTAGCTCAGGCCTAAGTCTTAACAGACTTGGCTGCGGACCTGGGTCCGCACCCGCTTCATCGCAAAACGCCCGGTGCCTAGCATCGGGCGTTTTGTTTTATGCCTTACCTGATTCTCAGCTTGCCGATGCGGTCGTTTTCCAGACTGCCCAGAAACAGATAATCCCCCACCGGCTTGGCCGAGGTAATCATGCGCAAGTGTGTACCACTGGTGTCGTGCAGGCTCTGGATAATCTCACCGTTTTCGTTGACGGCAATCACCAGACCATAAGGCGTGGCCTTGGGCCAGAACAGGCGCGGCAGTTTGCTGACCTGCGCTTTCAGCCAGGGATAACGATGCAGCAGATCAGCATCGTCCTTGCGCGGTGAGGGCAGGGCGACCCAGTACGTGCCGCTGCCGTCGCTTTGCAGGTTGTCAGGTAAGCCCGGCAGGTTGTCGATGAAGATATCGTGGCTTCCGGCGTTCTCGCCCTTGAGCCAGAAGCGGGTGATGCGGTAGCGATAGGTTTCGTTGACCAGCACGTAATCCTCGTTCTGCGACAGCGTTACGCCATTGGCAAAGTACAGACCATCCAGCAGCACTTCGGACTGGCCGGTGGCGGGGTCGAAACGCAGCAGCCGGCCATGGGGACGGGCTTCGAGCAGGTCGAGCATGTAGTCGTGCTGCTCAAAGCGGTCCGAGGCATCGGAAAAATAGATGCGGTCATCACTGGCAATCTCCAGATCATCGGTGAATCTGAAGGGAACGCCGCCGGCCTCCGTGCTCAGTACGCGGATCTGTCCCTGGGCATCGATGCTCAGCAGGCCCTTGAAGGCGTCGGCAACAATCAGCGTGCCTTGGGCGTCGAACGCCATGCCCAGTGGCCGGCCGCCAGTATTGGCGAAAGCTTCAAGTGTGCCGTCATTGCCGATACGGATGATGCTGCCATCCTGCTGACTGGCATAGACTCGGCCCTGGGCGTCTACAGCCGTGTCTTCGGGGCCGTGCAACTGACCTTTGCCGAGCAGCTCGGCCTTCATCAGTGTGTCGTTGGGCTCCATCACGCCGGTCATGGCTGGCGCTTTGGGTGCATCCCAGGCCAGCGGATCGATGCGGCTGGGGGTCAGCGCAAGATAGAGTGCAACCCCGGCGAACAGAACAGTCAGCAAACCCAGTAGCTTTTTCATGCAATTCCTCGGATTGATTGGTTAATCAGGTGAGCATAAGAGTGCTGCCGGGCAGTTCACAAGCCGTGAATACCCGGCAATCACCCACGGCGCGATATACTGCCGGCCTTTTCGAGGAGAGCCCTTTGCAGATCGATATTCAGTGGATTCGTGACAACGCCAGCCTGGCGCAACATTGCGCCGTTTGGCGGCAATTGCCTTTTGTGGCGGTGGATACCGAGTTCATGCGGGTTGACACCTTTTACCCGATCGCCGGGCTGATCCAGATCGGTGACGGTGAGCGCGCGTTTCTGATCGATCCGCTGGAGATTTCTGACTGGACGCCGTTTTCGGCCCTGCTGGAGGATCCCGCAGTGGTCAAGGTGTTGCATGCCTGCGGTGAAGACCTGGAAGTTTTTCAGCATCTAACCGGCAGCTTGCCGACACCGTTGTTTGATACTCAATTGGCGGCCGGATATCTGAATCTGGGTTTTTCCATGGGGTATTCGCGGCTGGTCATGGCAGTGCTGAATATCGACCTGCCCAAGGATGCCACCCGCTCCGACTGGCTGCAGCGACCGCTGACCGATCTGCAGGTGCAGTATGCGGCCGCGGATGTCATCCATCTGGCCGAGGTGTACCGTGTTCTGGTCGCGCAGCTGGATGCCCGCAAACTGTCCTGGCTGCTGGAAGACGGTGTTGAGCAGGTCGCCAACCAGTGCCGGGAAGTGTCGCCGCAAGAGCTTTATCGCGAGTCCAAGCTGGGGTGGAAGCTGTCCTGTCAACAACTGGCGGTGCTGCGCGAGCTTTGCGCCTGGCGCGAGTGTCAGGCCCGTCAGCGCAATCAGGCGCGCAACCGGGTAATCCGCGAGCACTCGCTGTGGCCGCTGGCGCGGACCCAGCCGGACAATCTGGCCGATCTGGCCAAGATTGAAGACATGCACCCGCGCACCGTGCGTCAGGATGGCTCGGTGCTGTTGCAGTTGATCAAGAGTGCCGGGCAGTGCGCCGTGAGTGACTGGCCAGAGCCCTTGCCGGAGCCCTTGCCTGCCGCCGCGACCAGCCTGCTGAAGAAACTGCGCGCAGTGGGCCAGGCCGAGGCCGAGAAACAGGGCATGGTGGTTGAGCTGATGCTGCGCAAGAAACATCTGGAACAGCTGCTCAAAAGCGGCTATCCGAGCGGTCCCTACTGCTTGCCCGAGGGCTTGCGTGGCTGGCGCCGGGAACTCATGGGCGCCGCACTGCTGGCGGCCCTGACTGGAGACGAACAATGAAACGCATCTGCTCGATTTATCACAGCTCGCGCAAGAATGGCATGTACCTCTATGTGCTCAAGGAAGACGCTCTCAAGCGCGTACCAGAGGCACTCATGGCGGCGTTTGGCGCGCCCCGGCATGCCTTTGATCTGGTGTTGTCGCCGGAGCGTCAGCTGGCCCGTGAGGACATCCACAAAGTGCTGGAAAACCTCGACACCCAGGGCTATCACCTGCAGATGCCGCCGGCCGAAGAAGAGTACATCCAGCATCTTCCCGAAGAGCTGTTGCGTCGCAATGACCCGGTCTGAGCCATCTGATTGCAAGAGGTAACTGGCCATGGCTGCCAAAGTGGAACCCTTCTGGAGGCGCAAGACACTTGCCCAACTGGATCAGGATGAGTGGGAATCGTTGTGCGACGGCTGCGGCTTGTGCTGCTTGCAGAAGCTGGAAGACGAAGACGATGGCAGCGTCTATTACACGCGGATCGCCTGCAAGCTGCTGGATCGGCAGACCTGCCGTTGTTCAAACTACCCGCAGCGGCGTGATTTCGTTCCCGACTGCATCCAGCTCAGCCCGGCTCAGGCCGATGAGTTTCGCTGGTTACCACCAACCTGTGCCTATCGCCTGGTCAGTGAGGGCGTCGATCTGCCGCCCTGGCATCACCTGATCTGCGGCGATCCGCAGGCGGTGCATAATGCCGGCATTTCCCAGTCCGGCCGCATGCTCAGCGAGGACAGCGTGGCCGAGGAAGACTGGGAAGAACACCTGATTTTTCGTGCCGGCTGAACCCGCCACCGCTTTCACCAGACCGCACTCCTTTTCGAGGTTAAACCAATGCATACCCTGCGCCGAATGTTCGTAGTGCTGCTGGCACTGAGTGCTTTTTCCGCTCCGGCAATCGCAGCCAAGCGGCAGTCCGTTGATCTGGATTACCAGGTGCGCTTTCTCCCCGAGAGTGGTGAGGCAGCGGTGACCATTCGCCTGGAGCAGAGCGATGCCGTGATCAGTTTGCTGTTTGATCTGGGCAGCAAAGGTTACTACAGCGATTTCAAAGGCACCGGTACGCTCAGCGAAGAAGGCAACACGCTGCTGTGGAAGCCGGGCAAGGGCAAAGCTGAAGGTGCATTGAGTTACCGGGTGAAGGTTGACCACCCGCGCGCGAATGACCGGTTTGATGCCCGCATGACGTCCGATTGGGCACTGTTGCGTGGCGACGATCTGATTCCCAGTGCGCACCTGGTTCAGGAAGACATGTTCAATCTGGTAGCCCGCCTGCAATTCGAATTGCCGCCCGGATGGAAAAGCGTGGAAACCGGCTGGCCGCGGGTTGGCAAGAATACCTTCCGCATCAACAACGTTTCACGCAAGCTCGACCGTCCGACGGGCTGGATCATCGCCGGCAAGATTGCCTCCCGCCGCGATCAGCTGGGCGACAGCAACGTCAGCGTGGCCGCGCCCATTGGCGAGGGCATGCAGCGCATGAGTGTCATGACCCTGCTCAGCTTCGTCTGGCCGCATGCGGCCGAAGCCTTCCAGCGCCAGCCGTCCAAACTGCTGATCGTGGGCGCCAATGATCCGATGTGGCGGGGCGGTCTTTCCGCGCCCAACTCCTTTTTCATGCATGCCGCGCGGCCATTGGTCAGCGAGAACGGTACCAGCTCGCTGGTGCACGAGCTGGTGCATGTGTTCACGCGCATCCGCGATACCGATAACAGCGACTGGATCAGTGAGGGCATAGCCGAGTTCTATGCCATCGAACTGGTCAAGCGCGCCGGCGGCATGAGTGACTATCGCTATCAGGCGGTGCGCAGCCGGTTGCTGAAGTGGTCCAAGCCCGTGAAAACCCTGCGCGGTTCCAGTTCCAGCGGCCCCATGACCGCCCGGGCGGTTCTGCTGCTGCAGGATCTGGATCAGGAAATCCGCAAACAGACCAACAATCAGCGCTCACTGGATGATGTCACCCGTGGCCTGATGCGTCTGGAAAAAGCCAGCACCAAGGATTTCATCGAAATCTGCGAGAACATCCTCGGGCGCAGCTCCGCAGTGCTGGATACCCGCTTGTTGCGCTGAACGCTGACGGCAAGGAGCCTGAATGAACCTCGAGCTTGAACAGATCACCGCCGCCAATCGCGCGGCCTGGGATGCCTCAGCGCCGCTGCACGGCCAAGGTGCTGATTGGACTGCGCTGCTCAGCGGCTTTTCCCGGCCGGGGTTTTCGGTACTCGATCAGACCCTGACCAACACGCTCACCGCGCTGGCCCCTGCCGGCAAGCGGGCAGTGCAGATCGGCTGTAACAATGGTCGTGAGTTGTTATCGCTGCGCGCGCTCGGCGCCATTGCGAGCCTGGGGATTGACCAGTCAGCGGGATTCCTGGCCCAGGCCGAGCAATTGGCCCGTCTCGCCGGTGCCGACGACTGTCAGTTTCTCTGCGCCGATATCTATGCCTTGCCAGAGGGCGTGGCGTCTTGCCATGAGCTGGGACTGATCACTATCGGCGTACTCAACTGGATGCCCGACCTGCAGCGTTTCTTTCAGGTAGTCGCTGGCCTGCTGGCCCCGGGCGCGGCACTGGTTATCTACGAAACCCACCCGTTTCTGGAAGTGTTCGATCCCACGGGCGAGGATCCTTTGCGGCCGGTTACCTCCTATTTCAGTCAGGCACCGCTGATCGATAGCGCTGCAATTACCTATGACGGGTCGGATGGCGGGGAAGGGGCTCCGTCCTACTGGTTCATCCATACCCTGGGTGAAATAGTCACCGCCTGCGTGCAGGCCGGCCTGCAGATCGAACGCCTGACCGAGCACCCGCACTGCAACCGCGAAGTGGAATACGAACAGTACGAACACCAGCAAGCGCAACTGCCCCTGTGCTACACACTGGTGGCGCGCAAGAGCGGTTGACCGCGCGCCTTATTCAAACCTTGCGGGCTAATCCGCGTACCTGCTCCAGCCAGCGCTCGCGCTGTTCGGCAGAGGCATAACGAACCGGGCCGAACGAGCTGATCTTCACTGGTTTGATGCCGCAGAACTCAAGGATGGTGCGTTTCATCTGATGATGTCCCGGCATGCGGTAGACAAGGCGGAAATACCACGGCGGGGTGTCCATGCATACCAGCGCATGGGCGCTGCGCCCGCTAAGCAGGCGATCCCAGAACTGCGAACCTTCGCGGTACTTGAAGGCGTAACCGGGCAGGAACAGCCGGTCGAACATGCCCTTGAGCAGGGCAGGCATGCCGCCCCACCAGATCGGGTAGACGAACACCAGATGCCTGGCTGCGCTGATCGCTTCACGGATTTCCAACAGACCCGGCTCCAGTTCCTGACGCTGTTGGTAGCCGTGGCGCAGCACGGGATCGAAGTCGATCTCGCCCAGACGAAACAGTTGCACCGAATGCCCAGCCGCGCTGGCGCTGAGCCGATAGGTCTCGGCGATGGCGCCGCAGAAGCTGTTGGCATCCGGATGACCAAGGATGATCACGATGTTGCTGGCAGGCATACAGTGGTTCCCGATGTTGGCGCGTAAGCGCTGGTAGCTGGATGGCGCAGGTGCACTGGCCGATTCAGTGCTGGACAGACTGCGCTGGTCGAGGATAATCGAATTTCGAGTTTCGTTCCGGTTCCCTGCACCCCATGCCTAAAGTGCGAATGCTGCTGATCTGCTTGCTGATGCTCGCCATGCCGCTACAGGCCATGGCGGGTGCGAGCATGCACCTGTCTGCTGCAATGAAGGTCAACAGCTCACTGCATACGCCATCCGTGTCCCCGACTGCAGCATCTGCCGAACACTGTCACGACCCTGTGCCTGCGGATCACCAGCCAGTTGGCGGTAGCTCCTGCAGTCATTGCACGGTGTGCATGAGTGCCACCGCGATTAGCAGTTCGCTGGCCGCGCCCGGAATACCCCCGGCCATCTTCCTCTCCCCGGCACATCCCGCAGTGCCGCTGGCCGTTATCGCCGATACACCGGAAAGACCCCCCCGTTTGATTCTCGCCTGAGTCCTGCCGCGCCTTGTGGCGTATTTGACTGTTGTGCTGCCGGCCTATTGTCGGTGCTCATCCATAGCGAGAGTGAATCATGTTGTCTTCAAAATTGGTCGCCTGCTGCGCCGCTATCTGGCTGCTCGGCTGGCTGTCAGGCTGCGCACTGGCCGAGCCTGCCGATCCGCTGGATCCGGCGGCACCCGTCGTGCCACTGCAATACCAGCCGGCGCTGCAGGCCTATCCGCCGCTGCCCGAGCGTCCCCTGCAGAACTGGCCGGAAGCCAACCGTCTGGTTGGCGATATCGGCGGCTGGCGTGTGTACGCCAATGAACCCTGGGAACAGCCCAAATCTCAATCAGATGCCCCGGTAATACAGGGAGGTGCTGCCCATGCAGATCATTGAGCACGCCGTGCTGTTTATCCTCACAGCCATGCGCCGCTGTCTGCTGGGCTTTGGCCTGTTGCTGCTTGGCGGTTGCGCGGGGTTCAGCGCCGATGGCGGCTTTGCGCCGGTGCAGCAGGCCAGCCAGCAACATCTGGAGAAAGACGTCCTTTGGGCCAAAACGCCGCAGCAACGCAGCGAACTGGCTGTCAGGGTGCAGCAGCTGCTGGCTGAACCGTTGTCGGTGGATGCCGCGGTGCAGGTTGCCCTGCTGAATAACCCGGGTCTGCAAGCGAGTTTCGAGCAGCTGGGTATCAGTGAGGCCGAACTGGTGCAGGCTGGACGTCTGCCCAATCCGGGATTCTCCTGGGGACGGCGTGAGCAGGGCAGTGAGGTCAAGTATGAGCAGAGCCTGCATCTGAATCTGGCGCAGCTGATTGCCATGCCATTGACGGAAAAAATCGAGGCCAGCCGTTTTCAGCAGGTGCAGCGCCAGACCAGCCTGGCGGTGCTCGAACTGGCCAGTCAGACGCGCACTGCCTGGTATCAGGCAGTGGCTGCCGAGGAAAGTCAGACCTATGCGCGTCAGGTGATGGAGGCGGCCGAGGCGGGTGCCGAACTGTCCCGGCGTATGCAGTCCGTGGGTAACTACAGCCGCTTGCAGCAGGCGCGCGAACAGAGCTTCTACCACGACGCCGGCCTGCAACTGATTCGTGCCGAGCAATTGCGGGTGCAGACCCGTGAGCAACTGACCCGGCTGCTCGGGCTGTGGGGCGAGCAGACTGCATTCAAGCTGCAGCAACGACTGCCCGATCTGCCCGCAACGGTGGAGGCGATGCCGGATGTTGAACGCCAGGCGATGGCCCAGCGCCTGGATATTCAAGCCGTGCGTCTGGACAGCCAGCGGCTGGCCGACAACCTCGGGCTGACCAAGACCACGCGCTTTATCAACGTGCTGGACGTGGGGGTCAAACGCGAGCGCTCCAACGAAGGGCCAACCGAGCGTGGTTACGAGATCAGTGTCGAACTGCCGCTGTTCGACTGGAGCGGGGCGAAGGTGGCCAAGGCCGAGGCGCAGTACCGACAGATGCTCAATCGGGCGGCGGAAACCGCTATCAATGCTCGCTCACAAGTGCGCGAGGCGTATCTGAGTTACCACGCGGCCCATGAACTGGCGTTGCATTACCGTGAGCAGATCCTGCCGTTGCGGGCACGTATCGCCGAGGAAAACCTGCTGCTCTACAACGGCATGTTCATCAGCACCTTCGACCTGCTGGCTGACGCGCGCTTGCAGATACAGGCCGTCGAAAGCTACCTGCAGGCGCAGCGTGATTTCTGGATTGCCCAGGCGAATCTGGACATGGCCATGCTTGGTCCGGTCAACAACCCCCTTTCCCTGGCACGCGCTGCCGACAGCGCCGTTGCCGCC
>JACCDZ010322289.1_pt1 | contig 18902 bp, 19 predicted proteins | sample 7449551 | NCBI WGS metagenome assembly JACCDZ01 (sample SAMN15323452, study PRJNA562643) | freshwater metagenome | isolation source: river surface water | place: USA:Blue River Watershed | collected 2017-08-18
CAAATAAAATACGCCTATAGTCTATATATGTTAAATAAATTATTATCATGTATCCTATCTAATTATTAGATAGCCTTTTTCCCCTACTTTCCACTCCCCTTTGTTCTGTTATTTCCCTTATTTACCTCAGCTCTAATGTCTTGGAGCTGTCTGAGTGGTGGAGTAAGTGTTAGCTGGAATTCGATGAGCCATTCTTTGAAAAGATTCGAAAGAGCTGTGAAAAATCCATTATTCCCAAGGTTCTTTTTTCCCATCAATGCCTCCTTTTGATCGTTTTTTTCGAGCTCATCCATATGCTCTATTTTTTATTCCCGCCATCCTAGTAGGAATGTCTTTAAGTAAAATCTCCATCCTAGATCTTCTACTCTTCTTATATTTTATTAAAGCCAGATTCGTGCCAAAGTTTGGACTGCAAAGTAAAAATGCAGTTTCCACGACTTATCGGACCACTCTGAATTTAGTGCTGGCCGCATTGTCACCGAAATCATTTTTCCCAATGAAAAAAGCAAAAAAAAAGGCCCCACTTCTTTTTTTTGGGGGCCTATGTGACACTATATAAATGATTTTCTTCTATTAAACATTTTCTTTCTTTGATAGATCAATCAAAACGATCGCCATGAACACCAAAAGAAAGATAAGTTTAGATGTATCAAAGTATCTATAAAGATTGTGATACTGAGCGTGCGTCGCTTGCAGGACTGCATACATTGGATCATCTACTGCTGTTTGATGAATTTGAAATGTTGTATTGGCAATTTTAGGAGTTAAAAAGAAATTATAAACTAATGACCAAACAAACATGATTCCCGAGAACACTAACCATTTAATTGATTGATGTAATTTATAAAAACTAAAAGCACCAATTAAAGTGACTACTGCAAAAATAAGCTCAAAGCGATTCATTGCCGTAAAAACTTTAATTCCCACTTGCCCTGCAATCGTAATATCTCCTACCGTTCTAAATACCGTTGGAACTGTAAAGATATCCACAAAAACTGTTAAGAAAAACCAAGCGGCCAACATTCCAATTACTAAGTGTTTAAATATTTTTAATGCTTTCATTATCTATCCTTATTTATCCTTATCTCCAATATGAACCCCTTTTAAATAAGGGTGAACAATCCAAGCGACTAATAAAACTCCCAACTCAAATAAAACGCAACAAGGAATCCATACTGCCACCATTGAAATAATATCGGGAGGCGAGCAAATTGCTGCAAAGACAGCAAGACCTACATAAATATATCTTCTAAGCGCACGCAGAGATTGTTTTGTTACAATTCCCATAAAGCCCAGAATTAAAATGATATTTGGAACCTGACAAAGAAGTCCAAAGAAAACGAGAAGCTTGCTTGAAGTTGAAACATAGTCTCTGAAATTCAAATTCGCTTCGACTCCTACTGTTCCTACGCCTTGAAGAAATTTATAAATCGCAGGAAGAGCAAAATAGTAACCTAGCAGGAATCCTGAAACAAAAAGAACCCAACCTAAAATCATGAAAGGTCTTACGGCCTTTACTTCATGAGAATAAAGTCCTGGTTTAATAAAAGACCAAACTTGATAAAACCAAAAAGGAGAAGAAAAAAGAATCGACCACCACATTGTGACGTCTAGTTGAACCATCGCCTTCTCAAACACGTTATGATAAACGATTTTTCCGGTTACCTGATTGCCTGAATGGAAGGCTTCATTAATAGGCACTAAAATCCAATCAACGATAGTATCCGCAAAATAAGCCGTTACAACAAAGGCAACTGCTAATACAATCACGATGTTTATTAGAACTTTACGGAGATCATCGACATGATCCCAAAAACCCATTTCTTTCAAATGATACCTACTTGTCCAACCTTGCAATCTATATGGAGAAATATATACTTAGTATAAATGATTGTAAAAAAATATATGGAAGCGTCAGATGCTAAAAAACTATAAATGTTTACTATTTTTGAGCTATTTAGTCTGTTTTGGGGCCACGGCCGCCGAGCGCCCTAATCGCATTTTACAATGCCTAGCAAAAGAAGAAGAAAGAATTATCAAAAATAAATTAGATTTTTCGATCGCTAAACTGAATCAAGAATTGGTTAATGAGCTTGCGGCCTCTAATGACATTATGATCAAGGACAGCTACGTAGATGATATTTGCGAACACCCTTTTTACTCTCCAAGTGTGAATTTGCTTCGCCTTTTACTCATTAAAGAAAATGAAATTTACGATCTGACTTTTGATAATATGGAAAGGGCCCAAAAAGAATTCAAACTCAGCTATATTGCCGACTTTAGAAAGCAAGTTCCCAACATTTTTGTGACTTATATCTCTTCTTTAAATGCTCAAATGCCCGATGCTTACTGCTTACAGCGCCACGTGCCTGAGATAAAAAAATTCAATGAGAAAATGAAGTATCTGGAAAATGAAATTACCACAAAAGCTCTCATTCAAGATAAAAAACAAATCGATGCGATTTTTATGAAGCTTAGAAACGTGAAAGATATTAAAAAGCTTTGTGAAAAAGAGCTTAAACGTCGAAAGAAATAAGCACACCCAGCTTATCCAAGACATAATCTCTTAGAGCTTCAATCAGTAAACTCTTTTTAAATTCATCATCCACATCAATGTCGGTCTTCACATGAAGGCCTTCAAGTTTTGTGAATTTGATATTAATTTTATGAAGCAAATCATTCTTTAAAAGCCATTCTTGTTTTAAATCATCTAGAGCAATTAAAAGTTCAATTGGATAAAGCCCTGCCACCTTAATCCACTCTCCCTTAGAGTTTTTGCGTGCACGCGTACTCTTTGCTCCTGAGAGCATGCCATTTTCATTGCGGATTTGTTCCATTCTTTTTTGAATAAGTGGCAAACAGCTTCCACAAGCACTAGTTGCATGAGTCTCGGCAATGAGTTTTTTTAAATCAAATAAATGATCTTTTAATACTAGCTCTTTTAATTTTCTTTCAGTGAGATTAAAGCAGGTACATAAAATATCTTTTTGCTCTGGAACGGTTGCTTCTTGCCCGTAATAATGATCAATACAGCGATCAAGGGCCATCACTTCTGGAACTAAAAGAGGTAATCTTTCAGTGTGACTTTTTAAGAAAGTCATTTTTTTAAAATCGCGCACTTCTCCAAGCGTTTTTCCAACGCTCAACTCTGAAAGATCACGAGCAAAAGAAGATGTCACTGTTTCGATTAATTGATTAGGCAGATAGAAACGACAATTTGAAATGATTTCACTCTTAGGATCAAAGGTAAATTCAACCCCAAGAGTTTTTAATTCGTAATTTATTTTTTGTGAAAAAAGCTGATCGCTCATTGTTTACGGTGTTTCATCAGATCTTAGAGTTAAAATTTCATATCCATCTGGTGTCACTAGAATAGTATGTTCAAACTGTGCTGACCATTTTTTATCTTTTGTCACAACAGTCCAGCCATCCTTTAAAAGCTTTCCTTCTTTTTTTCCAAGATTGATCATGGGCTCAATTGTAAATGTCATTCCTGGCTTCATTTCAGGGCCTGTGCCTTTTTTTCCAACGTGAACAACTTGAGGAGCTTCATGGAACTCTCTTCCAATTCCGTGTCCACAGTAGTCTTCCACAATTGAGTAGCCTTGAGCATGAGCAATTTCCATAATCGCCGCTCCGATATCCCCGATTCTTCCACCTGGACGAACAGTGCTAATTCCTGCTCTCATACACTGATAAGTCACATCGACTAATTTTCTAGCTTCTTCAGACACGTTTCCTACTAAGTAAGTTTTATTCGTGTCGCCGTGAAACTTATTTAAATAAGTCGTCACGTCAATATTGACGATATCGCCATCTTGAATGATTTCTTTATCGTTGGGAATCCCATGACAGATAATTTCATTTCTTGAGATACACACTGATTTTGGGAAGCCGTGATAGTTTAAACATGAAGGGTAAGCTCCATTTTTAATGATGTAGTCATGGCATAACTTATCTAATTCCCCAGTACTAACACCTGGCTTCACGAAAGGTTCGATATATTCTAGAGTTGACGCTGCAAGCTTACTCGTTGCGCGCATTAATTCAATTTCTCTTGCTGATTTAATTGTAATCATGGCCATACCATCCAAAGTTCCCTAGTATTATTTAGGATTTTTTATTTAAACAAAAAAGTTTGACGCCCTATGGCCCAAACGCGAATCACTAGCTCACAATAGTTGTTTCGATCTTCATTGGTAGGTTTGTCGTGTTCAACGTATTTAAGGTAGCAACTCTTCTAGTTATACTCAGCTTCGGTGCTCTTTACAATCAAAACTTGCAAGCTAAAAGCACTCCTCCTGATAATAAAAAGACCTATGGAGAAAGAATTTTAGAGTTAAGTCGCTATCAACTCCAGCTAAATGGCATCAAACAAACCCTTTTGAGTTCACAAAAAACTCGTGTATCCAATAAACAAGCATTTATCAATTTACTTTTTTTATATAACCGCTTCAAAGATTCCAATCTCAATTTGGCCCAAGAATTACTAAAAAAAGTTGAGAATAAACAAACGCTCACAGGTGAAGATCTTTATCTGATTAAAAAGCATTATCGCTTTTTTCATAAGCTAAACCAAGAGATGAGCACTTATGCTGATTTGTATTATCAAGAAAATTTTGATTTTGCAGAGAGACTGGCCGCTAATCCTCGCATGGAGCAAGTGAGTAATCATTTGATTTGGTTAAATGCTCATCTGGTGATGATTGATCATATCTTAAAATTTCATGAGACACTTTACTCAAAGAATGAAACGCTAAGAAGAATTATTAAAAACAACCAACAAAATACAGTAAACGATCCTGAGGCAAAAAAAATCTTCAAGGAAACTCATATTCTTTTCCAAGACATTGCAAAAAGAACAAATGAGAAAAAGTTTAAGCAACAAGTTACGCTCGTTTATTATTCTGCTGACTTAGTAAAAAATAATTTTGCTGAAGAATCACTTGAAACTCAGCTGGTGACTGCGATTAAAGCAAATCCGATTACTCTGGCCATTATTAAGGATCAATTTGATGCTAAGTTAAAGCTCTACACGCAAACAGATAGCTTAATTGAAGTGTTTAACGATATCACTTCAGTAATCAGTGGCAAATTTGGAAACTGGGCAGGGGCCATTCGTTGGAGAGAAGGATATTTATTTAAGAATAATCACATTCTCTCGGTCTTAAGTGGAAAATTAAAACCTTTTGATGTCATGATGGAAAAAACTCCTTTTATCCTGACGGATAAATTGATTCCTGGACACTTTGGCCATGTGGCCATTTATTTAGGAACACCTAAAGAGTTACAAGAGATGAATCTATGGAATCATCCTTCAATTGTTCCTTATCAAAAGCAAATTCTACAAGGTTATAACATTATTGAAGCGGTAAGAAGCGGTGTTCGCCTGACGACCCTTCCTGATTTTTTAAACATTGATGAAATCACTGTCATTAGAAAAAATGATGTGACTGTTGATGCTAATGTTCAACACGAAATCATCTATAGAGCTTTTGATCAAATGGGCAAGCCGTATGATTTTAATTTTGATATTTCAACACTAGATAAGATCGTGTGTTCTGAGCTTATTTATATGGCCTTTGGACAAGTCCTGTGGCCGACGAGCTATCGTTTTGGAAGACCTACGTTCTCTCCAGATGAAGTGGCAGAGATCATGTTCTATAAAAACACAAAATTTGATTTAGTGACTTCTATTCGCGCCCTAAAGAAAGATCAAATCTATTACACGAATAAAGTTCATTTAGCTCCTTTTTTTGATTTCGAATTAAGAAGTAGCGACTCTACTCCCGTTAGAGATTATAAAGATCAAACCAATAGCTATTGGAAAAAGACAACTTCTTGTTATAATCTTCAAGGACAAAAGATTCAAGAATCCTTTGGAGCGAAGCTACTTAAGCTTTGTAAAACAGAATATAAAGAATATCATTATGAAGAAGTTCACAGATAATAAAGACAATAAAAAAGAAACATTAAAAGTAAAAAGAACAGGCATCTCTAATTACTTCACCGAAGCCTTCGCTCCACTGGAGGCTTCAAAGATTAATCAGGTGGCCCACTACCTTCTTCCTGACTCTCAAGAAACTCCCGACATTCTAATCACTAACACTCATACTAAGTTCAGTGATTATTCTGAGGATTTTCTCAATAATCTCAAACTGATTATTCACCCGAATTCAGGGTATGATAACTTTCCTGAAAATTTAGTAAAAACAATCAAGGCTCCGATTGTGATTGGTAACCCTATCCGCGCTCAGGCCGTCACGCAGTATATTCTCTCAAGCATCTTTAAACATTTTGAAACTATTCCTCACACTACAACGTGGGAAAAGTCTCGCAAATGGGACAGAAGACTGCTGAGTGAAATGGAAGTGGCCATTATTGGTTATGGCCATATCGGACGCTTACTTAATTCGACTCTAAGACCCCTCGTAAAAAAGATTCACGTTTATGATCCCTATGAGAATTTAAATCATCCGGTTCATAAAAAAGCAGACATTATTATTCTTGCTAGTAGTTACAACAAACATAATTACCATTTAATTGATAGCGCCTTTTTAAAAGAAGTCGCTTCTGATGTCATGATTATCAATACCTCTCGTGGAGAATTAATTGCGACACAAGCGTTGATTGAATTTTTAGAAAAACACCCTAAGGCCTATGCTGTTTTAGATGTTTTTGAAAAAGAGCCAAATGACTTTGAAGCTTTTTCTCATCTAAAAAACATTGCGCTTTCAAGCCATATTGCGGGAGTGTATCGCAGTATTCATGAAGCAACTATTGATTACGAATATCAAACGATTAAAGATTTTGTCGAAATTTCAGCGACTGATTTTCAAATTAAATATCAGAAAATGATTCTTCAAAATAAATTAAAAGAAAATGTGGGACTAATTTAATGACAACAATATCAAAACACGAATTCACTGCAAAGATGAAACACTATCTGGCCCCTCCGGGAGAAGGTGTGTTCACCGTTCATACCGGCAGTGATAAAAGAGCAAACCTTCAAAAAAAACTTTTCGGAGAAGGCGCTTTTAATAATCATAAAGTAAAAGAAATCTGGGAAGAGTCATTAGAAAAAACTCTCCCAACTGCAAAATCAATTATCTTTGGAATTCCTTCTGACTGCGGTGGTGGAATTCAAAGAGGAGCAAACTGGGGACCTCTTTTTTTAAGAGAAACTTTGATTCAATCAAAAGAAGAGATTAATGCTTTTGATATTGGAGATGTGAGAGTTATTCCTCATCTGTTACACGATAAGTATTTAAATGAGACGACAATTCATAACTGTCGAAAAGCCCTGTATGGAAATGAAAAACTTTCTCTGCCAGTCTCACCTCTTTCAATTGCCTATGACTTTGCTAAAAACTTTCACGAGCACTACCCAAGTAAATCTATTTTTATGATTGGTGGAGATCACTCGGTCAGTTACCCTATGGTAAAGGCTTATCTGGAAGCTAAAAAAGCTCAAGGAAAGAATGTGGCCTTAGTTCATTTTGATGCTCACACTGATTTAATGGATCAGCGTTTAGGAATTGATATTTGTTTTGGTTCATGGACTGCTCAAATTGTTGATGATCTTCCAAGTCACGCCCATCTTATCCAAGTGGGAATTCGCTCGACAGCAAAAGAGCGATCACATTGGGAGAAAAAGTTTGGTCACACTCAAATTTGGGCCCAAGAAATTTTTGATCGTGGTGCAGGACAAATTGCAGAAGAAATTGTCACTAAATTAAAATCTCTAGGCGTAGAAGAAGTTTATGTCAGCTTTGATATCGACTGTCTGGATAAACAATATGCCGGGGCCACAGGAACGCCTGAAGATGGTGGATTGAGTCCTTATGAGCCAATGCTGATTCTACAAGCTCTCTTTGATAACTTTAAAATCACAGGCGCTGACATGGTAGAAATCGCTCCCCAAGTAAAGGGTGCCGATATTAAACAAATCGAGCCCGAGACGACATTAATGGTAGCAAGTGCTCTTTCGACATTTTTAATTCAAGCAATGAGTGCCCATTAATTTATGGCCATTTTAGAATTTCCCCCCGTACATGAAAGTGACGAAGATGGGCTATTGGCCCTAGGGGGAGATCTCGAACTAGAGTCGCTACTTCTGGCCTACTCACAAGGAATTTTTCCCTGGCCGATTAATCAGCAATTTCCGCTAGCATGGTTTTCACCCGACCCTCGTGGCATTTTGTATTATGAAAATTTACATCTCTCTAAGAGTTTTAAAAAGTTTCTTAAAAAAAGTCCCTACACGATCAAATTTAACACTCAGTTTGAAGAAGTCATCAAGATGTGTGCCTTTGTTCATAAAACGAAGGGATCTGGCACGTGGATTACTCAAGAGATTATCGATGCCTATCTCAATCTTCACAACAACGGCTTTGCTTATTCAGTGGAGACATATTTAGGTGAAGAATTAGTGGGTGGAGTTTATGGAGTCTGTATTAATAATTTTTATTCAGGCGAGTCCATGTTTCACAAGGCCGACAATGCTTCCAAGGTTGCCCTTATCGCCTTGATGTATAAACTAAATGATTTAGGTATCAAATGGCTTGATACTCAAATGGTTACACCTATCGTGGAATCCTTAGGTGGACGAGAAGTTCCCCGAGAGGATTTTCTGAAACTTTTAGAGCTAAGTCTTAATAATTAGAACATTCTGTAGTTCTTTTAGGGACCATTTGTAACATTTTCTTTGTAAATATTTCAAAAAATTCATTGCCTATCCCTTTTTGATGTAGATTTGGCCCTATGAAGAATATTATCGCTCTGGCCATATTTTGCATCTTTAGTTTATTCCAGCAGCAGGTCTATGCTTCTGATGAATGCCAAGATCAACTAGCGATTCATATCAACTTAATTAACGAGTCCCAAGAATATTTTAAACAACTTAGCCTCAAGAAAAAAACACTGACTTCTTATGAAATCACAGTTTTCAAAGAGTATATGCAGACTCGTTATGTGAATCTAAAAGACCTACAGGATTTTTATAATAATCCAGAAAATAACTGCTCTGATAGCAAGACTCTTATGAGTGCTATTGCCTTTTATGATATGAGTTTATTTGGGATTAGTGTTTTAAAAAATACAGCACTAAGAAGAATTTTTAAAACTCTTCCAGAGCAGTTTGGTTATACTTATAAGCAAGTTAAAACAGATTACAAAAAATATACCTCTAGAAAGTTCGTCAATGCTTTGATTGATGATATCAAAAAAGAACATCTAGATCTGCCTCCTGAAATCAATATTAAAAAGACAAGTTTCTGGAGAAAACCAAAACTTCAACCAATTAACGATATCGCAGTTAATGCCATTACTTATCTGGTTGCCGGAGCTTCAAGAGCTTGGGGATATATTTCTGATCACGTTATCTGGAGAGATGGTCACCTAAACAATCAAGAGATTGTTTATGAAGAAGCGCTTAAAAACCTGCGCCCACTTGATTTAATTTACGAGCAAAGAAAATTTACGCTCTCAAATCTTACGATTCCTGGTCACTGGGGACATGTGGCCGTGTGGTTAGGAACAAAAGAACAATTGCAAGACTTAGGAATTTGGGACCAACCTTTCTTTGAAGAATTCAGAGCACACATTGAAAAAGGTGAAAACATTATTGAAATGAGAAAGCCGGGAATCACTTTTAAATCACTAAAAGAATTCTTAAATATAGATGAATTTGCCATTACCAGAATTCGCAATATAGAGGCTAGCGCTCAAGAGACTTTCTATAGTCTTCATGAACAATTAAATAGAGAATACGATTTTAGATTTGATGCTTTAAGTATCAATCGCATTACGTGTACTGAATTAATCACTTTTAGCTATGGTGATTTAAATTGGAAACATTCTAAAACATTTTTCCAGGTAAACATCAGACCTGATGACATCGCTATGTCGACATCAGGCCAGGACCCGATTGGAGAATTCGTTCTCTACGTCAAAGGATCGAAACAAGGTTTTGAATTTAAAAATAAACAGCAATGGTCGAAGCTATTTGGCTCAGCTCTTTCAAATTTAAAAATAAATAAGAATAGGAGAGAACAAACAGCGGTAAATAAATTTTAAAGTTGATAACTCATTAAGTCATTGATACTAGTCCCTTAGTGGCCCTACGGCTTAGAAGTAAATCAAAAAATTTATTACAATTGCGTAAAAAACTTCACTATTTTTGTGCAGAAATTGAATTCATATTTCAAGTTTGATATGAATTTTGCACTACTACATAACTTTTTAGAGGTTTTTGATGTTTAAACTGCATTCACTAGCTATGGCCCTTTTCTTGTCGCAAGCAGCATTGGCCACGCAAGATACGCAATATCCAAAAGATGTTATCTCTAACTTCAAAGGTGTTTATGACCTTGTCATTGAAGATGACTACTCTTCTCAATACATCTGCCCGGCTTCTTTAATTATTCAAGAAGAATGCAATGGTTTTGCGATCTACACTTCAAACAATACAGCTGAATACTACTGCAATATTAAATCAGCAGGAAAAAATATTTCAACAGCTTCAGAAGTTATCGATGATGTGCTAGTTAATCCACCTCTTCCAGATAATAACCCTCCACTACCGGATAATAATCCACCGCTACCTGATAAAGGTCCTAAGCGTCCGGGTATTTTATCACTTATCTCTCCTTATTCTAAAAAAGAATCAAAGGTAGTGATCATGAATGCAAAAATGGATATTAAAAAATCTGTTTCAATTAAAGGTGATATTTTAACGAGAGATGTGAAACAAAACTCAATTACAAAGCACTGTTCTTACCTAAAAAGATAATTCATAAAAAAAAATAGAAATAAAAAAAGCCTCCATTTCGGAGGCTTTTTTATCTTCTTATAAGCGAAGTTTTAATCTGTCTTTATCATCAACAGTAGATTGGATTCCCTTTCCACCGTTTAGAGTTGATCTAAACGCTAAATGGTATTGATCCATTACCCACTCTTGCTCAGCATTTCCTGCAAGTTCGTACTCACCAGAAAGTCTGATCGCGTCTACTGGGCAAGCTTCTTCACAGAAACCACAGAATACGCATCTTAATAATTCAATCTCAAAAGACACTGGTGCTTTTTCAACTGACTTATCTGAATCGTCTGCTGCTACGATGTGGATACATTGAGCAGGACAATAAGTTGAACACAACATACAAGATGTACATCTTAGTGTGCCATCTTCTTTTGTTGTTAAGATATGCTTTCCTTTAAATCTATCAGAGTAGAAATACTTCTCTTCTGGATAATTTAGGGTCATACGCTTTTCTTTACCTGTTAGGAAGTACACCATTTTTAAAAATGTGATTTTTAATCCTAGTGAGATCCCTTTGATATAGCCATGTTCTTTATATAGGTTTGAATCTAAAATCATACGTTCACCCATTTTCCATAGTAGCTCACATCTTTTGATGTTTCGCCGTAGCTAATTCCTTTATTAAGCGTTCTCTTTGTTCCTTGGAAATTTACAATTGTTCCGTCTTTTTCTAAGAAGCTTGGAACTGGAAGAAGGAAGTTAAATACTTTCATTGAAGCCAGAGTTTCACCTGGAGTAAGCGCTAGTTTTAGACCAGCTTTTTCAATTTTAGAAAGTAATGTATTGAAGTGATCTTCATTGTAAATAATTTCTGGAACAACGACAAAGATAGCATCATTGCTAGATAAGCCGTTTAACATCTTATCTAAGTTAGCAGTTGATGAATCAAATCCTGCGGCACTAAAAGCGGCCGTTGCCCCTCTGTAGTTAGCATTTTTATTTCCACGCTTTAAGATTCCATCAAACTCTTTACCTTGATCTGGTAGTGTATAAAGAGCTACTTCAGCGTTTGATCCTTTAATCGCGCTAAAGAAGTTTGCATACTCTTCATTTGTTAATGAAGTTGAAAGAACAAATTTTACATTCTTTCCTTTAAGCTTAGTTGTCGCTAAATCTTCTGTTGCTGGAATAAATAAACCATTGATGTTTTCAGAAGCATTTTGAAGTCTTGTTGGACTTGAAACGTGCTTATAGATATCTCTACCATCATCACACATCCAGTGACCATTTACAGTTTCATCAAATACTGGTTTTACTCTGTAAGCACCATTTTTGTTTTGAGAAACGCGAACTGAACATCCAGTTTCACATCCAATACAAGTTGTATAAACGTCTTCTAAGAACCAAACTCTTTGTTTGAATCTGAAATCTTTTGAAGTTAATGCTCCAACTGGACAGATATCAACAAGGTTTTGAGCGTAATCATTTTTTAGTTCTTCATTAACTGTGATTTCCGCGTGGTCACCACGATTAAGAATACCAAGCTCGTTTGTTCCAGTTACTTCTGAAGTAAATCTTGTACAACGAGAACAAAGAATACATCTCTCAGCATCAAGCATAACGTTTCTACCGATATCTTGAACCTTATCTTTGTGTACTTTTTTATCCACCATTTGAGAATCGTAACCACCATGTTTCATATAGTAGTCTTGAAGTCCACACTCACCTGCTTGGTCACAAACTGGGCAATCCAGAGGGTGATTAACAAGGTGGAACTTTAAAGTGTTCTCAACTGCTTGTTTGATTTTTGGAGTATCGTTTCTAACAACCATACCATCGTTACAAGTAGCATTACATGAAGGGAATGGACGAGGTACTCCGTCTTGTTCAACCATACACATACGGCATACACCAGCTACTGATAAACCTGAGTGGTAACAGTAGTGAGCTACTTCAATTCCGTTATCAAGGGCCGCTTTTAAAAGGTTTGAACCTTTTGCTGCTTCGATTTCCTGCCCGTTCCAAGTGATTTTAACTTTTTCCGTCATAGTTATCTCTTACCTGCGTTTACATTTGTCGTTACATAAGTTTCAAGTTCTGATCTAAATAATTTGATCGCCCCTTGAGTTGGCATTGCTGCTGCATCGGCAAGCGCACAAATAGTTTGTCCGCGCATTGAAGCTGCAGTTGTATCAAGTAGAGTAATGTCTGAAGCGTGTGCTTTACCAGACTCTCTTCTTTTTAAGATTTTTTCCATCCATCCAGTTCCTTCACGACATGGCGTACATTGTCCGCATGATTCGTGATGGTAGAACTCTAATGTATACTTTAGGATGTCACCGATGTTTCTTGTTTCATCAATAATGATAATCGCACCAGAACCAAGCATTGATCCTTTGGCCGCTACATCTTCATAATCCATTTTTACAACGTATGAATCAGCAGCATTAAACATTGGAGCAGATGATCCTCCAGGAATAACTGCTTTTAATTTGTTCCCGTTTCTCATTCCACCACAGTGAATTTCGATGATATCTTTTAGTGATGTACCTAGAGCTACTTCGATTACTCCTGGCTTATTTACGTCACCAGAAATTGAGAACAGTTTTGTTCCCGCTGATTTCTCAGTACCGAATTTTTTGTACTCGTTAGCACCAAAACGCATAATCCAAGGAACAGCAGCAAGCGACTCAACGTTGTTAACCATTGTTGGAAGTCCACGGTATCCTTTGATTGCAGGGAATGGTGGTTTTAGTTTTGGTTGCCCTTTTTTCCCTTCAAGTGAAGAAATTAGTGCTGTCTCTTCTCCACAGATATAAGCTCCCGCTCCTCTGTGAACAACTAGATCAAAATCAAATCCTTTACCCATGATATTTTTACCAAGGTAGCCTTTAGCGTAAGCTTGATCGATTGCTTTCTCTAGTACTTTTGCTTGTTGGTAGAACTCTCCACGAATGTAGATATATCCTCTTTGAGTTCCTAGTGCCCATGCAGAAATAATCATCCCTTCAATTAAGATGTGAGGATTTTTTTCTACCAGGTATCTATCTTTAAATGTTCCTGGCTCTGATTCATCGGCATTACATAATAAATATTTTTGAGCGTTTCTATCTTTAGTAAAGAATCCCCACTTAACACCAGTTGGGAATCCCGCTCCCCCTCTTCCGCGAAGACCAGAGTTTTTTACTTCTTCCTTGATCGCTTCAGGGTCCATAGCAAAACACTTCTTCATCATTTCATATCCACCAGCGGCTTCAAACACGTTGATGTCATGAACATTTGGAATATGGTGATAGCTTAAAAGCGTAAAATCTTTATAGTTGGCTTGATTGTTTTCCATTATGGTAACTCCTCAATTTTCTCGATCGCTTTCTTTAAATCTACCGGTCCAACGTAGTCGTTATTTACTCTCATACATGGGGCCATTTCACAGGCACCAAGGCATTCCATTTTTTGGAAAGAGAAACGGCCATCACGAGTCGGCTTTAAGTATTCAGCATCGTACTTTTCAAGAAGTCCTTTATAGATTTCACGTCCACCAAACATTGAACAAGTAATGTTTGTACAAACTTGAATGATGTTTCTTCCCACTGGAGCATCATAGAGCATGTCGTAGAAAGAAATTACTTCTTTGATTTTAATTTCTGGTAGTCCCATTAGCTCACTTAAGTAAGAAACTACAGCTGGAGATAACCATCTGTTTTGCTCTTGAGCTAAGTGAAGAGTTGGTAGAAGTGCAGATTGAATATCATCGTAGCGAGTAAGATAGTTCTTATATGTCGCTAGGTTTTCTGCGGTAAATTCAAATTTTTCTGTGCTCATTGTGCTCATCGGTCTAATTCCCCTGCGATGACGTTCATTGAACTTAGTTGTGCAATAGCATCGGCAAGCATGTGATTGTTAACAACTTCACCATATGATTGGTAAATCGCAAAACATGGCGGTCTACATTTTACTCTGTATGGATTTGGTCCACCGTCAGAGATCATATAGAATCCTAACTCTCCGTTTGCAGCTTCAGTTGCTGAGTAGAACTCACCCACTTCTGGTCTTACCCCTTTCATGATTAGCATGAAATGGTTCATTAGACCTTCGATGTTTGTATAAACTTCTTTTTTCGGTGGAAGACATACTCTCTTATCTAATGAAGAGATTGGTCCACTTGGAAGGTTTGCCAGAACTTGTCTGATGATCTTACAAGATTGTCTGATCTCTTCCATTCTTACTAGGTATCTATCAAATGGAGTTCCCGAATATCCAACTGGCACTTCAAAATCTACATCTTTATAGAAGTAGTAAGGATTTGCTTTTCTGATATCGTAACTTACACCAGTTGCTCTTAAACAAGGTCCTGTGTATCCCCAAGCGATTGCATCTTGAGCAGAGATTGGAGTTACATTTGATCTATCTTTAAAGATTTTATTTTTTGTTAAAAGGTTATGGATTTCTTCAGTTCTAAATTCGATGAATTTTACAACTTCTAAACAGTCCGTTACCCATCCCACTGGAAGCTCTTGCGCTTGTCCACCGATACGGATTAGAGAAACTGTTAAACGAGCTCCACAAAGTTTTTCAAATAGTTCGTAAACTTTCTCTCTCATTTCTAAGAAGTAGAAAATCGTTGTTAGCGCCCCTAAGTCTACTGCAGCAGCTCCGTTACAAACGAAGTGGTCAATACAACGAGAAAGCTCTGCTAGAACCATTCTTAGAGCTTGTGCTCTATCAGGAATTTCAATTCCCATATAGTCTTCTACAGTTTTACACCATCCGATGTTGTTCATTGCTGAAGAACAGTAATTCAGACGGTCTGTATAAGGAACAACTTGGTTATAAAGATGTGTCTCACACATTTTTTCGAAACATCTATGAAGGTAACCAATTTCTAATTTACTTCTTTTAATCACCTCACCTTCAATCTCGGCCATAATACGAAGTGTACCGTGAGTTGCAGGGTGAGAAGGTCCAATGTTAATCCATTCGCGAAGTTTTGCTTGCTCTGGAGAAATTGATGGATCTGGTTCAAAGAAAATATCTTGAGACTCAGAAAGTGGTTGGTTATGAGTTGCTTCATAATCCTTTCTAAGCGGGTGACCAACAAACTCGTGGTGAGTTAGCAGTCTTTCTTTTTTTCTGCCTTGGTAAGCGATACCAAACATATCCCATGCTTCTTTTTCAAACCAGTCAGCAGCTTTCCAAAGTGAGATCACAGAAGGAACAGTCTCCCCTCCGTCAGCATCAACTGGAACTCTTACGCGAACTCTTTGATGATTTTGCATGTTTAATAAATGGTAAACAGACTCAAATCTTTTTCCGTGAGACCATTCAGTTTTTGGTCTTAATAAATTATCAACACCACAAACATCTAAAAGCATGTTGAAACCAAATTCGTTTTTTAATTTAGTCATCACTGCCATTAGATTTGATGTCGTTGCAAAAAGAACATGATTGCCATGTTTATTTGAATAACTTAGATCACTAAATGCTTTTTGAAGCTCTAGTGAATAATCTGAAGTTGAGACACTTAAATCAGTCATTAGTAAACCCTATGATAATAAATTATTAGCTTTTTCAAATGCTAGTTTTTGTACTTTGCTATCTTCTGCTGCTGAAATTCCGTTTTTAATACGATCTTGGATAACCATGATCCCTTGGATAACAGCTTCTGGAGTTGGAGGACATCCTGGAATGTAAACATCTACTGGAATGTCACGCGAAACACCTTGAACAACGTGATAAGCTCTATAAAAACCACCAGAAGAAGCACACGCACCCATTGCAATAACCCATTTAGGTTCTGCCATTTGCTCGTAAATTCTTCTTAGAACTGGCGCTTGTTTTTCAGTGATTGTACCTGCGATAATCATCAAATCTGATTGACGAGGAGAAAATCTAACTACCTCTGCACCAAAACGAGATGAATCGTATTTTGGACCAACAACGGCCATGAATTCAATTGCACAACAAGCTGTTCCGAATGGAAACGGCCATAGTGAGTTTGCTTGACCCCAACGCTTGGCCCATTCCATGAATGTTCCGGCCTTTGTTGTCACAACAAGTCTATCAAGCGCGAATTCTTCTTCGCTTGTTTTATTAATCGGGCTAACAAGTCTCTCATTAGTCGACATAAAGTCTCCTATCAAAAAAATTAAATGTCTTATTTTACGTGATTCATTTTATGGATAACTATAAGAAATGTAAATCAATTACTTAAAATGAAAAGATCTAAATGAGCGGGCAAGATTTTATCTAACGATCTTTTCTGTCTCGGTTTTAAATTTTTTCCATGAGACATCATCAGGTAAAAACTCTTCAATTGTTTGACGGCCCATACTTGGTTTATTTTTACAATTCATGCTGGCCGAATCATCATAAATCCAAGCATATACCATGGCATGAGTTCCCCCAGCACCGTTGTCATACTCTAAATATTTATAATGGTTTTTTTCTGTCGTTCTCATCAAGGCCATAGCTGAATTTAATGTCTCAAACATTTTTTCGAAACGATCTACTCGACAACGTCTAAACTCAGTTTCTTGATTTACATAGAAGCTTCCATCAGCATGACGAGGATTATAACTCCACGCACCGTTATTACATTGATAATAATATCCGGCATTGATTAGTTTTAAAACTCCTTCAATGTGAGTAAAAAACCAATGTCTATCGATATCTTGTAAAATGTTTGAAGGCTTAACCATACTTAAACAACCTTCAAATTCAGTTTTTTTATTGGCGTAGAAATCAATAAAAAATTGATAGAATCTCTCTCCTGGATTCACGCCTTTTCTGATCTCTTCTGCTTTTGCATAGAAAGTATCATACAAATCAAAACACGACTGGCGCCAGTTTTTTAATAGATCCATGCGATTATTAGAAATTAGAGAAGAGTGATCTTTGAAATACTGTAAGCTGTTATCCAGAGTAAAAAACTTTACAACACGAACTTTTGGATGCGCTTTTCCAGAAACAAAACTGACTCCGTTAGTATTTTCAATAAAAGCTTTTAAATAATCCCAGTTGATTAAATAGTGAACTTTTTCGATCGTGTTTACTTCTTTTGTTAACGGATCTTTTTGACTTAAACCTACTAAGATTTGCTCACTCACCCAGTCTTCTTTATCCAAACATAAATAACGTCCACATCTTTCAATAAGAATTGAACCAATCACTTTGGCCTTCTCAAAATACTTTGGATTGGAGTCGTATTTTTCTAGAAATTTATTCTCTGATAAAATTAAAATTTTATAAGGTTGCTTGTTGTGATCTAAGACACGCGGCAAAAAACCAACTGTCACATTTGTTTTTTCAATATTTCCGGAAAACTTTTTCCAAGCATCTTGGAGTTCGCAATAGTTTTTTTGTTTATAGAATTTTCCAGATTGCAGATCGATATTGTATTCATAAGAACTATCACGCGGAGTGAGTTGCACATAATTCACGAAACCATTTGATTGATCGGCCGTGAAGTTTTCTACTTTTGGGTCAACGTCGAAGAATGGATGAATATCCGATATTCCATTTTCATCTTTTACATAAAATCTTTCTGGAACGTCCTTTCCCCACTCTGAAATAATTTTTAAACGCTCATCCACCACTTCTTTTTTCGTCGCACAACTTGAAAATAAAATCGGTAATAGAATCGAACAAATCTTTAAAATTTTTATTTTTTTAGTTTGACAAACGATCATAAATTCCTCAAAATCCTAGTTCTCTACGATACAAGAAAACTTCCTTACAATGCCTGGGTGGTGGAATCGGTAGACACAGCAGATTTAAAATCTGCCGCCTTTCAACGGGCGTACGAGTTCAAGTCTCGTCTCGGGCACCATTATTTGCAACCCACTAATATCATTAAATTATCATCTACATTTTTTTCTTTAAGGTCTAAAACAGGGATAAAACTATTCACAATAGGTCTTTCCACATCATTGGCCATATTCATAAATCGTAACGACTCCTGAAGATGGTTTGGAGAGAAGTGAGCATATCGCATAGTCATATCTATTTTAGTATGGCCCAAAAGCTTTTGCAGATCAAAGACATTTCCACCATTCATCATATAATTTGAAGCAAATGTATGTCTGAGATCGTGAAAGCGAATCTTATTTGTCATTCCTGCACGCTCTTGTGCCTGATGAAAACG
>JACCDZ010714793.1_pt1 | contig 18896 bp, 15 predicted proteins | sample 7449551 | NCBI WGS metagenome assembly JACCDZ01 (sample SAMN15323452, study PRJNA562643) | freshwater metagenome | isolation source: river surface water | place: USA:Blue River Watershed | collected 2017-08-18
AAACTTTAGATCGCATTTGCTCTGACCGCAGTCCTTGCCTCGACCGGGGCATTTGCCCAGTCCACCGTAACCTTGTTTGGTGGCGTGGACATCAACTACCGCAACGTTCACGCCGGCTCCAACCGCTTCAGCGGGCTGGGGGCCGATGGCATCTACTCCAGCCGGCTCGGGGTCCGCGGCACGGAGGACCTGGGCGGTGGGCTCAAGGCCAACTTCCACCTGGAGGGCGCGCTCTCCCCCGATACCGGCCTCGGCACTTCCGGGGGCGGGTTCAACTTCCAGCGCCGGTCCGTGGTGGGCCTGGAAGGCGCCTTCGGCTCCATCGTCGCCGGACGCGACTACACCCCCCTGTTCGGTGTCTCGGGTGTGGTCGATCCGTTCTCCACCAACGGCGTGGGCAGCTCCTACAACCTCCTGAACAACGTCATCACCACCACCGGCACCGGCGCCACGACCGCCTCCACCTTCCGGACCCGGCAGACCGGCTCGCTTGCGGGCACGAACGCCGCCTCCACCATCTTCGAGGGCAGCGTCTGGGGCGACCCCTCCGCCATCCGCATGAGCAATGCGATCGGCTACACCAGCCCGGGCTTCAGCGGCTTCAGCGTGGCTGCGATGTACAGCTTCGGCAGCGAGAACGCGAACCTCGCGCGCGACGCCGGCACTGGCGCCAGCATCCGCCTGACCTATGCCCAAGGTCCCCTGGTCGTCTCCCTGGCGCATCAGACCGTGAAGGGTGGGTTGGCCGGGTCTGCCTCCCCTGTCGTGGTCCCTGATGACGATCAGAAATGGGCCACCAACTTCCTCGGCGCCTCCTATGACTTCGGCATCCTCAAGCTGAGCGCCGGCTACAAGACCGACAGGCTGTCGGGCGACGCCGACCTGGGCGGCCGGCTCAAGGGCGGCATCGTCGGCATCACCGCGCCCGTCGGCCCCGTCGTGCTGCGCGCCTCCTATGTCGAGCGCCGGATCGGCGACGACAAGATCGGCAACCAGGCTGCCGTGGGGGCGAGCTACGACCTGAGCAAGCGCACCGCCGTGTACGCCAACTACGCCGAACTCGATAACGAGCCGGGCTTCGGGATGAGCGTCAATGGCACCGCCGGCAGCGGCGCGCCGGTTTCCGAGGCGGGCCGCCGCTCCCGTGGCCTGGAGCTGGGCGTCCGTCACATCTTCTGATTCGCCCACGAAACGCCCGGAGCATGTCCGGGCTAACCACACTGTCGGGTGGCTCCTTCACCCGTTAGCATCGCCCTGCGCTGGCCCTCACGGGCTGGCGCAGGAGTTCTTGTTTGTTGAAGTACGGGTTTTCGTTCGCCACGCCGGCAGTTTCGGTGCTTGTCCTGTCCACGTTGCTGGCAGGTTGCGCGTCCCTCTCCCCCCTCCGGGAAGGCGGGGGGTCGACCGTTGCTTCCGCTGCGCCTGGAGCGGCCTCCGGCGAGCCAGGCGCGGACGAGCGCTCCTCTCGCGACTCGGCGTCCACGGAATCCAACGCCTCGTCCCGCTCGTCTTCATCCACGCCGACTGAGCCTGAGGCTGCCCGAGCGCAGGCGGTCCAGCAGATCACCCGTAGCCCCTGGGGCCGCCACGTGCCCGGCGCGCGCTGGGAGCATTTCGGCGTCCCGGGCAAGCAGGCCACCCGCTTCCGTTACGAGGTCGTCGACGGCCGGCATGCCGTGGCCGCGGATGCCCGGTCGTCCGCCAGCCTGCTGCGCAAACACCTGCGGGTCGAACCGGCCGGCCTGGGGCGCATCCGGTTTTCCTGGAAGGTGCCGTCCCTGATCGAGGGGGCGGACATGGCCCTGCGTGACAAGGACGATTCGCCGGTGCGGATCGTGCTGGCCTTTGACGGCGACCGCTCCCGTTTCTCCCCTCGGGACATGTTGCTGGCCGAACTTACACGCGCCATCACCGGGGAAGAAATGCCCTACGCCACGCTGATGTACGTCTGGTCCAACCGCTCCCCGAAAGGCAGCGTCATCACCAACCCGCGCACCGACCGCATCCGCAAGCTCGTGCTCGAGTCCGGCCCCGGTTCGCTGGGGCGCTGGATCGATTACGAGCGGGACCTGCGCGTCGACTTCCAGCGCGTGTTCGGCGAGGCCCCCGGCGCTCTCATCGGCGTGGCCATCATGACCGATACGGACAACACCCGGTCCTTTGCCAAGGCCTGGTATGGCCCGATGCTGCTGGCACCGGCCGGCGCCCGGCCATCGCTCGCCGCCCAGTGATGGCCAGGCACAGTGCCAGATGTAGGTGAAACGCATGCACCTGCCGCTTGCTGGCAGGCGCGGGGGTGGCCTTCCAGGCGATTCACCCTCACAAGGCCTACGGGCACAGGGCTTTACCGGATTTGCCCATGACAAACATGGGGCATATTCACCAGCCTGTTCAACCAGAGAACCTTCATGAAACTGAAGCACGCACTCCTTGGCATGGTCGCCGTCGCCACCCTCGCGGTCGCCCCCCTGGCTCAAGCCAAACCGTTCAAGTGGTCCAGCTCCAGCGACATTCCGACGCTGGACATTCATTCGCAGAACAACGCCCTGGGCAACGGCGTGCATGCGGCGATCTATGAATCGCTCGTTTACTACAACAGCACCACCTTCAAGCCTGAGCCCCAGCTGGCCGCCTCCTGGCGTGAGATTTCACCGACCCAGGTGCGCTTCACCCTGCGCCCTGGCGTGAAGTTCAGCGACGGCAGCACCCTCAATGCCGACGACGTGGTGTTCTCGATCAACCGCGCGATGACCAAGACCTCGAACTATCAGGTCTACACCCAGGGCATCGACAAGGTGGTCAAGGTCAACGACAGCACCGTCGACATCATCATGAAGTCGCCCAACCCGGTGCTCCTGAACCAGCTCACCGAGCTGCGCATCATGAGCCGCGCCTGGGCAGAGAAGAACAAGTCGGTGGAGCCCAAGGACATCCGCACCAAGGACGACACGTATGCCCACCGCCACGCCATGGGCACCGGCCCTTACATGGTCAAGGAGTGGCAGCCTGACCAGCGCCTGGTCCTGGTGAAGAACCCCAACTACACCGGCAACGTGCAAACCAACGTCACCGAGATCGTCTACACCCCGATCAAGGCCGACGCCACCCGCATCGCAGCCCTGCTCTCGGGCGAAGTGGACTTCGTCCTCGACCCCGCACCGCAAGACCTGGCGCGCCTTCGCAGCAGCGCCAACCTCAAGGTGATCGATGGCGTGGAGTCCCGCACCATCTTCCTGGGCCTGGACCAGTTCCGCGACGAGCTTCCGGGCTCCAACGTCAAGGGCAAGAACCCGCTCAAGGACCTGCGCGTGCGCAAGGCCCTGTACCAGGCCATCGACAGCGACACCCTGCACCGGGTGACGATGCGCGGTCTGAGCCAACCCACCGGCACCATCGTCGCCCCCCAGGTGAACGGCTGGACCGAGGAAGTGCACAAGCGCTTCCCCTACAGCCAGGACGAGGCCAGGAAGCTGCTCGCCGAAGCCGGTTATCCGCAGGGCTTCGAGGTGGACTTCGCCTGCCCGAACAACCGCTACATCAACGACGAGGAAATCTGCCAGGCAATCACCGCCATGTGGGCGCGTGTGGGCGTGAAGGCCAAGCTGCGCACCCTGCCGCTGGTGACCTATTTCCCGATGATCCAGCGCTACGAGGCCAGCATCTACATGCTGGGCTGGGGCGTGCCGACCTATGACGCCCTGTACAGCCTGCAGTCCCTGGTGCGCACCGTCGGCCAGGGCGGCGACGGCAACTACAACGTGGGCCGCTACAGCAACTCGCGCATGGACTACATCGTCGACCGGGTGAAGTCCGAGACCGACCTGCCGGTGCGCAACCGCTTCCTGACCGAGGGCCTGAAACTGAGCAACGACACGGTGTCCCACATCCCGTTGCACAACCAGATCATCCCCTGGGCGATGAAGAAGAACATCGACGTGGTCCACCGCGCCGACAACCGCATCGACTGGCGCCTGGTGAAGGTCAACTGACCGACGCTCCGCCCCTTGCGTGTCGCCGGCGGTCTGCGCCGGTGACGCATCTCCCCATGCCCGCGCGCCGGCACCTCTGGCCGCGGGCATGCCGCTTGTCCTGCCGGCGCCATGCCGGCTGAACGCTAGACCTCATGTTCGCATTCATCCTGCGCCGGCTCGCCCAGGCCCTGGTGGTGATGGTCTCGGTGGCCTTCATCTCCTTTTTGCTGTTCCAGTATGTCGGGGACCCGGTGGTGTTCCTGCTCGGGCAGGACGCGACGCCTGAACAGATCAAGGCGCTGCGGGCTGACCTCGGCCTGGACCAGCCTTTCATCATCCAGTTCTGGCACTTCCTGCTGAACGCCGCCCAGGGCGAATTCGGCCAGTCGCTGCGCCAGGGCGCCAAGGTTTCCGGACTGATCGCCGAGCGCTTTCCTGCGACCTTCGAACTGGCCATGGTCGCCGCGACCCTGGCCCTGGCGGTGGGCATCCCGATGGGGGTCTATGCCGCCCTGCGCCGCGGCACCTTCCTGAGCCAGGTGTTCATGACGGTGTCCCTGCTCGGGGTGTCGCTGCCGACTTTCCTGATCGGCATCATGCTGATCCTGATCTTCGCGGTGACCCTGGGCTGGTTCCCCAGCTTCGGCCGGGGCGACACGGTGAAGATCGGCTGGTGGACCTCGGGCCTCCTGACCGCCAAGGGCTGGCACCACATCGTGCTGCCCGCGATCACCCTGGCGATCTTCCAGCTCACGCTGATCATGCGGCTGGTGCGCGCCGAGATGCTGGAGGTGCTGCGCACCGACTACATCAAGTTCGCCCGCGCCCGCGGCCTGCCTGATCGCGCCATCCACTTCGGCCACGCGCTGAAGAACACCCTGGTGCCGGTGCTGACGATCACGGGCCTGCAGCTGGGGGGGTTGATCGCCTTCGCCATCATCACCGAGACGGTGTTCCAGTGGCCCGGTATGGGTCTGCTGTTCATCCAGGCGGTGACCTTCGCCGACATCCCGGTGATGGCCGCCTACCTGTGCCTGATCGCGCTGATCTTCGTGGTGATCAACCTGATCGTCGACCTGTTGTACTTCGCGGTGGACCCGCGCCTGCGCGTGGACCGCGCCGGTGGCCACTGAGAACCGCGAACCAAGAGACACAACCGACATGAAATCCCTTCTCACGCGCTGGCTGGACAGCGACGTCGGCTACAGCTTCCGCTCCTCGCCGGTGGCTGTCGGCGCGGCGCTGGTCGCCCTCGTCTGCCTGCTCGGCGCCCTCCTGGCGCCCTGGATCGCGCCGCACAACCCGCTGGACCTGAGCACGCTCGAACTTTCCGACGCGCGGCTGCCGCCTGCCTGGCTGGCCGATGGCCGGGCCCAGTACTTCCTGGGCACTGACGACCAGGGCCGCGACATTCTTTCCGCCCTGATGTATGGCGCCCGGATCTCGCTGGGCGTGGGCGTCGTTTCGGTGCTGCTGTCGATGGTGATCGGCGTGGGCCTGGGACTGCTGGCTGGTTTCCGCGGCGGCTGGGTCGACGGATTCCTGATGCGCGTGTGCGACGTGATGCTGTCCTTCCCGGCCATCCTGGTCGCCCTGCTCATTGCCGGCGTCGGACGCGCCCTGTTCCCCGACGCCCAGGAGACGGTGGCCTTCGGTGTCCTGATCCTGGCGATCACGCTGACCGGCTGGGTGCAGTACGCGCGCACGGTGCGCGGCTCGACCCTGGTGGAGCGGAACAAGGAGTACGTGCAGGCCGCCCGCGTCACCGGCGTCGCGCCGCTGCGCATCATGTTCCGCCATGTGCTGCCCAATGTGATGGGGCCGGTGCTGGTGCTGGCGACCATCCACGTGGCCACCGCCATCCTCACCGAGGCCACCCTGTCCTTCCTCGGCGTGGGCGTGCCGCCCACCTCGCCCTCGCTGGGCACCCTGATCCGCGTCGGCAACGACTACCTGTTCTCCGGCGAATGGTGGATCACGGTCTGGCCGGGCGTGATGCTGATCCTGATCGCCCTGTCGGTGAACCTGCTGGGCGACTGGCTGCGCGATGCGCTCAACCCCAAGTTGAACTGAGGGAGCGACCGCCATGAGCCTGTTGCAAGTCAAGAACCTGGTCGTCGAGTTTCCGAATCGACGCGGTACCCTACGCGCCCTCGACGACATCTCCTTCGACATCGCGCCCGGCGAGATCCTGGGTGTGGTGGGGGAGTCCGGCGCGGGCAAGTCGCTCACCGGCGCGGCCATCATCGGCCTGCTGGAGCCGCCCGGGCGCATCGCCTCGGGCGAGATCCTGCTGGAGGGCCGGAAGATCAACGGCCTGCCCGCGCACGAGATGCGCCACATCCGCGGCCGCCACATCGGGGCAATCTTCCAGGATCCGCTCACCTCGCTGAACCCGCTCTACACCGTGGGTCGGCAGCTGATGGAGACCATCCAGGCCCACCTGCCGGTGGACACCGCCGAAGCGCGCCGGCGCGCCATCGCCCTGCTGGAGGACACCGGCATTCCGGCGGCGGCCGAGCGCATCGACCACTACCCGCACCAGTTCTCCGGCGGCATGCGCCAGCGGGTGGTGATCGCGCTGGCGCTGGCCGCCGAGCCCCGGCTGATCGTGGCCGACGAGCCCACCACCGCGCTCGACGTGTCGATCCAGGCCCAGATCATCCAGCTGCTCAAACGCCTGTGCCGCGAGCGCGGCGCGGCGGTGATGCTGATCACCCATGACATGGGCGTGATCGCCGAGACCTGCGACCGGGTGGCGGTGATGTACGCCGGGCGCGTCGCCGAGATCGGCCCGGTGCGCGAGGTGATTCATTCGCCCGCCCACCCCTACACCCGCGGCCTGATGGCGGCGATCCCCGACATCGACGTCGACCGCGAGCGCCTGCACCAGATCGATGGCGCCATGCCCCGGCTCAACGCGATTCCGTCCGGCTGCGCCTACCACCCCCGCTGCCCGCAGGCCGCAGACCGTTGTCATCGCGACCGGCCCGCGCTGATGGAGGCCGGCGCCACCCGTGCCGCCTGCTGGCTCAATGACGACGGGACTGCGCCGGCCCCTGCCCCGGCCGCCGTTTCCGCAAAGGTGTCCGCATGACCGCCTTGACCGATTCCCCTGTCACCGCTCCGGTGCAGTCCACCGCACAGGCGGAGGGCGGCGCCCCCCTCGTCCAGGCCCGAGACCTGGCCATGACCTTCGACGTCTCCGCGCCCTGGCTGAACCGGGTGCTGGAGGGCAAGCCGCGCCAGCTGCTGCATGCGGTGGACGGCGTGAGCTTCGACATTCCCAAGGGCCAGACCCTGGCCCTGGTCGGTGAGTCCGGCTGCGGCAAGAGCACGGTGGCCCGCCTGCTGGTGGGGCTGTACCGGCCCACGCGCGGCGGCCTGACCTTCGACGGCCAGGACGCGCACGCCGCCTTCCGCAGCGGCGAAGGCCGCGCCCTGCGCCGGCGCATCCAGATGATCTTCCAGGACCCCTATGCCAGCCTCAACCCGCGCTGGACGGTGGAGGACATCGTGGGCGAGCCGCTGCGCGAGCACGGCCTGGTGAGCGGCTCCGAGGCCCTGCGCGAGCGGGTCGACGCGCTCTTGCAGTCGGTGGGGCTGTCGCCTCAGGACCGGGTCAAGTACCCGCACCAGTTCTCGGGCGGCCAGCGCCAGCGCATCTCGATCGCCCGCGCCCTGGCGACCGAGCCGGAGTTCCTGGTCTGCGACGAGCCGACCTCGGCGCTGGACGTGTCGGTGCAGGCTCAGGTCCTGAACATCATGAAGGACCTGCAGCGAAAGCGCGGCCTGACCTACCTGTTCATCTCGCACAACCTCGCGGTGGTGCGGCATGTGAGCGACCAGGTGGGCGTGATGTACCTCGGCCGGCTGGTGGAACTGGCGGACAAGCAGACCCTGTTCGCCAACCCCCGCCACCCCTACACCCGCATGCTGCTGGAGGCCATTCCCAAGATGCACGATGTGGGCCGCGCCCGGACCCCGGTGCAGGGGGAGGTGCCCAACCCGCTGAACCCGCCGGCCGGCTGCGCCTTCAATCCGCGCTGCCCGCACGCCAACGACCGCTGCCGCCGCGAGCGGCCGCAGCTGCAGACCCTGGGCGGCGTGCGCATCGCCTGCCACGCGGTGGAGGAGGGGCGCGTCTGAGCGTCCCGCGGCAGGCGCGGACCTGGCTTCAGGTGTAGCGCTTGCTCCGCAAGTTGTTCTTCATCTCCTGCAGCACCGGCTGCAGCTTGTCGCCGCCGATGCGCAGCGCCACGCAGGTGGCCAGCACGTCGATGATGGCCAGATGCAGCAGGCGCGAGACCATCGGGCTGTAGCGGTCGTAGCCCTCGGGGTGGTCGGCTGCCAGGTGGATCTGGCCCTGCGCCGCCAGGGGCGAGCCGCTGGCGGTGATGACGATGGTGGTCGCGCCCTTGCGCCGCGCGATGTCGCAGGCGTCCATCAGGTCGCGGGTGCGGCCCGAGTTGGAGACGATCACCACGCAGTCGCCCGGCCCCAGGAGCGACGCGCTCATGACCTGCATGTGCCCGTCGCTGCAGGCGGCGGTGTGCACGCCCAGGCGGAAGAACTTGTGCTGCGCGTCCTGGGCCACGATGCCCGAATTGCCGACCCCGTAGAACTCGATGCGCCGTCCCTGGCGCCCGGCCGCGACCAGCGCCTCGCTGGCGCGCTCGATCGCCACCGTGCTGGCGTCGTTGCGGTACTTGAGGAAGGCGGCGACCGCGTTGTCGATCACCTTGACCATCACCTCGGGCGGCTTGTCGTCGGGGTCGACGCTGCGGTGGATGAAGGGCACGCCCTCGTTCACGCTGCCGGCGAGCTTGAGCTTGAAGTCCGAGAGGCCGTCATAGCCCAGGCTGCGGCAGAAGCGCACCACCGTGGGCTTGCTCACATGGGCGCGGTCGGCAAGTTCGGCCACCGGCAGGGTGGCGAAGGCGCGCGGGTCGGCCAGCACCAGCTTGCCTACCCGCTGTTCCGCCGGCGCGAGCGCGGGCAGGCAGGCCTTGATCCGGTCCAGCATCAGCGCTCCTCGGTCCAGCAGTGCCCGTCGCGGGCGATCATGGCGCTCGAGGCGCTGGGGCCCCAGGTGCCGGCGGCATAGGGGCGCAGCCCCTGCGGGTTGGCCTGCCAGTGCGAGAGCAGGGGCTCGACCCAGCGCCAGGCCTCTTCCTGCTCGTCGCTGCGCACGAAGAGGTTGAGGCGGCCGTCGATCACGTCCAGCAGCAGGCGCTCGTAGGCGCCCACCCGCTCGGCGCCGAATCGCTTGTCGAAGTCCAGGTCCAGCGAGACCGGCGCGAGGTGCGGCGCCGGGTGGCGCGCCAGGTGGCGACCGTCCTGGGCCTGGGCCAGCAGGTGCAGCTCCAGGCCGTCCCGCGGCTGCAGGTGGATCACCAGGCGGTTGGCCGCGCCAGGCGGGGCGCCGAAGATGGCATGCGGCGCCGGCCGGAAGTTCACCACGATGTGCGCCTCCCGCGCCGCCAGGCGCTTGCCGGTGCGGATGTAGAAGGGAACGCCCGCCCAGCGCCAGTTGGCAATCTCGGCGCGCAAGGCCACGAAGGTCTCGGTGCTGCTGCCGGCGGCGACGCCGGGCTCCTCGAGGTAGCCCTGGACCGCGCGCCCGTCCACCTTGCCGGCGGTGTACTGGCCGCGGATCGCGTGCTGGTCCAGCGTGGCCGGCGTCCAGGGCTTGAGCGAGCGCAGCACCTTGAGCTTCTCGTCGCGGATCGCGTCGGCATGGGCGTTGATCGGCGGCTCCATCGCCAGCGCGCACAGCAGCTGCAGCGCGTGGTTCTGCACCATGTCGCGCAGGGCGCCGGTGCTGTCGTAGAAGGCGCCGCGCTTTTCCACGCCCAGGTCCTCGGCCATGGTGATCTGGATGTGGTCGATGTTCTCACGCCGCCACAGCGGCTCGAACAGCGCGTTGCCGAATCGCAGCGCGAACAGGTTCTGCACCGAGGGCTTGCCCAGGTAGTGGTCGATGCGGAACACCTGCTTCTCGCTCAGCACCCGGCGCACCGTCTCGTTGATCGCGCGGTTGGAGGCCAGGTCATGCCCCAGGGGCTTTTCCAGCACCAGGCGGGTACGCGGGGTGTTCAGGCCGGCGGCGGCGATCTGCTCGCAGACGGTGGTGAACAGGCCGGGCGCGGTGGCCAGGTACATGACGACCGTGTCGGCCTGCCGCTCGGCCAGGCGGGCGGCCAGGCGGGCGTAGTCGGCCGGCTGGGACAGGTCCATCCGGATGAAGGCCAGCATCTGCGCGAAGCGCTCGAATTCCTCGGCGGTGGGCCGCTTGGCCAGGTCCACGTCGTCGAAGCGGGCACGGATGAAACTGCGGTACCGCTCATCGTCGAGGTCGTCGCGGGCGACGCCCAGGATGCGCCCCCCGGCCGGCAGGCTGCCGTGGCGGAAAGCCTGGAAGAGCGCGGGCAGCAGCTTGCGCCAGGCCAGGTCGCCGGTGCCGCCGAAGAGGACGAGGTCGAAGCTCATGGGTGTTTCCGTGAATCAGCCGGTAATGTAACTTAGTTTCACGAAAGGCGGTCAATCCGGTACCTGCGGAACCTGGTCCGGGTGTGGGCCGATGCCCAGGCCGGAGGTGAGCGGGCGAGGGCACCGGTTCGCGTTTTCCCCCGCCAGGGGCAGGGTACGGCCGAGTTACCATAGGGGGTAACCTGATTACAAGGAACACGCCATGAAAAAGCTGCTGCTGGGCGCCGCCGTCGCCCTCTCCGCCGTCACCGCGGCCACCCCCGCCCTGGCCCAGGGCCAGGTCAACATCATCTGCTCGGTCCAGGCCGAGTGGTGCAACCTGATGGCCACGGTGTACTCGCGCACCACCGGCACCAAGGTCAACATGACCGCCAAGGGCTCGGGCGAAGCGCTGGCCCAGATCAATGCCGAGAAGGCCAACCCCAAGACCGACATCTGGTTCGGCGGCACCGGCGACCCGCACCTGCAGGCGGCCGAGCAGGGCCTGACCCTCGAGTACAAGTCTCCCCAGCTCACCCAGTTGCACCCCTGGGCGCAGAAGCAGGCCGCCGACGCCGGCTACCGCACCGTCGGCGTCTACCTGGGCCCCCTGGGCTTCGGCTACAACAAGGAGCTGGTCGCCAAGAAGAAGGCCACCGCGCCGACCGGCTGGGCCGACCTGCTCAAGCCCGAGTACAAGGGCGAGATCCAGATGGCCAACCCCGCTTCCAGCGGCACCGCCTACACCATGATCGCCACCCTGGTGCAGCTGATGGGCGAGGAGAAGGCCTTCGCCTACATGAAGTCCCTGCACCCCAGCATCAGCGCCTACACCCGCTCCGGCACCGCCCCCATCAAGGCCGCGGCCCGTGGCGAGACCATGGTCTCGATCAGCTTCGTGCACGACGTGGTGACCGAGGCCCTGGGCGGCTTCCCGGTCGCGGGCGTCTACCCCAAGGAAGGCACCGGCGCCGAGATCGGCTCCATGAGTCTCGTGAAGAACGGCCCCAACACCGAGGCGGCCAAGAAGTTCTACGAGTGGGCCCTGACCCCGGGCGGCCAGCAGTTCGGCCTGGCGGCCAACCAGTTCCAGTTGCCCAGCAACAAGAACGTGCCGAAAGACCCGCGCATGGCCGACCCGGCCAAGATCAAGCTGATCAACTACGACTACGCCAAGTACGGCTCCAGCGCCGAGCGCCGCCGCCTGATCGCACGCTGGGAGCGCGAGATCCTGAACCAGGGCCGCTGACCCGTTTCCTGCCCTCCCCGCGCCAGGACGTCCCCGCGTCCGGCGCGGTTTGATTTTGGGCGCTGCCAGGCCTGTGGTCCCGCCCCGTTTCCGCATACCGCTGCTGATGCCCCATACCACCCACCGCATCCTCTGGGCCTGGCTGGCCCTGGCCCTGCTGGCCTGGCTGGGCCTGCCCTGGTACGCCCTGTCCGAAGGCCAGGGACTGGCCCATCTCCATCAGGTGTTCGCCACCCCCGAGGCCGGCAGCGGCCTGGCGCAGGCCCTGCAGTTCGGCCGGCCCTGGCTGTGGATCGTGCCGGTGGCGGGCGCCGTGGCGGCGCTGGGCCTGCTGATGCCGGCGGGCCGCCGGCAGGGCGCCTGGCTGATGGCCGGCGGCCTGCTGGGGGTGGTGGGCGTGTTGGGCAGCGGCTTCCTGATCGGCGCCCGCGGCTGGGCCTTCGAGAGCCTCAACGCCTTCTGGGGCGAACTGGCCTCGCGCCAGGGCGGCATGGGCTGGGGCGGCACCGTCACCCTGGTGGCGCTGCTGGTGCTGGCGGCCTTCGGCGCGGCCCGGCGCGGCGCCTTCCGTGGCGACCTGTTCACCGCGGCCGCGGTCTGGGTGAGCGGCGGCCTGCTGCTGCTGTTCATCGCCTTCCCGGTGCTCAAGGCCCTGTCGGCGGCCCTGCTGTCCGAGGACGGCGCGCTGGCCCCCCTGCTGCTGTGGGAGCGCATCGCCAACGAGCGCAACTTCGGCCTCGCCTGCCTCACCGGCGGCACCCGCTGCGGCGTGGCCTGGAACACGCTGTTCCTGGGCCTGTTCACGGCCACGACCACGACCCTGCTGGGCACCTTCATGGCGCTGATGGCCGAGCGCGGCAACCGCCGCCTCGCGCCGGCCTTCAACGTGGCCGCCCTGCTGCCGATCATCACGCCGCCCTTCGTGGTCGGCCTGGGCCTGATCCTGCTGTTCGGCCGAGCCGGCCTGGTGAACCAGTTCCTCGAGGTCGCCTTCGACCTCACGCCCTCGCGCTGGTTCTACGGCTGGTTCGGCGTCTGGGTCGCGCAGACCTTCGCCTTCACCCCGGTCGCCTTCATGATCATGCGCGGCGTGGTGCAGGGCATTTCGCCCAGCCTGGAGGAAGCGGCGCAGACCCTGCGCGCCGACACCCGCAAGACCTTCTTCACCATCACCCTGCCGCTGCTCAAGCCTGGCCTGGCCAAGGCCTTCCTGGTCGGCTTCATCGAGTCCATGGCCGACTTCGGCAACCCCATCGTCGTGGGCGGGCAGTTCTCGGTGCTTTCCACCGAGATCTTCTTCGCCATCGTCGGCGCGCAATACGACCAGGGCCGGGCCGCTGCCCTGGCCTGGATCCTCACCGGCTTCGCGCTGGTCGTGTTCGGCATCCAGCACAAGTTCCTCGGCCGGCAGAACTTCACCACCGTCTCCGGCAAGGGCGACGCCGGTCTGCCGCTGCCGCTGCCCCGCGGCGTCTCACGCGTGGTGCACGGCGTGGCCCTGCCCTGGATGGGATTCACCCTGGTGGTCTACGTGCTGGCCTTCGTCGGCGGCTTCGTCGCGACCTGGGGCCGCGACTACACCTTCACCTTCAAGCACTTCCTCACCGCCTTCGCGCTGGACTGGGGCCCCTTCGGCCTGGTGTGGGCCGGCACCGCCTGGAGCTCCTTCTTCACCACCATCAAGCTGGCGGCGATTGCCGCGCCGCTCACCGCGGCGCTGGGTCTGCTGATCGCCTGGCTGATGTCCCGTACCGAGTTCCGCGGCCGCGGCCTGTTCGAGTTCTCCGCGCTGCTCGCCTTCGCCATTCCCGGCACGGTGCTGGGCGTGAGCTACATCCTGGCCTTCAACGTCCCGCCCTTCGAGCTGACCGGCACCGCGGTCGTGATCGTGCTGTGCTTCCTGTTCCGCAACCTGCCGGTGGGCGTGCAGGCGGGCACCGCCGCCTTCAAGCAGTTGGACAAGTCGCTGGACGAGGCTTCGCTGATGCTGCGCGCCGGCAACCTGCGCACCTTGCGCCACGTGGTGCTGCCCCTGCTCAAGCCGGCCCTGGTGGCGGCGCTGATCTACAGCTTCGTGCGCGCGATCACCACGGTGAGCGCGGTGATCTTCCTGGTCACCGCCGAATACGAGCTGGCCACCACCTACATCATCGGCCGCGTGGGCAATGGCGACTATGGCGTCGCCCTGGCCTATTGCACCGTCCTGATCCTGCTGATGTCCCTGGCCACCGGCCTGATCCAGTGGCTCGTCGGCCAGCGCCGCCTGGGCCGCCGCGCCGCCCCTCCTTCCGCCGCCGCGCCGGTGGCCGCCCCGTCCACGAGTGCCTGACCCATGAGCCCACTTCCTCCCGGCATCGAATTCCGCGCCGTCACCAAGCGCTACGGCCATGACACCGCCATGCCCCCGGCGGTCGACGGCATCAGCTTCAGCGTGCCGCGCGGCACCCTCACCACCCTGCTCGGTCCCTCGGGCTGCGGCAAGACCACCATCCTGCGCATGATCGCCGGCCTGGAGTCGCCCACCGCCGGCCAGGTGTTCATCGACGGCCAGGACGTCACCGCCCTGGGCCCGGCCCAGCGCAATGTGAGCCTGGTGTTCCAGAGCTATGCGCTGTTCCCGCACATGGACGTGCTGGGCAACGTGAGCTATGGCCTGCGCATGTCCGGCATGAAGCCGGAGGCCGCCTGCGCCAAGGCCATCCAGGCCCTGAACAGCGTGGGCCTGGTCGGCCTGGACGCCCGCCTGCCGGCGGAGCTTTCCGGCGGCCAGCAGCAGCGCGTGGCCCTGGCCCGTGCCCTGGTGCTGGAGCCGGCGGTGCTGCTGTTCGACGAGCCCCTGTCCAACCTCGACGCCCGCCTGCGCCGCGAGATGCGCGAGGAAATCCGCAGCCTGCAGCAGCGCCTGCAGCTCACCGTCGCCTACGTCACACACGACCAGAGCGAGGCCCTGGCGGTGAGCGACAACATCATCGTCATGAACAAGGGCGTCGTCGCCCAGGTCGGCAGCCCGCGCGCGCTCTACGAGCAGCCGGTGTCCGAGTTCGTGGCCGGCTTCATGGGCGAGGCCCGCCTGTTCCCGGCCACCGCCGGTGCCGACGGCCAGGTCCGTCTCGGCCCCCTGACCCTCACCCCCCGCCAGCCGGTCTCGGCCGGACCGGCGAAGGTGGCGGTGCGCCCCGAGGCCTGGCAGCTGGTCCCGGCCGGCCAGGGCCTGGCCGCGCGCCTGGTGAAGTGCGCCTACCTGGGCAGCGGCTACGAGCTGACCTTCGACACCGAGCTCGGCCCGGTCTTCGTGCTCTCGGCCGACCCCGCCGCCAGCTGGGCGCCCGGCATGGAGGTGGGCCTGCAGCTGTCCGGCGTGGGCGTGAGCGTGCTGCCGGACTGAAACCGGTTCGTAACCGGGGTGAGCCCGCCGCGCGGGGCGGTGCGCGCCGATAATTGGTTCATGAACCAACTCGACGCCCTCAAGCAGTTCACCACCGTGGTGGCGGACACCGGCGACTTCATGCAGCTGGCGCAGTTCCAGCCGCGGGACGCCACCACCAACCCGTCCCTCATCCTGAAGGCGGTGCAGAAGGCCGAATACGCGCCCCTGCTGGCGCAGACGGTGGAGCGCCATCGCCACCGCGCGATGGACGACATCGTCGACCGGCTGCTGGTGCGCTTCGGTGTCGAGATCCTGCAGCACGTGCCGGGCCGTGTCTCCACCGAGGTCGACGCCCGCCTGAGCTTCGACACCGCCGCCACCGTGGCCCGGGCCGAGCGCATCATGACGCTGTACCAGGCCGAGGGCGTGGAGCGCGGGCGCATCCTGATCAAGATCGCCTCCACCTGGGAGGGCATCCAGGCCGCCGCCGAGCTCGAGCAGCGCGGCATCCGCACCAACCTCACCCTGCTGTTCTCCTTCTGCCAGGCGGTGGCCTGCGGCCAGGCGCGGGTGCAGCTCATTTCGCCCTTCGTCGGCCGCATCTACGACTGGTACAAGAAGTCCGCGGGCAGCGCCTGGGACGAGGCTGCCAGCGCCGGCGCCAACGACCCGGGCGTGCGCTCGGTGCGCCAGATCTACGAGTACTACAAGCGCCACGGCATCGCCACCGAGGTGATGGGCGCGAGCTTCCGCAACGTGGGCCAGATCGTCGCGCTCGCCGGCTGCGACCTGCTCACCATCAGCCCCGACCTGCTCGCGCAATTGGCCGCCAGCGAGACGCCGGTCACCCGCGCGCTCGACCCGGTGGCCGCGAAGACCATGGACATCGCCGAGGTGCGCCACACCGAGGCCAGCTTCCGCTACGCCCTGAATGAAGACGCGATGGCGACCGAGAAGCTGGCCGAGGGCATCCGCGCCTTCGCCGCCGACGCGGTCAAGCTCGAAGCCCTGATCAAGGCGGCCTGATGGAACCCGCGAAGGCCGCGAGCCCGAACGTCCCTGCCGACCTGGCCGCGTTCCCGCGCTGTGACGAGGTGCCGGCCTGGTCCGCCCTGCGGGCGCACTACGTGGCCGGGGGCCAGGCCTTCGACCTGCGCCAGGCCTTCGCCGGGGATCCTGGCCGCTTCGAGGCCTTCAGCCAGGACGCGCCGCATGTCTTCGCCGACCTCTCGCGCAACCGGATCGATGCGGGTACCGAGCGCCTGCTGCTGCAGCTGGCCGAGCAGTGCCGTGTGGACGAACAGCGCAACGCCATGTTCGCGGGCGCCAAGGTCAATGGCACCGAGGGTCGGGCGGTCATGCACTGGTTGCTTCGGTACCCTGCGCCGGGCGCCGAGTCGACCGCGGGCTGGACACCGACGGGCCTGGACGCGCTGACAGCCGAACGCGCCGACGTTGCCGCCACGCTGGAGGCCATGCTGGCCTACGCCGAGCGAGTGCGCGCCGACGACACGATCACCGACGTGGTCAACATCGGCATCGGCGGCTCCGACCTCGGGCCGCAGATGGCCACCCTGGCGCTGGCGCGCTTCGCCAAGCCGGGCCTGCGGCTGCACTTCGTCTCCAACGTCGACGGCCATGAGCTGGACGGCGTGCTGCAGGGCCTGGATCCGCAGCGCACCCTGTTCCTGGTCGCTTCGAAAACGTTCACCACGCTGGAAACCATGATGAATGCGCGCTCGGCGCGCGACTGGTTCCTGGCCCGGGGCGGCAAGGACACCGCCCGCCACTTCGCGGCGCTCACCACCAATGTGGCGGCGGCGCGCGAGTTCGGCATCACCACCACCTTCGGCTTCTGGGACTGGGTGGGCGGGCGTTACTCGCTGTGGTCGGCCATCGGCCTGCCCCTGGCCATCGCCATCGGCGGGGCGAACTTCCGCGCCCTGCTGGCCGGCGCCCATGCGATGGACGCGCACTTCGCCACCGCGCCCCTGGCGCGCAACCTGCCGCTGCGCCTGGCCCTCATCGACGTCTGGTACCGCAACTTCCACGGCTTCGCGAGCCGCGGACTCGCGCCTTATCACAGCGGCCTGCGCCGGCTGCCGGCCTACCTGCAGCAGCTCGAGATGGAGAGCAACGGCAAGCGGGTCGACCGCCAGGGCCGCGTCCTGCCCCATGCCACCTCGCCGGTGCTCTGGGGCGAGCCGGGCACCAATGGCCAGCACGCTTTCTTCCAGATGATCCACCAGGGCAGCGACGTGGTCCCGATGGAGTTCGTCGCCGTGGCCGAGGCCGCCCACCACCTGCCCGGCCACCAGCAGGCCCTGCTGGCCAACGTCCTGGCCCAGGCCCAGGCCCTGATGCAGGGCCGCGAGGACGCGGGCGGCCACCGCCACTTCCCCGGCAACCGCCCCAGCACCCTGCTGCTGCTCGAGCGCCTGGACCCGGCCAGCCTGGGCGCCCTGATCGCGCTGCAGGAGCACCGGGTGTTCTGTTCGGGCGCGCTCTGGGGCGTCAACAGCTTCGACCAGTGGGGGGTGGAGCTGGGCAAGGTGTTGGCGAAAGACATCACCGAGCGGCTTTCCAGCGGCGAAACCGGGGGGCTCGATGGGGCCACCGCCGCCTGGGTGGCCCGCTTGGCCCGACAATCCGGCGCATGAGCTTTGTCGATGCGATCCAGTCCGGCCTGACCCAGTACGCCGTCTTCCGGGGCCGCGCCAGCCGGTCCCAGTTCTGGTGGTTCATGTTGTTCTGCGTGCTGGCGGTCTCGCTGGCCGAGGCGATCGTGGGCGAGGGCTTCAGCGGTCTGGTCACCCTGGCCCTGGTGCTCCCGACCCTGGCGGTCACCGCCCGGCGCCTGCACGACATCGGTCGCAGCGGCTGGTGGCAGCTGGTCGTCTGGATCCCGGTGGTCGGCCTGTTCATCGCGCTGTACTGGTACGTCCAGCCCAGCGACGCAATGGACAACAAGTGGGGCGCCCCGGCCCAGACCAAGCAGCCGCTCCCCGGCGACTCCCTCTGAACGACAAAGGCCCGCCGAAGCGGGCCTTTGCACAAGGGGCACCCAAGTGCCCCTGCGGACGTGACGCAGCAACGCGCAGCCACGTCCCGCAATGACAAAGGCCGGGTTCCCCCGGCCTTTGTCGTCTGGCTGGCAGTAAATCCAAAGAGAAAACGCGCAGCGTTTTCTCTTTGAGCCTTTACATCCCCATGCCACCCATGTCGCCCATGCCACCGGGCATGCCGCCGGCGGCAGGCGCGTCGGCCTTGGGGGCCTCGGCCACCATGCACTCGGTGGTGAGCATCAGGGAAGACACGGACGCGGCGTTCTGCAGCGCGGTGCGGGTGACCTTGGTGGGATCCAGGATGCCCATCTCGATCATGTCGCCGTAGGTGTCGTTGGCGGCGTTGAAGCCGTAGTTGCCCTTGCCGTTCAGGACGGCGTTGACCACCACAGAGGGCTCGCCACCGGCGTTGCCCACGATTTCGCGCAGGGGCGCTTCGATGGCCTTCAGGACCAGCTTGATGCCGGCGTCCTGGTCGAGGTTGTCGCCCTTGATCTCGCCAGCGGCTTGCTTGGCGCGCAGCAGGGCCACGCCACCACCGGCGACGATGCCTTCTTCCACCGCAGCGCGGGTGGCGTGCAGGGCGTCTTCCACGCGGGCCTTCTTTTCCTTCATCTCGACTTCGGTGGCAGCGCCAACCTTGATCACGGCGACACCACCAGCCAGCTTGGCCACGCGCTCTTGCATCTTTTCACGATCGTAGTCGCTGGTGGCTTCTTCGATCTGGATGCGGATCTGCTTGACGCGGGCTTCGATGTCGGCTGCTTCACCAG
>JACCDZ011014943.1_pt1 | contig 18885 bp, 14 predicted proteins | sample 7449551 | NCBI WGS metagenome assembly JACCDZ01 (sample SAMN15323452, study PRJNA562643) | freshwater metagenome | isolation source: river surface water | place: USA:Blue River Watershed | collected 2017-08-18
AATCCCCGACCACAAGGGCCGCTGCGCGTCGGCCCTGTCCCATGGCTTCTGACACCTCTTCCACACATTCATCCTTGACCGCCCCAGCCCGTACCCACCGTGGGCTGCGCTGGTTGCCACTGGCGCTGCCGCACGCCTTGGTGGGCGGCCTGCACTACGCGGTGTGGGCCTTGCTCACTGCCGGACAAGCCGCCACCCCGTTTGCCATCGGGCTTGCGGCCTACCTGGCCCTGAGCACCTTGGCCATTCCCGCCGGTCTGCTTTCGCTGCGCACCCGCAACCCACGCTGGGGTGCCGCCTTGTCCTGGGCAGGGCTACTGGCACTGGGCCAATTCTCCAGCCTATTCGTGCTGAGCCTGCTGCGTGCCGCTCTGCTGCCGGCCTTGGACTGGATCGGTGTGCCGGTGCTGGGCTGGGCAGAACCTTCGGCCTGGGTCGTCGTGGCCCTGGCGGTAGCGTTTACCACCGTCGGTCTCGTTGTGGCTCGCATGCGCCCCGGTGTGGTCGAGGTCGACATCCCGATTGACGGCCTGCCACCCGCGCTGCACGGCTTTCGCATTGCCCAGATCACCGACATCCATGTGGGCCCAACCATCCGGCGCGGCTATTTGCAGCGCATCGTCGACCAGGTCAACGCCCTGCAGGCCGACCTCGTGGCCATTACCGGTGACGTGGTCGATGGCGATGTAGCCACGCTGCAAACGCACGTAGCGCCATTGCAGCAGTTGCAGGCCCGGGAGGGCGTGGCGCTGGTCATCGGTAACCACGAGCTTTACAGCGGTGCCGAGTCATGGGTGCGGGAGTTCCGCCGACTGGGGCTTCGCGTGCTGCTCAACGAACACTTTGTGGTGCAGCGCCAGCAGGCCACACTGGCCGTGGCCGGTGTCACCGACCACAGCACCGGACGTTTCTTTTCGGAGCTGGCCTGCAACCCGCACGCCGCCATCCAGGGTGCCGGGGCAGCAGCTGATGTGCGCCTGCTGCTGGCGCACCAGCCGGTCACTGCACCCGCGGGCGCCGATGCCGGCTACCACCTGGCCCTGCACGGCCACACCCACGGTGGCCAATGGTGGCCCTGGAACCACTTTGTGCGCGTGCAGCAACCGGTGGTCAAGGGCCTGCACCGCTTCGGCCGCATGTGGAGCTACACCTCGGTAGGTACCGGTTATTGGGGCCCGCCCAAACGCCACTTCCGCCGCGAAATCACACTACTGACCTTGCGCCCTGCCAGCGCCTGATGCAGAACAACAACTTTGCGGTTATGGTGCGGATCTTTCCTCAGCACGGAGACAGCACCCATGACCGCATTGCAAGCACTGGTCGGATTTACCCTGTGGACACTGGCCCTGGTCGCGTTGGTGTTCTTGTACCGGGGGCTGCGCTTCCTGAAAGGCACGCCCATCAACAGCTGGCCACGTGGCAACAAGCCTGCGGATGACGCTCCCTTGATCCAACGCGTGGAAGACGCCCACGCCAACTGCCTGGAAAACCTGCCGGTGTTTGCCGCGGTGGTGCTGGCTGCTGCGGCCATGGACAAGACCAATGCGGTGGATGCTCTGGCGCAGTGGGTACTTTATGCCCGCATGGGCCAGACCCTGGCCCACCTGTGGGGTGTCGGGCCGCTGCAGGTGTTTGTTCGTGCTAGCTTCTGGGGTGTGCAACTCGCACTGATGGCCTGGATGGGCGCCACGCTGGTATGGGCCTGAGGCGTGAGGCCTCGGCAGCCAGCGCGGCAAGTGCTGCCGTGGTTGCGCCGCCGCGTCCTTAAGCCAGCCTGAAGCGCCCCACGAGGCGCTCCAGCACGCCGGCCTGCTCGCTCATGCCCCCAGCCGCCGCCGCACTCTGCTCCACCAGCGCAGCATTTTGCTGGGTCATTTGGTCGAGCTCGCCTACCGCTGCGTTCACCTGTTGCATGTCGCTGCTTTGTTCTGTCGAAGTAGCGGTAATTTCCTCGATGATGCCGCTGACCCGTTGCACCGACTGCACCAGCTCCTGCATGGTTTTCCCCGCGCTGTCCACCAGGGCAGTGCCTGCCTCCACGTTTTCTACCGATGCCGAAATCAGCGCCTTGACCTCGCGTGCGGCCTCGGCAGAACGTCCTGCCAGGGAGCGCACTTCACTGGCCACTACGGCAAAACCGCGCCCCTGCTCTCCGGCACGGGCAGCCTCCACCGCCGCATTGAGCGCCAGGATATTGGTCTGAAACGCAATGCCGTCGATGACCGAAATGATGTCCACAATCTTTTTGGACGAGCTGTCAATGCGGTGCATGGTCTGCACCACCTGTGCCACCGACTCGCCCCCGCTCTGGGCCACGGCATAGGCCGATGCGGCAAGCGCATTGGCTTCGCGCGCCGAAGCGGCCGACTGGCCCACCGCACCGCTGAGGTGGTGCAACGTGGACGAAGCACGCTGCAAGTTCGCAGCCGTGGCTTCGGTGCGGTTGGACAAGTCCTGGTTGCCGTGGGCTATTTCCACACTGGCGGCACCAATGCTGCCGGCCGCGTGCTGCACCTGCCCCACCAACTCGGCCAAAGACTGCGACATGTTTGCCAGGGCACGCAACACTTCGCCCATCTCGTCTTGGCGCTCGGTTTCGATCTGCACTGTGAGGTCGCCAGCACCGATGGAGCGCGCCACACGCACGATGTCGTTGAGCGGCTCTGTCACGCTGCGCTGCACCAACCGCGTTCCCAGGCAAACTGCCACGATGATGATGGCCATGATCCCGGCCACGCCCCATACGGTTTTGAGACGTTCGTTGCCAGCCTTGTCGCGCAGGTCAGTGGCACCCCGCTCGGTCAGGCGCACCAAATCCTGTAACCCGCCTTGCAGGGCCTTGAGCTTGCCTTGCACATCGTCGCGGATGTGGGCGTGCAGGGCAACTGGATCACCGGCCGCCTTGAGCGTGCGTGCCAGCTCCAGCGAAGCCTTGAGCGCCTGCGACTGGCTGGCAACCGCGTCCAGTGCGGCGAGCTCCAAGGAATCGGTCAGCAAAGACTTCAGCGCATCCTGCATCTGGGCCAGTTCCTGTTGGGCCTGCTCCTGCCCCCCCTTGGAGCAATGCGGCCCCGGCGTCATCGGCCGCCAGTACGGCACCCAGGGTGCGCACGGCCTGGGCTTCGGCCAACCCGCGCCAACGTGACGCGATTTCCAGCTTGCTTTGCTGGTCGGTCTGCTCCTTGACCGTTATGGCCTGCGACTTGACAGTCCGCAGCGCGGAGCCGACAGACATCAATACCAGCCCCAGGCTGACAGCAATGGCGGGGAGCCAGATTTTGGTTTTGATACTCAGGGCCATAGCCACTCCAACAGGTTCCGGTGAATCTGTCGATGCTAGTGCCCGGGCCGCACGGCCCCATGCGGGTTTTCCCGGTTTCAAGTCACCGGTGTGTCAATGACCTCCGCTGCGGCGCGGAAGCCCTCCACTGCAGTGGGCACACCGCAGTAGATAGTGGCGTGCAGCAGCACTTCCTGGATTTCCTTCACGGTGGCGCCATTGTTCAGCGCACCACGCACATGGCCCTTGAGCTCGGTACTGCGCCCCAGTGCAGTGAGCATGGCAATGGTCACCAGGCTGCGCGTTTTGAGGTCCAAGCCCTCGCGCAGCCACACATCGCCCCAGGCGTTGCGGGTGATGTGGTCTTGCAAGGGTTGGGTGAAGCTGGTGGCACTCCCCAGGGCCTTGGCCACGAAGGCCTCCCCCATGACTTGTTTGCGGCGCGCAAGGCCGTCTTCGTACTGCTGGTCCATGTCATTCCTCCGATGCCGATTGGCAGGGGCACAAGGATAGCGTGGTCGGGGGGCGCTCAGGCGTACTGTGGTCCGTGCGCCGCAACCAGACGCTGCAGGCTCGGAATGACAATGTTGCGGTGTTCAACCGCGATCAGATTTTCGGTTTCCAACTGGCGCAGCATGCGGGAAAAATACTCGGGCGAAAGCGAAAGACGAGATGCCACAATGGCTTTTCCCGCAGGCAAGGTAACCGTTACGCAGTCGCTTACGGCCGCAGCATCACCAGGCACCAACTGGTTGGCGATGTACCGTACAAAACGCTGCATGGCGTTGTCCGAAACGTGGCTATTGAGTTCTACCAGCAATTGCCCCATGCGCTTGGACATGCTGTGTATGAAGCGCATGGCCAGCGCCGGGTAGGCCTGCAACTCTGCGAGCATCACCTCACGAGAAACGCTCAACACGCGGGTAGCCCCTACAGCAATCACCCGCAAATTCTGGCCCGGTGCCTGGACTGGCATGCATTCGTCGAAATTGCTGCCAGGTCCCACGATTTCGACCACTTTTTTTCGACCTCCAGGGGTCTCCAACTGAACTTTGGCGTGGCCCGCCACCAGGAAATGGAACCCCCACGCCATGTCGGTGGCGCCTGCCACTTCTTGGTTCTTGGAAAATGCCTGCAATGTGCACTGGCGCGCCAAGCGCTCCAACAGGCCAAAATCCAGTCCCTCAAACAGAGGCAAACCCAACAACGCCTGCAACTCCTGATCCGCCACGCTGTGGCCGCGACTTGGTGTCTTTCTGGGGTGGCGGGATGGCGTCACCGTGCGCTCCAGGCGCGAAGAAACAGGCAGCGGCAAAGCGTGGGTCCATTCGCCATGGTGTCGTAACGAGCGTTCCATACCACTGCCTGTTTTTACACGCGCTTGGCGCGAACGATTTGGTAGGCACGCCCCAAGTATCCAATGGGGGCACTCCAAACGTGGACCAAACGGGTGAAGGGGAAGATCAGGAACACCGTCATGCCAAAGAACATATGGGTCTTGAAGACCGGGTCCACTGCTTCCAGCAACGCTGGCTGCGGACGCAGGGTCACGATGCTTTGGGCCCAGTTGGCCAGGGCAATCATGACACTGGCATCGCCATGGGATGCGTGGCCCATCGAGAAAGGAATGGTGGACAGTCCGAGCAGCAAAGTCAGCAACAGCCACGTCAACACAAACTTGTCAGAGCCGCGGCTGGTGGCGGAGATGCGCGGGTTAAACATGCGTCGCACCCACAAAATGGCGCCACCCACCAGGGCAGACAAGCCAAACACCGTGCCAGCAACAATGGCAACGTACTGGTGGCTCATGTCGGATACACCCATGGCGAGGAACACAGCATGGGGCGTGAGCAGACCCACAAAGTGACCACCAAAAATGGCCAGCACACCAATGTGAAACAGGTTGCTGCCCAGACGTAAACCACCTTTAGACAACAACTGACTGGAATCGCTCTTCCAGGTGTACTGTTCGTGGTCAAAACGCACCCAGCTTCCCAGGAAAAATACGGCCAATGCTACGTAAGGGTAGACACCGAAAATGAAGTTATGAACAGTCATGTTTTCTCCTCAAGCGGCCAAAGCAAGCATGCTGCCGCGTTGTTCAACCAGACGAACGCAAGGTGCGTACGGGCTTGATACTTTCTCCAGGTTATCGGCCAGCACACGCACCACTTTGGAGGTGTCGGCCAGAAAAACCCGCGCTTCGCTGTCTTCCAACTGCGAGGCGAACTCCAGCACCAGGGGCAGGTAATCCGGCAGCTCGTTGGTCGACGGGTCCAGACCGTATTCCTTGTAGATTTCGGTCAGGTCAATCAGTGCCGGGCCCCGGTTCTTGTCGTCACCAAACAGGTGGTGGGTCAGGTGCAGGCTGTGTTCCGCCACCAGGTCAAAGGTCTTGACATAGTCAGCCTGCAACTCCATCAACTCCGTTGCACGCATGTGTGCAAAAAAGTTCGCCAGGGTCGTACGCTCTTTCGTATCCATCGAATCGCATTCGGTCACAGAGGATTCGAATGCATCCAGGTTCTCATAAAGTTCCTGGCTGGGATACTCCAGCAGCAGGGATAGTGCGCGATAGAAATTCATTGCATCGTCCCTTCTTACTTGCGCCCGGAAGCGTCCGGGGCCAATTCCTTGGAGTCGGCGCTGGTGTCCTTGCGGCGACTGGGGAACAGCGTGATCTTGGAAACCCCACGTGAGCTATCGTTGCCGAAGGTAAAGCCGTTTTGCCCCTGGAAGCCATAGGCGTCGTCCAGGCTGCGTTCGGTGTGACCCGTGGGGATGACGAAACGGTCTTCGTAGTTGGCAATGGCCAGGTAGCGGTACATGTCCTTGGCCACGGTCTCCGACATGCCGAGTTTGTCCAGAGCAGCGGTATCGGCCTTGCCTTCCACGTTCACGGAACGCATGTAGGAGCGCATGGCAATCAGGCGGTTCAGTGCCGAACGGATAGGCTCTTCATTGCCTGCCGTCAGCAGGTTGGCCAGGTACTGGACCGGCAAGCGCATGGTGTCGGCCTTCGGAATGCAGCCGTCGGACTCGGTCGGCAGGTTGCCCTGGTCGATTTGCGACTGCACGGGCGACAAGGGCGGTACGTACCAAACCATAGGCAGTGTGCGGAACTCGGGGTGCATGGGGAAGGCAATCTTCCAGTCCATGGCCATCTTCCAGATCGGCGACTTGCGAGCCGCTTCAATCCAGTCTTCCGGCACGTCGTCGCGACGGGCAGCTTCGATGACCTTGGGGTCATTGGGGTCCAGGAAGATGCGGCATTGCGCTTCGTACAGGTCTTTTTCGTTGGTGGTACTCGCCAGCTCTTCGATGCGGTCTGCGTCGTAGAGCATGATGCCGTTGTAGCGGATGCGACCAACGCAGGATTCCGAACACACGGTGGGCATGCCGGATTCGACGCGGGGGTAGCAGCCAATGCACTTCTCGGCCTTGCCCGACTCCCAGTTGTAAAACACTTTCTTGTAGGGGCAGGCGGTCACGCACATGCGCCAGCCGCGGCACTTGTCCTGATCGGCCAGCACGATGCCGTCTTCTTCGCGCTTGTACAGCGAACCGGACGGGCACGATGCAACACACGCGGGATTGATGCAATGGTTGCAAATCCGCGGCAGGTACATATGGAAGGTGTTTTCGAACTGCTTGTAGATCTCCTTGTCCACGAGGTTGTGGAAGTTGGGATCCTTGGAGCGCTTTTCGAACTCACCGGCGAGGTCGTCTTCCCAGTTTGGCCCCCATTCGATTTTCTCCATACGGCTGCCATCGATCAGCGAGCGCGGGCGTGCCGTGGGAGCGGCCTCGGACAGAGGTGCATTCTGCAAATGCGCGTAGTCGTAGGTAAAGGGCTCGTAGTAGTCGTCAATCTGGGGCATGTCCGGATTGGCAAAAATGTTGGCCAGCTTGGAACTACGGCCACCGGCCTTGAGCTCCAGCTTTCCATCCTTGAGGGTCCAGCCGCCCTTCCACTGTTCCTGGTTTTCCCATTGTTTGGGATAACCGATACCGGGCTTGGATTCAACGTTGTTGAACCAGGCGTATTCCACGCCCTTGCGGTTGGTCCACACGTTCTTGCAAGTCACCGAGCAGGTGTGGCAGCCAATACATTTGTCCAGATTGAAGACAAAGGCAAATTGAGCACGTACTTTCATGGGGATCTCCTGATGTCCTTGTCTTAACGGGGGCCGATTCCGGGGGGATTGCGCTTGGCTTCACGCTCAGGCGTGAGCGGACGCTCCAGCCAGTCCACGTCCTTGTCCGCGATCTTGTGCAGCGCCACCATGGTGTCGCGCTGGCAACCCACCGTGCCGTAGTAGTTGAAGCTGTAGGCCAGCTGGGCATAACCGCCCACCATGTTGGTGGGCTTCATGACCACGCGGGTTACCGAATTCAAGATACCGCCGCGCTTGCCGGTGGTGTTGGAGCCGGGCACGTTGACGTTCTTTTCCTGCGCGTGGTACATCAGCGCCATGCCGCGTGGAACGCGCTGCGAGACGACCGCACGGGCCACGGTGGCGCCGTTGCCGTTGATGGCTTCGACCCAGTCGTTGTCGGCAATACCGACTTGCTTGGCATCGTCCTCGGAAATCCACACGTAGGGGCCACCGCGGAACAGCGTCAGCATGCGCAGGTTGTCCTGGTAACTGGAGTGAATGCCCCACTTGGAGTGCGGCGTGATCCAGCTCAGGTTCAGGTGTGGCTTGGCCTTGACCGAAGCCGGAACGCCTTCAAGTTCTTTCAACTCGACGGGGGGTTTGTAGGCACAAAGCCCCTCTCCGAAGTCCAGCATCCACTCGTGGTCTTGGTAGAAGTGGGCACGACCGGTCAGCGTGCGGAACGGAATGTGCTCGTGGATATTGGTGTAGCCCGCGGTGTAGGACACTTTTTCCGACTCGATGCCAGACCAGGTCGGCGCAGTGATGATCTTGCGCGGCTGGGCCTGGATGTCGCGGAAAGTGATCTTGTCTTCGTGGCGGCCTTCGTACAGGTGGCTGTGGTCGATACCGGTTTTCTTGGATAGTGCAGACCACGATTTGTGGGCGACCTCACCGTTGGTCTCGGGTGCCATGCGCATCACCGAATCGCACACTGCAATGTCTTCCTCCAGCGAGGGCATGCCGAAGGAAACACCTGGCTCGCGCACCGTATGGTTCAGGCTCTTGAGCTCTTCGTACTCGTGCTCGGTGTTCCAGTCGATGCCCTTGATGTTGTTGCCCAACTTGACCATCAATGGACCCAGCGCAATGAACTTGTTGTAGACGCTGCCGTAGTCGCGCTCCACGACCTTGAGCAGCGGCAGGGTTTTACCCGGCACTGGTTCACAGTCACCTTTTTTCCAGTCTTGGACCTGTCCCATGGGCTGGGCCAACTCAAATGGAGAATCATGCTGCATGGGCAAGGCAACGATGTCCTTGCGAACGCCCAGGTGCTTGCCAGCCAACGCAGAGAAGTTCTTGGCAATGCCTTTGAAGATTTGCCAATCGGACTTCGAATCCCAACCCGGGGAGACCGCTTCGGCCAAGGGGTGGATGAAGGGGTGCATGTCCGTGGTGTTCAGATCGTGCTTCTCGTACCAAGTGGCGGTGGGGAGCACGATGTCCGAGTAGGCACCGGTGGAATTGAGGCGGAAATTGATGTCCACCATCAGGTCGAGCTTGCCCACGGGGGCGTTCTCGTGCCACTTCACTTCCTTGTTGTTGTTACCGGCACCGCCTTCTTGCATCACGCCGTTTTGCGCGCCCAGCAAGTGCTTGAGGAAATACTCGTGTCCTTTCGCGGAAGAGCCGATCAGGTTGCCACGCCATACAAACAGGTTACGCGGCCAGTTTTCGGGTGCATCGGGGTCGGCAAAGGCGACATCGAGCTGCCCCGACTTGAGTTGTTCCACCAGGTACTTGGCAATACCGGCTTCGTCGGTGGCACCAGCCTTCTCGGCATTGGCCACGATGTCCAGCGGGTTCTGGTTGAAATGCGGTGCCGAGGGCAAAAACCCCAGGCGGGTGGCAACCACGTTGTAGTCGGCAATGCTGTAGCCCTTGTACTTGGCTTTGGCCGATTGCGCATGCAGCGCGTCCGCGTCGATCGTCTCGTAACGGAACTGGTCGGTGTGGAAATACCAGTACGAGGTGGAATTCATGTGGCGCGGAGGACGCTGCCAGTCGAGGGCAAAGGCAATTGGCGCCCAGCCTGCTTGGGGACGCAGTTTTTCCTGGCCCACATAGTGCGCCCAACCACCACCGCTTTGACCCACGCAACCGCAGATGTGCAGCAGGTTCATGACCGAGCGGTAGCCCATGTCGTTGTGGTACCAATGGTTGATGGCGGCACCCATGATGACCATGGATTTGCCATGCGTCTTCGATGCGTTGTCGGCAAACTCCCGTCCAGTGCGCTCGATGTCGGCAGCCTTGACGCCGGTGACCTTGGCAGCCCAGGCCGGGGTGTAGGGCACGTTGGCGTCGTTGTAGGACTTGGCGACGTTCGCACCACCGAGTCCGCGATCGATCGAGTGCTGCGCAATCATCATGTCGAACACCGAAGTGACCAACGCTTCTTCGCCGCTGGCGAGTTTGATGCGACGTGCGGGCACGTTACGGTAGATCATGCCCGGCTCGTCGTAGCCAAAATGCGGGAAGCCCACCGACACGACTTCGGAGCCCTTGCCCTGGCACGACAGTTCGGCCTGGATAGCTTCCTGGTTCGCTGCATTTTTGGGTAGCAGGTTCCACTTGCCCTCTTCACCCCAGCGATAGCCGATGGATCCGTTGGGTGCTACAAAGCTGTTGGATTTTTCGTCGAATACGATGGTCTTCCACTCGGGGTTGTTGCTCTCGCCGAGGTTGCCGTCGAAGTCGGACGCGCGCAGGTTGCGGTCGGACACATAGCCTTCACCGTGTGCACGCAGGATGACCTGCATGGGCATATCGGTATAGGTGCGTGCGTAGTCGACGAAATAGGGGTCCTGCTTGTCGATGTAGAACTCTTTGAGGGCCACGTGGGCCATGCCCATCAGGGCGGCGGCGTCGGTACCTTGGCGCACGGGCATCCACAGGTCGGCAAACTTCACGTACTCGGCATAGTCCGGCGCCATCGACACGACCTTGGCACCCTTGTAGCGTACTTCGGCTGCAAAGTGCGCATCAGGCGTGCGCGTCATCGGCAGGTTGGCGCCGCAAATGATGAGGTAGGTCGAGTTGTACCAGTCGGCGGCCTCTGGCACGTCGGTCTGTTCACCCCAGGTCTGGGGAGACGCTGCGGGCAGGTCGCAATACCAGTCGTAGAAAGAGCCGCAGGCGGCACCAATCAGCGACAGGTAGCGCGAGCCGGCTGCGTAGGAAATCATGGACATCGCAGGAATCGGCGAAAACCAATAAATGCGGTCAGGACCCCACTTCTTGATGGTGTAGATGTTCGCTGCAGCGATCATCTCGTTGACTTCGTCCCAGTTGGTGCGGACAAAACCGCCCAGGCCGCGCACAGCCACATACTTTTCGCGCTTGGCCTGGTCGGCCTGGATGGCAGCCCACGCTTCGACTGGGTCCTTGCCGAGTTTGCGCTCCGCACGGTAGATTTCGAGCAGACGGCCACGGATCAGTGGGTGCTTGACGCGGTGGGGGCTGTACAAATACCACGAGAACGAGGCACCGCGCTGACAACCGCGGGGCTCATGGTTGGGCAGGTCGTCGCGGGTACGTGGGTAGTCGGTCTGCTGCATCTCGAACGACACCAGGCCGTTCTTGACGAAAATTTTCCAGGAGCAACCCCCGGTACAGTTCACGCCGTGGGTGGATCGCACCACCTTGTCGTGCTGCCAGCGGTGACGGTAGACGTCCTCCCACTGACGGTCTTCATTGGTAACGATGCCATGGTTGCCCGAAAAAGTGCTCTTCACTTTTTCGAAAAACTTCAGTCGATCGAGAAAATGGCTCATGTGCTTCTCCTAGTAATCTTCAAAAATGGGGGCTTCAGGGGTTCTTGATCTCGGAGCCCGAGCGCAGGTAGAACCACCAGTTGAGAACCAGACACAGCGCGTAAAACGCTGCAAATCCATACATTGCGGTTTCAGGGGTTCCGGCCTTGACTTGCTGTCCAATCAACACTGGCGCCACGAACGCACCGTAAGCCGCCACGGCCGATGTCCATCCAAGCACCGGGCCCGCCTGGTTGCGGTCAAAGATCACCCCGACCGTGCGAAAGGTGGAGCCGTTGCCCACACCGGTCGCGGCAAACAGCACAATGAACACAGCGATGAACTCGGAAAAATGCACTTCCGGTGTGGCCGAGTGGTACGCCTGCATCATCACGTTCCCGGCATAGATGGAGGCGCCCACCATCACAACAGAAATGATCTGGGTCACGATGGAGCCGCCCCACTTGTCAGAAATCCAGCCGCCGATGGGGCGTGTCGCTGCACCAACAAATGGCCCGATCCATGCATACTGAAGCGCCGACGGTGCGTTCACATTTTTGGCATGGACCCACACATTGCGCGCAGCGTCAAAAACGTGTGTATCGCCGAAAATGACCGTAATCGCCAGCGGCAAGGCCATCGAAAACCCAATGAAGGAACCGAAGGTCACGACATACAGAGCGGTCAGGGACCAGGTGTGCTTGTTCTTGAAAATGGAGAATTGTTTGGCAATGCTCTCCTTCATCGGGCCGAAAGCCGCCAATCGCATGATCAACAGCGCACTCACGATGTCGAGTGGCACGGCGATCCACATACTGATCAGCCCCAAACCTGTGGGCGCAGGCAGATACAAGTAAAGCCCCAGGACGGATGGCAAAAATGCCAGCGTGTACAGCCAGGTCACTTTCCCGAATGCCTTGATGACGCCCCCGGTATCGGGTGACACCGCTTTGATGTTGTTCATCCCGAACCAGATCAAGATGGACAATGGGACGAGGGTCACGGCCCAAGTGAATCCGGCGTTTTGAACCCAGGTGGGCGTGCCCGCGGCAATTTTTCCGAACAACCAGCCACTGTCTTTTTGCAGGGTCAGGGGGTCGCCACCGACGGCACCCAGAATTCCGAACGTCATCACCAAAGGAATAACGATTTGGGCCGCGGTAACGCCAAAGTTGCCCAAGCCCGCATTCAGTCCCAACGCAGTCCCTTGCAGTCGCTTGGGGAAAAATGTGCTGATATTCGACATGGAACTGGCAAAGTTGCCACCTCCCACACCCGACCACAATGCCATGAGCTGGAAAGTCCACAAGGGCCACTCCGGGTGCTGCAACACGACACCCGTGCCAACCGCGGGCGCCAGCAACATGGCAGTGGTCAGGAAGATGACATTGCGCCCACCTGAAAGACGCACAAAAAACGAGGAGGGAATGCGCATCGTGGCGCCCGAGATGCCGGCAATTGCCGTGAGCGTAAAGAGCTCCGCCTGGGTGAACGGGAACCCCAGGTTGTACATCTGCACGGTAATGATGCCCCACATGCTCCAGACTGCAAACGCGCAGAAAAGTGCAGGAACCGAAATCCAGAGGTTGCGGTAAGCCGCCTGTTTTCCGGTGGACTCCCAGAACCGTTCGTCTTCCGGTTGCCAATCGGCAATATCGGGGCCGGATGGTGCCCCTGGGCGTGCATTGGACATAAAACTCACTTCCTAGTTATCAATCACAAATTTATTTCGCCAGCGCAGCCAGCGTTTTGCCCTGCTGCCCCGTCGGGTCGGCGCGGCGTACTTCGGTCCAGTACATCCAGATCAGCGACACCCAGACCACGCCATACATCAGCATGAAACAGCTAGAGCGGATGCCGGTCAGGTCGACCAGGGCGCCAAACATGATGGGCAGCAAAAAGCCCCCCAGACCACCCGCCAGTCCCACTACCCCAGACACCACACCAATGTTGGTGGGGTAGTCATTGGCCAAATATTTGAAGACCGAGGCCTTGCCCACCGCCCACGCCACACCCATGACAAACATGATGGCGGTGAACACCCACACATTGAGTCGGATGTCAAAGGTCTGTGGTCCCGTCACGGTTTGAATGGTGAGTTGGGTCTGCGGATAAGAGAGCAGGAACAGACAGATCCAGGACACCCACAGCACCCACCACGTTACGGAGTGCGCACCCCACTTGTCCGACATCCACCCACCCAGGGCACGCAGTACACCGCCAGGCAGGGAAAAACAGGCAGCCAGAAAGGCTGCGTCCTTGATGTCAAACCCATATTCGCTGACGTAGTACTTGGTCATCCACAGCGACAAAGCGACATACCCACCAAACACGATGGAGTAGTACTGGCTGTACTTCCACACATTGGGATCTTTGAGCGCCTGCAATTGCTCTTTGACCGACACACTCTTGCCAGCGTTGTGGGAGGGGTCGTCGTACGTGAAGAGCCAAAAGAGGATCAGCGTGCCCAGCATGATGGCGGCGTAGACCTGGGGAACAAACTGCCAGCCATAGGCCAGTACCAGGCTCGGTGCCACGATCTTGGTCACTGCGGAGCCGGAGTTACCTGCGCCAAAAATGCCCATCGCCGTGCCCTGCTGGTTTTTGGGAAACCAGCGCACGCAGTAAGAAATGCCTACGGTGAAGGAACCACCCGCCAGCCCGACAAACAACCCGGTCACCAGGAAGTGCCAGTACTCCGTGGCGTAGGAGATAAGGTAGATCGGAATGAGCACCACGGCCATCAAGATGGCAAAAACAATGCGGCCGCCAAACCGGTCGGTCAACATTCCCAGCGGCAAGCGGATCAGCGAGCCCGTGAGCACCGGCATGGCCACCAGCAGGCCAAACTGGGTTTCGTTCAGGTCCAGGGTTTTCTTGATCGGAATACCGATCACGGCAAACATCATCCAGACCATGAAACACATCGTGAATGCGAAAGTGCTGGCGATCACCACCGACCAGGCTTTGCGTTTTTGTTCCGCCGACGTCATGCCAATACTCCTGCTAAATCAATCCCACGATTGAAAAGCATCGTATCCAGGGGGGCCGCTGGAGAAAATCGGTCAGAGGGACATACGCCCCATGCAAAGGGAGGGGTTCATGCACCCCTTTTTGAGGGGGTGGTGCCAGAAGCGTCTAGTACTAAAGGACTAGGGCTTTGCTGTCAGCTCGTTTTCGACCGCATAGATGGCTGCCTGCACCCGGCTGGCGACACCGAGTTTTTTCAGGACGCTTTGCACATGGATCTTGACGGTGCTCTCGGCCAAGTCAAGGCTGCGTGCAATTTCTTTGTTGCTGGCACCTTTGGCAATCCAGCCCAAAATCTCACGCTCACGCGTGGTGAGTTTGTCGTGCTCAGCGGGTGCCACCGTGCTGACCTGTACCGGGTTGCTGCGCACACTGGCCATGAGCTTGGATGTCATCTGGGCCGACATCACGGCCTCGCCGTCGGCAGCGCGGCGTACGGAATTGATCAGAAAATCAGCGTCGATGTTCTTCAGCAAATAGCCCAGTGCACCGGCGCGCAGGGTATCGAGCAAATCGTCGGCATTCTCGGAAACGGTCAGCATGACCACACGTGCCTGGGGGAAATCTTCAAGGATGAGCTGAACAGCTTCCTTGCCCGACAAACCTGGCATGTGCAGGTCCAGCAAAATTACGTCGGGTTGCAGGGAGATCGCGCGTTTGACGCCTTCGAGCCCGTCACCAGCTTCCCCCACCACCTCGAACCCGGGCTCACGCAATAACAATGCCTTGATTCCACTGCGGAAAAGCGTGTGGTCATCGACCAGCAAAACGCGGATTGGCGCGGCCATGCAAAAGCCCTTTTTAGTCACTACCCATGGTGGAGCGCGAGGGTAACACAGGTACCCTGGCCCTCCTGCGCCTCCAGGTCGAAGCGTGCCCCAATGCGACTGGCGCGCGCCCGCATGATGCCAATGCCGACGTGGGCACCGCCTTCTTCCACTACGCCATCGGGCGCAAAGCCACGCCCGTCGTCACACAAACGGATTCGCAGGTCCTTGCCCTCGCAATGCATGTGTACCTGCACGGCGCTAGCCTGGGCGTGTTTGCGCACATTCGACAGCGCTTCCTGCAAGATGTGCAGTATCTGCAAAATGCTGCTGGCTTCGGTGATTTCTCCCGTGCCGGTTTTTTCAAAGTGGGTGCGAATGTCGGTTTGACTCTCAAACTTGTCCAATGCACTGCGTACAGCCGCTTCCAGGTCTGCGTGCTCCACCCGAATGCGAAAGTGCACCAGCAGTTCGCGCACGTTGTCGTAACTCTCCTGAATACCCTCCCGCATACGTGCCAACTCCTCCTGGGCATTGGCTGTTTTGCCGGACTGGAGTGACCCCTGCAACATCTGGGCCTGAATATTGAGGAACGCCAACGACTGGGCGATGCTGTCGTGCAATTCCTGGGCCAAGAGATTTCGCTCTTCGGAGACCGCCATGTCCGTCTCACGTGTTGCCAGCCGACGGTTTTCGATCGCCACGGCCATGTGCCGCCCCACCGCTTCGAGCAAATTCACTTCGTCTTGCGTGAGTAGGCGCTGCCCGATAAAGAAGAGGTTGAACTGGCCCAGATTCTGGTTCTTCATCTTGATCGGAATCGCCACCATGGAGTTGAGGCCTTCGCGGTAGCAGTGGGGCAGAAGTCCATCCCTGTGCGGAACAAAATTCACCACCGATTCCCCTTTGGCGGCGCCTTCTCCACACAAGCAACTTCCCAGTCCCAAACGATTTTCACAAGACAGAAAGCGCTCGGACAAATTGATCGACGCCATCATTTCCAACTCTTGCGTCTTCATGTTCACGGTGCGCACGGCGCCCGATTCCGCACCAAGCAGGTTGCGCAGTTTTTCAAGCACACCACGGCACACCGTGGAGAGTTCTGCCGGCTCTGCCAAGTAGGCCGCAATGTCGTACAACACCGCCAACTCCCGGTTGCGCCCTTCGATGTCACGCGTCTTGTCCGCTACGCGCTGCTCCAGAGTGTCGTACAAGCCACGCAAGTGCTCGGCCATGCGGTTGAAGCCGCGCGCGAGGTCTCCCAACTCATCGCGGGTTTCCACCCGCAGCCGCGCATCGAAGTCGCCCTCGGCCATGCGTGCCATGCCGCGCTCCAACTGTTTGACCGGACTGATCACCATGGCATTGAGCACCAGCGTCAGAAGCAAGGTTCCCAACATGGCCAAACCGACCAGCGCGTTTTGGTAGATCCACATCAAGTCGGTATGACGGGCATTGCTTTTCTCCACCAGTAGTACCAGGTCGTTGATGGTGGAAACAAAACCACGCACAGCCACATCGAGGCGCTGCAACAAAACGGGATCCACCGCGAGGTTTTGGCTTTGAAGCGCATCGAGCATGACCGGTCGCATTTCATTTTCCCAATGCCCGCGAACATGTTGCATGCCTTCACGCACCGCGGCTTCGCGCGGCAAAAACAATGGGCGATCCGCATCACCAGCTTCCAGCAGGCCCAGCGCGTGTTCAAACGCATCCAGCACCTCCTGGGCCTCGGCGCGCAGGGCAGCACGCTTCTCGTGCTCGCGCACACTTTGTTCCAGCAAATAGGCAATTCGGTAAGCCCGCATGCGCTGCGAGCCCGCTTCGTTGATGGCCGCGGCCCCTCCTTCGAGCTTACGCCCAACGTACAGGGTTGCCATGATCGTTGCCAGTGCCACCAAAAAAAACAGCAACAAAATGCCATTGATCTTGGCGCCCAGTTTTCCGGGAATTCCCTTCATGCTCAGCATCTACGCTCCTGTGGTGTGCGGACCCTCACTGTGAAACATGCCGTTTCGGGCCTTCGCGGCTGGCGTGGCAGGGGTCTTCGTAAGCGGGAAATTTTGCCATGGTGGCTTCTGCCACATGCGCACACCGCGCAGCACGTTCTTCACCCCTGAACGTCGCGCCAGGTGTACCGATGAAAGCGGCCCTGCAGCGCGTGGTGCAACTCCACCGGCGGCTCCCAGGTCACTGCCTGCCCATGGGCGCAACCGGTAGAGCGAAACTGCTGCAAGGCGAAATGGGTTACGCCCTTCGCCTGCAGCGCTAGCGACAAGGCGGTGACGTGCGCGTCGTCGTGCAGCCCCGGTAGCAAGGTGGTGCGCACCTCGTAGGCGACACCACTGTCGAGCAAGGCCTGCAAGCTCTCCTGCACGGGCGCAGCGCTGTCACGCACCTGGGTCACGGCAGGGTAGTGCGTGGGCAGGGCCTTCACGTCCAGCCCCACCCAGTCGAGCTGCGGCAGCACGGCGCGCAGGGCGCGCGGGTACATGCCGGCGCTGTGCAGGCCCACGGCAAAGCCCATGGCGCGCACGGCAGCGATGGCCTGCGGCAGTGCCGGGTCCAGCGTGGGCTCGCCGCCGCTGAACACCACCACATCGAGCAAGCCCACCCGGCCTTGCAGCCAGCGTTCCACGTCGGCCCATTGCAGGGTGGCGTCGCTGGCGCGCGGCTGCAGGTGCGGGTTGTGGCAATAGCTGCACGCCCAGGGGCAGCCCTGCACGAACACGACGGCCGCCAGCTTGCCAGGCCAGTCGGTGGCCGAGAACCGGCTCAGGCCACCGACCTTCAATGCCGGAGGTATCAGCACAGGGGCGGGCTGCAACGGCCCTCGCGGAAGTAGGTGCGCTCGGCAAACTCGCCCTTCTTGCCGGTGTTGAAGGAGGTCACAGGACGGTGGTAACCCATGACGCGGGTCCAGACTTCGCAGCGCTGGCGTTCCTCGTCGCGCAACACGATCGGGACCGAGGTGGAAACCGGGGCGGTGGATTGCAGGGTGTCAGACATCAAAAACTCCTCAATAAAAACTGCAAATATTCAGAGTGCCGCTTCACGCTGCTTGCGTGCCAGCAGGTCGGCGTCGCACTTCGGGCAGAACTCGTGTTTGCCGGCCAGGTAGCCGTGCGTGGGGCAGATGGAAAACGTGGGCGTGACCGTGATGTAAGGCAGACGAAAGCGGGTGAGCGCGCGCTTGACCAGTTCGCGGCAGGCCTGGGCGCTGCTCACCGACTCGTTCATGTACAGGTGCAGTACCGTGCCGCCGGTGTACTTGCGCTGCAAGTCGTCTTGCAGCTCCAGCGCTTCGAACGGGTCGTCGGTGTAGCCCACAGGCAGCTGGCTGGAGTTGGTGTAGTAGGGCTGCTCCGGGGTTCCGGCCTGCAGGATGCCGGGGTAGCGCTTGGCGTCTTCCTTGGCAAAGCGGTAGGTCGTGCCCTCTGCGGGCGTGGCCTCCAGGTTGTACATGTGGCCGGTGGCGTCCTGGAATTCGAGCATGCGCGCACGCACGTGGTCGAGCAGGCGCACCGCCAGGGCGTGGCCTTCGGCACTGCTGATGTCGTGCGCATCGTGGCTGAAGTGGCGCACCATCTCGTTGATGCCGTTGACGCCCAGCGTGGAAAAGTGGTTGCGCAGCGTGCCCAGGTAGCGCTTGGTGTAGGGGAACAGGCCGTTGTCCATGTGGCGCTGGATCACCTTGCGCTTGATCTCCAGGCTGTCGCGGCCCAGCTCCAGCAGGCGGTCGAGCTCGGTCATGAGCCCGACTTCGTCGCCCGCAAACACATGACCCAGGCGTGCGCAGTTGATGGTGACCACGCCCAGCGAGCCGGTCTGCTCGGCCGAGCCGAACAGGCCGTTGCCGCGCTTGAGCAATTCCCTGAGGTCGAGCTGCAGCC